>DSLFC04102__coassemble_1627_pt1 | contig 12099 bp, 8 predicted proteins | sample DSLFC04102__metabat2_low_PE_005 | metagenome-assembled genome bin DSLFC04102 | reverse complement strand
GCCCGTACACCGCCACGCCCAACAACACCACGTCCAAATATACCTTTTGCCAAAACGGCTTATCCGAACGCCGGCTCTTGCGCTGCTTGTGCGCCACTATCGACACATTGGCAAACCGCATCACCGGGAATACCATCACGCATATCGAAAACACCGCCGCCGCCGCCCCAAACAGCAGCACCTCGGGCGAAAACTCGACCGTGAGCGACTTGCGCCGCACGAACTCCAGAAACGCGTTCGCCGAGCCCAGCACCTGGCACAGCCACGCGCTCAGCGGCAACGCCACTATGAAGCTTATCAGCGATATGCCCAGCGACTGCACAAAGTACACGCTGATTATCTGGCGCCGCGCCGCGCCACGGCTCTTGAGAATCGATATCTCGTTCTGCTCGAGCTGGAGCATCTGCCGCGACACCATGAATATGAACGCGCACAACAGCACAAGTATCGGCACCTGCAACACCCACAGCGTAATATCGACCTGATTGGCCTTGACCAGGTAGCTCTCAAGCGTCGACTTGAAGTTTGTGCTGTACCTGAACGAATACAGGTCGCCGAACTGTTCCTCGAGTTTGAGCGTCAGGTCGTACATCTGCTGCGCGCAGTCTCCGCGCATCTGCTCGTAGTCCAGCAGCACATACCACTGCGCGTTTACGGGATACGCTGTGTCGGTGCGCTCCATGAACAGCTGCTCAAACAGCGTCTTGGACATAAACGCCGTGTTGACATACGACGAAGGCGTCTTGACCCAGTACACGTCGTCGGCCGCGCTGTTTTTGAACACGCCCACTACCTTCAAGCGCAGCGGCTCGCCATTCTGATCGGTCACGTTCTTGAGCGTCAGCGTCTCGTCCAGCAGCAGGTCCATCTTGACCATGCCGCTTTGACTGACGACGACCTCTATCGTGCCATCGTCGGCTATGGCGTCGGAGTACATGCGCCCGCCGACCAGTTCGGCGTGTTCGGGCAGGCCGCTCATGCCGCCCAGTTGCATGCCGACCGTATCGCTCTTTTCATTGCGCACGACGTCGTACATGCCGGTCATATTGCCCAGGTAGTAGTACTCGACGCTCTCGCGCGCCGGCACGCCGTACCACTCGGCTACGTGCAGGTAGTTGTTGCGCGCGCTTTCAAACATGTCCATGTTGGTCACGGCGTTCTCGCGCACGCTCAGCGCCGCCGTTATCGATATGGTGCCCGGATAGCGGTTGTTCTCCTCCATGTAGTCGGCCAGGTTGCGCGTGAGCATTCGTTGCAACACGGCCTGAGTGTACATCGGATTCACGCACGCTATCGATATGAGCAGTATATTGCCTATCAGCAGGCTGAGCACCATCCACTTTTTATTGAGCATCTTGTTGAAGACGAATTTAAACATGCTCGCGCCCCTTTGCTGTTAATCGATTATGACCTGCTGGCCCTCGGTGAGGCCCTGCACGACCCACGTATCGCCGGCGGTATTGTGTCCCGATACGATGATGCGCTTTTGCACCATATCGCCATCGAGTATCGACACATAGCTCTTGCCGCCATCAAACGTTATAGCGGTGCGCGGTATCATAAGCACGTCGTTCAGCTCAATGCTGTTACCGGTAACTGTGATGTTCTTCAACCCGTTTTCGTCCGGCTCGCCGTACAGCTCTACCAGGGCGTAGCTTATCTTGTCCTCGTTGGGCAGTATGTTGGCCGCCGCGATTATCCGTCCATCGATGTACTCCTTGTTGTTGCGCGGGCCCAGCCCCACGCTCACGCGCATGCCGTACCGGAAATTGCCCGACGAGTTGTCCAGCCCTATCACATATCGCGCCTGCGACTGCAGCGTGACCAGCGTCTCGCCCGCATAGATCGTATCGCCTTCGCTCTTGGTCGTCAACCAGGTGATAACGCCGTCAAACGGCGCCACCAGCTCGGTGTCGGCATAGAACTCTGTCAGCTCGTCGATCTGCTCGCGCTGCTCGTCAAGACTGTGCTCGGTCTCGAACACGTATCGCTCGTAGTCCAGCTGCGCGCGCTGCAACTCCAGCTGCCCCAACTGCGCCTGATATGTATCGGTCTGCGCGGCAAGCTGTGTGCGCAGCACTTCGATTTGATCCATGCGCTCGCGCTTGCCGTCCTCAAAGCTCTGCTTTGCGCGCTCCAGCTCCAGCTCCATGCGCTCCAGCTCCGCGCGCGAGCCCTCCTTTTCGTACGTGGCTATCACATCGCCAGCCTTGACCTGGCCATTGCGTATCACGTTCAGCCCGCGCAGCCGCGCGCTGCCCTCCTCCATGGACAGGTTCTGCTCTACGACAAACACCTGATACCCCGACGCTGTGACCTCCTTGGTGTAGTCGCCATAGGTTATCGTAACGGTGTCATAATTGGCCGACTCGGGCACCAGCAGCGTGTCGTCTATCAGGTCGTCGGCCCGCGCGACCGCGCTCAACGCAGTCAACGCCAACCCCAGCGCCAACATGCGCCTCAGCTTATTCCTTGACATATACGTAGTCGCCCTCCTCCAGCCCCTCGGTTATCTCGACCAGCGTAGTGGTCGATTGACCGGTCGTGACTTCAGTGCGCACGCGCGTATCGCCTTCCATCTTGTATACGTAGCGCCCCTCGCTGTCGGTGTACAGCGCATTGGCCGGCACGACCAGCGCGTCCTCAACCAGCCCCGTCTTCATGAATACCGCCGCGTACTGCCCGCTCTCTATGCCGTCCAGCACCACTCCGTCCGCAAAGTCAAAACCCGTGCGCAGCTCACCGCCCGCCAGCGCGATGGCTACATACTCGCGCCAGTCAAACTCCTGCGGCGTTATGTCGTAGTTGGCGCCGCCTATGCGCGCATATAGCTGATTGGCGATAGCCAGCGAGCTCTCGCTGATGTAGGCGCTGTCTATGTAAAGGCGCGTGTCGTCGGCTATATAGTACACCACGTCGTACGCCTTTATCTGATCTCCCTTTTGCAGCAATTCCATGTAGACCAGCCGCCCGTCAAACGGCGCCACGATCTCATTGTTGCCCAGCTCTTCGTTTACGCTGTCCAGCTGGCGCTGCAGCGACGCTATCTCGAACTCGGCCAGCTCGCGCTGCTGTTGCTGACCGAGCCGCAATATGTCCACATCCGCGGCCTTCAGCTCGACCTGCTGCTGCGTGACCTCGCCCGACGCCACGCCCGCGCGCAACTGCTCCAGCTCCAATTGGGCCATGCTCAGCTCCAGCTGATCGTCGCGCTGATCGAACTCCAGCTCGGTCGTGAGGTAGTCAATCTGCGCGCTCAGCTCCTCTGCACGCTCTATCAGGTCATCCTGATTGAGCGTGGCCAGCACATCGCCCTTGTGCACGACGTCGCCAGCCAGCGCGTTTATGCTATCGATCTCGCCGTCCACCGTGAACGACAGCTCCTCGACGTAGGGCGCGACGGTCGCGTCATAGTACTTGAGCTCGTATATGTCCTGGCGCACTACCTCGGCAGTGTCCAGTTTGACGCCGACCGGCTCCAGCAGTTCGGGCGCCTCATCGGCCAGCGCCGCCGGCATAAGCGCAATCAGCGCCGCCATCAGCACCGTAAGTAGCCTTTTCATATGCGCTCCTCCGTTTAAGAAAGTATAATCTCGTCGCCCTCGTCAAGCCCGGAGAGTATCTCGGTGAGCTTGCCGGTCTCCAATCCTACCTCGACTTCCTGCATGCGCCGCATGCCCTGCTCATCTATATAGTACACAAACGACCTGCCCTCGGCAGAGCTTATCGCATCGGCCGACACATACAGCACATCCTCGCGCGTGTCAAGCGTCAGCGTCAGCGTGCCGCGGTCGCCCGACTCCAGGTCCACCGCCGGTTCAAGCAGCTTGAGGAACACCGTACGCTTCTCGCCGTTGGGTTCGGGTTCGGCTATGCCCAGCTCGGCCGCCGTCACGACCTGGGCCGGATAGACCACCTTGCTGCACGTTATGTCGAATGTATCGCCGGGATGCAGGAAGTCGTAATACTCGGTCTCAACGGAGAACATCGACGACTCGGTGTCCGACAGCTTTATGAACGTCGCATTCTCGGTCGACGTGTCGCCATCGTCGTACGTGCGCACGTACATAACCGTGCCATCCATGCCGGCCACTATCTGGCGCTGGTCGCGCTGCTGCTCGAGCTCGGCCAGCTTGAGCTGCTGGATGTATATCGCATCGTCCTGAGCCTGCATCTCCTGATCCAGCTGGCGGCGCAGTTCGTCAAGCGTCTGCGCCGACTCAAGTTGCGTCGCGTCCAGCGTGGCCAGATACGCGCTGTGACGCTTAAGCTGGAGTTGTTGCATGCGTTCCGTCTGCTCGCGCACCAGCTCAAGCCGCGCAAGCTCCGATTCGCAGTTGGCGATTTCATCCTTGAGGCTGCCCATTTGCAGTTCGGCCAGCAGCGTGCCCGCCGTCACGTAGTCGCCCTTTTGAACGTACACGCCTTCGTAGTACACTCCGCCCACGCCAAAGGAAAGATTCTCCTCCTTGACCGGCTCATAGCGGCAGTACAGCGACTGCGTCAACGCCAGATCGCCGCGCTTTACGGTAGTCGTTTCGTATTCCTGCTCCTGATAGTCGCGTATCACCGGCGCGGAGCGGAACTCCTCCTCCTCCGGCAACATCGAACAGCCCGGCAGACAGAACAGCGCCAGCGGTATCAGCGCGCCCGCTATCACCCGTTTGGCTTTCATACTCGCATTAACTCCTTATGGTCTGGACTTTTGCCACATATTTTATCACAATGCGCCCCGCCGTACAAGACAATTCTTTACCTAAACCGTCCAGATCGAACAAAACGTTTTACATTGACTCGCGCAAATCGCTTTTACGCCCATATTTCGCGCCAATGTTTAATAAACGGTTGACAGAATGGCGTGCGTTATGTAAAATGCACTTATCCAGATCAGTTGAAAGGAAAGCGATGGCTAATATGAACAGAGGATTGGGTAGCCTGTCGGCCGCGCTGGCTCTGCTGCTGGCGGGCGGGTCGGCGTGCGCGCAGGCCGCGCTGCCGGGCGCTGAGCCGGCCGCAGACATCCGCACGTTTGAGATATATGAGGCATTCCAGCGCGACGCCACGACCGACGACTGGAGCCTGACGCCCAACGAGGCTGCCGCCGTGCTCGACGCTGTGGCCAATGATTACGTGCGCGGCTACAATTCATCGGGCACGGTGTTCATGTGCGTGACGCTGGCCGGCAACGCGCTGGAAGCGAGCGCGCTGCCAACGCTGAACATATACATGTTCGGCAATACCGAAATAGGCGCGACCGCCGCATCGCTGATGATAGACGGCACGCGCTATGACTTCGAAGTGACCAACGAAGAGGTCGAACTCGACGGCAATCGCGCTGAACTCATGCGCGCGCCGCTGAACGCTGACGGTATCGCCATGCTCGACAAACTGGCTGGCGTCGACGAGTTCGCAGTGGTACTGCACGGACCCAAGCGCGCCTACCAAAAGGAAATAGAGCTGGACGGCGATTACCGCAATGCGCGCGAAGAAGTGCAGGCCGCTTCGGTAAGCTGCGTGGCACGCGGACTCGAACTGTGGCGCAGCATGGGCGATATGCAGTCGGATGCACTGATCGGCCGCTGGGAGCGCGAGACCGGACTCAAGTGCGCCTATTCTGCAACCGAAATAGATTCCGATATCGATATTTCAATAGACATAGATGACGATTACGGCCTGCTCAAGGCCGGCACCAGTTCCAGCGCAGTGCGCAAACTGCAACAGCTGCTGTGCGATACGGGCTATATGTACGTCGACCCGACGTCCAGCTTCAGCACGCAGACCCGCGCCGCGGTCGTGCGCGCACAGCGTGAACTGGGCCTGACGCCCACCGGCAGCGCCGACGCACTGCTCATAAGCCTGCTCGAGTCGGGCGACGTCCCGCAAACCGGTTCGACTACCGCCGCCGAAACCCAGGAAATCCTCGACGCCGGCACCGGCGAGATAGCCGCCGACGCAGGCGCAACCTATGAAGTCGCAAACGCGGTGCGGCTGCGGCTGGACGAGTACCGCTTCGCGGCGCGCATATCCCCCAGCGAGGGCGACGGCACGACTTCGATAACCGTAAGCAACGACGACAACGTATTCATAGTGTTCGAGGGCGAAGTACAGAGCCTGGCCCCGTCTCAGACCGACCTGGCATGGGACTATTCGGCCGCGTTGACGCTCGACGGCCGGTATACCTATGAGTGCACGCTGACCACTGAGCGCGACGGCGGCACGGCATTCGGTTCAACGCTGCTGCCATTGGGCGGCGGGCGGTTCATAGCGTACGCTGAGGTGCCTGCGGCGCTGGCTGGTCAGACCGGCGACTGGACGCTCGCGCTGACATTCGGCGAGACCACGCTCAACTACGTGGCCGGCAATGAGTGACGGCATCGGCGCCAATTAAGCAACATACATTGCGGAGCGGCCCTCCTGACTGCGGGCCGCTCCGTCGCATATAGCTATCGCCCGCATGGCGGTCAAGCCCATTTGCACGCCAAATTGCGTCAATCCCCAATCGTGCGCATAGAGAACTGCCGGTTTTACTCAGCGCATTGCATACGCCGTTAAATGCTCATTGCATATATCCTGGCCATATCCAGGCGCAAAGCTCGCACAGATTCCATAAAGGAGGCGCCGCCATGTTCACATTTCTGGACACAAGCGACCTGAGAAGCGACGAGATTTACCTCAGGCTCTCAAATACCAGCGAGGCGATACCCGAAAGGGATTTCGTGCCCTCATACACATTCGACATCTGCCTGCCCGACGGCACCGCGATAGGCGGGTGCAATCTGCGCATCGGCCACAACGCCCGAACCTACGTCGGCGGCAATATCGGCTATCACATAGACGAACCCTATCGCGGCCACCGGTACGCCGCTAAAGCCTGCAAGCTGCTGTTCGAGCTGGCCCGCAGGCACGGCATGGATCACATGTTCATAACCTGCGTACCCGACAACGCCGCCTCGGCCCGCACATGCGAGCTGGCGGGCGGACAGTTCGTCGAGATAGCTCCAATACCCGAGGACGATGACATGTACTTACAGGGCAAGCGTCAGGTTAAGGTATACCGCTTTGAACTGTGACGCGCAAACTCTGCGGGGCGGCTCACGCTGCGGTGAGCCGCCCCGTCTGTCGCGATCGGTCGCGCGCTGCTAAAGCCGGCTGACATCACATGCGCGGCATTCTGCAGCCTGGCTTGTCAACGACCGCATCCGCACGTAGTTGCCTTAACACGCGTGGCATTCTGTGCTGCCGGAAGCAAGTATTGTGCGGGTGACAAACGGCTGACCTCACTTACTTAGCATTCAGCAGTCCCGACTCGTCACTACCTGCACCCGCGCGCATCTGCCTTAACACGCGCGGCATTCTGCGCTGATGGGCGCAAGCCCTGTGCATGTGCCAACTGTTAGCCCCTCACGCATGGCATTCAGCAGCTCCGAATCGTCACCACACGCATCCGCGCATAGTTGCCTTAACACGCGCGGCATTCTGCGCTGCTTGGCGCAAGCATTGTGCGGGTGACAAACGGCTGACCTCACTTGCGTGGCATTCAGCAGCCCCGACTCGTCACTACCCGCACCCGCGCATAGCTGCCTTAACACGCGTGGCATTCTGCGCTGGTGGGCGTAAACCATGTGCAGGTGACAACCGTTTGCCCTCACACTTGGCATTCAGACATTTGATGCGAACATGATCGCACAACCCGAACCCGCTCAACCGTACCACCGCGGGCCGTTGTTACGGTGCCCTTGACAGACAAAACCACATCATAAGCCTTCGCAGAATTGGCCTGTTCAATAAACGCACTCCGAAATAATACCGCATAATACTGCGCCAATAAAAGCGCGCCGGATAGGCCTGCGCCATGCAAAAAAGGCGACCCGCTCAAGCGAATCGCCCCGGATAAGCGCTCTCCTGCCCGAGCGCCGCGCTCACTGCGCCTCATCAAGCACCGTCTGCGCCTCGGCCTCTTCGACCGGCGCCGTCTCATCCTCCAGCCAAAATACCGATATTTCATATACTTGCCGCTTTTGCGACGTGCCGTCGGGCAGTTGCTTGTCGTACTGCCGCGACTGCAGCCGACCTTTTATGTGCAGTTTGCAACCCACTTTGAGCTGGGACACATGCCGCGCCGTGCGGCCCCAGGTGATCGAGGGTATATAATCGCTCTTGCCAAACGAGCGGTTCACAGCCAGCATCATGTCGCATATCTCACGCCCAAATGGCGTCGTCCTGAAGATCGGTTGTTTGCATATCGTGCCATGCAGCTCGACCTGATTGTGGTTTTCGGTCAGCTCGGCCACCTCCAGATGCTGCACAAATACTGTGACCACCAGCCGCCCCACGCCTTCCACCATGCGGTTATACGTGCGCACCTGACCGTCGAGCGATATCGCAGTGCCGGGCTTGATCTCGGCATCCAGCAGTCGTTCCGATACCGTCAGCGGCAGATAGTCCGGCACGCCGGACAGCCTGTCCACCTTCAGCATGCACGTATAGAACATCTCGCCCATCACCTGATGATCCGGCACCGGCTTATCCTCCAGCACACCCGAAAGCACTATATGATTGTTGTCCCGATCCATAACTGAGTCCTCCTAACGCGGGCCATCGCTTATGTTCCCCGCCTGTTTATTCTCGGGCGCCTACGCCCGGCCCAAGTTCCGCTCTCGACCGGCGCATGCCAGTCCCCCGAATAACCCCGGCGCATATTGCGCCCGCCCGCCTGCCTCGACGCGGAGCGCATCATACCAGATGCGCACCGCGTCCCATAAGTTCCGACACCGTACCGGGCTTGAGTCTTCGCGCCAGCATGTCGTCCAACGCCGCACCCAGCACCTCCCCCAGCGCCGCGTCGCTCAAACCCATCAGCACTATGTCGCCACTGCGCGCCGAATCCAGCGCCGCGCTCAGATTCGCCGGGCTCAGCGACTGCGCGTCCACGCTCCATGTGACCGCAATCTGGCCCTGCTGCCGCACGCGCCTGAGCAACCGCAGATCCCAGTCGCCGTACGGCGGCCGAAAATACCGCGGCATCCCACCGGCCAGTTCCCAGATCCGTGCGCTGACCCCGGTTATCTCGGCATCCAGCGCGCCATCGTCCATGCCGACCATGCGGCTGTGCGTGACCGAATGGCCGCCCAACTCGTGTCCGGCTTCGACTATCAGGCGCGCGCTGTCCGGGTTCTCGTCTATCCAGTATCCGGTCAGGAAAAACGTCGCGCGCAGTTGACGCGCCTCCAGCTCGTTCAGCACCAGCTCCGTCAGATCCTCACCCCAGCCCGAATCGAACGTGAGCGCTATGCGGCCGTCGTCGCGCCGCACTCGACTGACCGGCGCGCGCGCGTCCCACTGTGCCGCAAACGAGAGTATCGCCACATCGCCGCGCAACGCCATAAGCGCCGCTATCGCCAGCGCCAGTGCCGACACAGCGACGCGCATCGCCAGCCTGCCCTTCGCCGCTCGCACCCCCAGTCCCCGGATATTTTCGGACACGATATTTATATGCTCGCGCCACATGTTTTATGTATTCATCCACTGCATATTTTCAAAAAAAGCTGCGCCCGGCCGTGCCACAGCCGGATGCAGCTGAATTTCTTCATTATATTATGTCAAATGTGTACAGTTGAATCGGCAGCATTCGCCACTCGCGACAGTATGGCCACGTTGAGCACATGACAGGTATATTTATTATTCACCCGTTCCGAACGTTTCATTGATATGTATAACGACACTTAAAATTCCGGCTGAATGCTCTGGTGCATGCCCACCCAAAGCGCCAAAGTTTAAATGTGGTCTCCAGCAAATACACGACCGCTGCCGGCAGCCGCAGCATCCCAAATTATGCAGCATCGCGGAAAACTGACATCTTGACCCGCCCCAGTCCAAACAGCCAATACGAAGTGCCATGAAGGCCGCATGGCACGCAGGTAAAACCCGTAGGCCGCAAAATCACCGACAGCCGCGGAATGCGACCGCGATCTGCCCGGCTTCATGCGAATATAGCCCGGCAAGCGCTCAATTTAAAAATCGGCCTTACTATTGCACGCGCTGTCAGCGGCGTGCCTCACGGCTAATACATGCCATATAAACGATGTTTCACTCACCAAATCAGCAGCCACCCGCTAAACAGCGCGCCATATGCAAATCGGCGCGTCTCGCGCTAAGCAGCACACACATGCAAATCGGCGCGCCTCGCGCTAAGCAGCGCACACATGCAAATCGGCGCGTCTCGCGCTAAGCAGCGCACACATGCAAATCGGCGCGCCTCGCGCTAAGCAGCGCATCACATGCAAATCGGCGCGCCACCCGCAATCACACTTGCAGGTGGCGCGCCGTTGCTCACGCGTTTACGCGCCGCACATCACTTGGACTGCGCGCGCTTTATGTCCTTGAGCCGCTTCATGACGTCGTTGCCGCCACGGCCGAAATAGTCGTGCAACGTCACATACTCGGCATACAGCTTCTCATAGATCGCCTGGTTCTCGGGTATCGGACGGTAGACTACGTCTTTGACGCCGCCCATGTGCTTGGCCGCATCGACTATCGAGTCATAGCCGCCGCGCGCTGCGCCCGCCGCAACCGCGCCGAACATCGCCGCACCCAGCGCCGGGGCCTGAGCCGAACGCGCTATGCGTATCTCATAGCCCAGCACGTCGGCGTAGATCTGCATCATAAACGCGTTCTTCTGCGCTATGCCGCCGCACGCGTATATCTCTTCTATCTTGACGCCGCTCTTATTGAACGTATCGACTATCATGCGCGCGCCATACGCCGTGGCCTCGACCAGCGCGCGATACATCTCCTCGGGCTTGGTCGTCAGCGTCATGCCCATCATCATGCCTGTCAGGTTGGTGTCGACCAGCACGCTGCGGTTGCCGTTCCACCAGTCCAGCGCCAGCAGACCGCTCTCGCCGGGCTTGAACTTGCTGGCCTTCTCGGTCAGCAGCACGTGCAGGCTGATGCCGCGCGCGTCGGCTTCGCGCTTGTAGTCCTCGGGCACGCAGTTGTCGACGAACCAGTTGAAGTGGTCGCCGACGCAGCTCTGACCGGCCTCATAGCCCATAAGCCCCGGTATTACGCCGTCCTCGACGACGCCGCACATGCCGGGCACAATCAGCTCCTCGTCATGCAGCATTATGTCGCAGGTCGACGTGCCCATTATCATAAGCATCTTGCCCTTTTCGGTGAGGCCGGTCGGCGGCAGCGACACATGCGCGTCCACGTTTGCGACTGCGACCGCGGTGCCCTCAGCCAGGCCCGACCACTTGGCCGCCTCAGCCGTAACTTCGCCCGCCTTTGAGCCTATCGGGTATATGTCGGTGCTGAGCTTGTCCTCGACCAGGTTCTCCAGCCGCGGGTCGAGCGCCTTGAAGAACTCCTTGCTCGGATAACCTTCCTTCTTGGACCACATGGCCTTATAGCCTGCGGTGCAGCTGTTGCGCGCTTCCTTGCCGGTCAGCTGCATTATGACCCAGTCAGCCGCCTCCATGAAGCGATCGGTGGCCGCGTATACCTCGGGCGCCTCCAGCAGCACCTGCCAGATCTTGGGTATCATCCACTCGCTGGAGATCTTGCCGCCGTAGCGCTTGAGGAAGGTCTCGCCGCGCTCCTCGGCTATCGCGTTGAGCCTGTCGGCCAGGTACTGCGCGGCGTGATGTTTCCACAGCTTCACATAGGAGTGCGGATTGGACTTGAACTCGTCCTTGCAGCACAGCGGCACGCCCGCCTTGTCGACCGCTATCATCGTACAGGCGGTAAAGTCTATCGACATGCCAACCACGTCCGCATTGTTCACGCCCGACTGACGCAGCACCTCATTTACCGTATAGCTCAGCGTGTCAATGTAGTCCTGGGGATGTTCCAGCGCCCAATCCGGCGGGAGCTTGGTGCCATCGGGCAGTTGTTCGTCCATAACCGCATGGGGATAATCCATAGTAGCCGTGGCCAGTTCGCGGCCGTCCGCCACATCGACCAGCAACGCGCGCGCCGACAGCGTGCCAAAGTCCACGCCTATACAATACTTCGCAGCCATTGATATGCCTCCCGAAAGATGTATTCATAGCTTTAATATTTCGACCAAAGTCTAACAATTCCTGCTTTTGCGCGCGC
>DSLFC04102__coassemble_1610_pt1 | contig 12206 bp, 11 predicted proteins | sample DSLFC04102__metabat2_low_PE_005 | metagenome-assembled genome bin DSLFC04102 | reverse complement strand
ACATTGGAGATATGAAGCAGCTGGACGCGGCTTTTAGCGACGCGTTGACGGCACTGGGCGGCATCGACATACTTGTCAACTGCGCCGGAATTACGCGTCGCCACCGCTGTGAGGAATTCCCAATGGATGATTGGCAACGCATCATAGACGTAAACCTGACCGCCACCTTCCGCATGTGCCAGCTCGCGGGACGCCATATGCTGAGCCAGGGCAGTGGCAAGATCATCAACATCGCTTCGATGCTGAGCTTCTTTGGAGGCTGGACGGTGCCCGCTTACGCCGCAAGCAAGGGCGGCGTCGCTCAATTGACCAAGTCGCTGGCAAACGAATGGGCCGCGCACAGCATAAACGTGAACGCAATAGCCCCAGGCTATATGGCCACAGAGATCAACACTGAACTGCGCGCCGACCCTACGCGCAACAACGAAATTGTGTCTCGCATACCCGCCGGACGCTGGGGCACTCCCGACGACCTCAAAGGCATAGTGGTGTTCCTGAGCGCGCCTGCATCCGATTACGTAAATGGCGCAGTGATACCCGTGGATGGCGGTTATCTGGGGCGCTGATGAATATGGCTCCTGACATATGTATAACCGGTGCGCCGCATAGCTTGCAGCTGTGCGGCTTCATTTTGCATATGTCCCCAGCTGATGCCACTCCCCCGCTTTTGGACGCCTTCGCACGCAAGCTTGCCGTAAGATTAATCCCATCATACGCGTTAGCGGAGGAATTACCCTGCCTATTGCAAATCGTACATGCATATTTGCACAATTTCTCTGGCGCGCAAACTCGATTTATGATAGACTTATGCGGATGAGTATGAGCAGGGAGGTCAAACTGATGAGATGCTTTGAACTGGTCGACGCGCGCTTCAGGCGCAATGCTCAGGCGCGTTTGCCGCTGCGCGCTACCGCGCATTCGGTGGGCTACGACTTCTTTTCACCGGTGGACGTGGAGATACCGCCCATGGGTTCGGTGATGATTTGGACTGATGTCAAGGCGCGCTTTGGCGACGATGAGGCGCTACTCATCAATGTGCGCTCGTCTATGGGCGCGCAACCGGTCATGCTGGCCAACACTCAGGGCTGGATCGAAAGCGACTACTACTCCAACCCGGACAACGACGGCAATATTGGCATCCGCCTGTTCAACCTGGGCGCCACGCCATATCGAATTGCGCAAGGTCAGCGCTTTGCTCAGGGCATGTTCGTAAAGTATCTGACCGCCGATAACTGCAACGCCGACGCGCCACGCCTGGGCGGTCTTGGCAGTACCGGCAAGTAAACGGCCCAGATGTGTACTCGACAGTACAGTTACATATTGGGCATATGTAAACAAAGTGCTGAGCTATTACTAACAGGTCAACCGAAGATTATCGGCTCATTACACTTTACAGGACGTCCGCTTGGGTTTATAATTGTGCCGTCGATAGAGTTGACAAAAACGCGGAGGTATTCTATTATGAAAAGATCGCATATAAACGCCATACTTGAGCGCACCGAGCGCTTTATAAACCATTGCGGCTTTGCGCTGCCGCCATTTGCATGGTGGACTCCTAAACAGTGGGCTGAGCTGGCATCACGTCCCGATGAATACGCACAGTACCGCGAGATACGCGACAACATGCTGGGCTGGGACGTGACCGACTTTGGCTCGGGCGATATTGAGCGCGTCGGCCTTACGCTGTTTACGCTGCGCAATGGCAACTACGCTCGCCCCGGCGAATACCCCAAGCCCTATGCTGAAAAGCTGCTGGTCGTCAATGGCCGCCAGATCACCCCGTTCCACTACCATGCCCTCAAAATGGAGGATATTATCAACCGTGGCGATGGCACGCTGCTGATAACGCTCTACAATGCCACACCCGACGATAAGCTCGCCGACACGCCCGTCACTGTGCACTCCGATGGTCGCTGCTGGCAGATACCCGCCGGCGGTGTGGTTCGCCTGGAGCGCGGTCAGTCCATAACTCTGACTCAACGCGTGTTCCACAGGTTCGAAGGCGCCGACGATCGCATGCTGCTGTTGGGCGAGGTGTCCTGCGTTAACGACGACAATGCCGACAATATATTCCTGGAACCCGGCAAGCGCTTCATGATGATCGACGAAGATGAACCTGCGCGGCGCGTGCTGTGCAACGAGTACCCTCAGGCGTAAGCTCAAATAAGCTAAAACGACGCGACCACGTTACCCGCGGTCGCGTCGCTGTTTATATCGGAAATGTACTTGTGCCTGCAAATTCAATCATGCGCCAATTCCCGATCAATTTATATGATCAAAATCAGTATTTTGATATTTGCGCAAGCTGTCAGCGGCATCCTCGCCATATTGCTCCGCAAACGCCTTGAGCACGCGTGCGCTCAGCGCCGCTCCCGCATCGCCGTATATCGCGCTCAGCGTGCGCAGATATGTATAGTACAGATGCGCACAGTGATACTCAAATGGCTTGACGCCATCGCGTGGCGGCTCGACCTGGCGTTCCAGATGCGCGTCACACTGGCGGTGTATGCAGCACTCGCACCCATGGTACTGCGTCTGCTCTACCTCATAGCGCAGATCGGGGTTGAAGCCGCGCGCTATCGAGCGGTCCAGATCATCGCAGTAGGCCATGCCGCCATCTTCCAGTCCCATCTCGATGTACTGCGCGCTCCAGGCGCAATTGTATATGCGGCTGAGCTTGTCAGCGCCGTCCACCACAACCTCGGTACGCGTGCGTACCCCCAACACGGACGCGTCGCTGGCGCGCCACTCGCTATACGCGCGGTACGTCGCAAAATCGAGAGGTTGGCCATCGCGCAGCGCGCGTTGCGCCATGCGACTGCCGCGCTGCTGAGCGTACAGTTGCGTCGCCATGCGGAATGCCTCGCTCCATCGCGGCAGCGCGCTGTCGCGCAGTTCCCGATAATATGCAGCGCTGAGAAACGCGTGGTGGCGTTCAGTGTAGTTCATGTTATACCTCCCCGTTCGTCGATATATGCACGTCGAACTGCCGCCTGTGCCATGGGCAGGCCATTACGCAGTAGCAGCACAGATATCTCGTTCCAGTGCCATCATGCCGGCTCCACGTGGCGCAGCGGCTATAGTCTATCAGCTCGTCCCGCCGGATGCGCTCATGCCATTGCTCGCCCGTCAGGCACGAATGCGGACACGCCTTTACGCACAGATCACAGTCGCCACATTCGCACTTGATGTCCCCGCTATACGTCGAAATATCCGCGCGCAACAGCAGACAGGATATCCGGACTCGCTGCCCATACTTGTGATGTACAAACACGTCGTTTCGGCCAATGAAGCCCAGTCCGGCATGTACACGGCCCATTTGTACGAGAACTCCGCCCGGTAACTGCCATCGTCGGCGGGCGCAGCCGGAGGCGTGGCATACCCTATGCCACACTCATCCAGCCGCCGCCTGAGCTCGGCCATTTTACTTGAATGCGCCGCACCCAGCGCTTGACTCATCTGATAAAACTCATCGGGTCTGTATGCCCTGTCCATGTCGGGAAACGGCAGCAGCGTGACCAGCGCGCAGTTGCAGCCGCTCGATCGCTTCAGGTTCTCGTCGATGTCAGCGTAGTCATACAGCGACTCGTCCTCAAACAGCGCTCCGACCAGGCTGTTTATTGCATCTCTGGTTGCGGTCGAATCATTGCGCGGTTCCAGATTCTCTGCCTTTATAGCATCCGCCGGGCTCTTCTTCACTGTCATACGCTCTCCATGTCATAGTTGGGACTCGCTGCAAAGTATATCAAAGTCGCGTCATGTCTAATGCGAAAGCATGTGCATGAATATAGTTTCCAAAGTGTCAGGAGCCCAGGGTGCCGGCTTTTGATCGACCTTTACGAAGCCATACTTCTCATATAGTCCTACATGGTCGCTCACGAGATACACCCGGTCAAAGCCCAACTCGCGGGCATACTCCATTGCGCAGTTTATGAGGTGCTGACTCAATCGGGCGCCGCGAAATTGTTCCCCGACGAATACATAGCCTATATATGGCGTATACGGCACGTCGGGTATGCAGTCCGTCTTGCTGAGCGTGCAATAGCCCGCGATCTCATCGCCTGCCAGCGCCACAAACACGCGTTCCCAGTCTTGAAAGCCATCCGCGTTCATCTCACGGGCAAGACTCCTGCCTGCGCCCCATGAACACTGTTGTGCGTAAGCGGCAACCTTTGCCCACATACCGCTGCTGCGCGTGATAGGTATTATCTTCATTTGATGTAACCTCGTTAGATTATAGAAAAGAGGTCAATTGCTCATCAGCAATCGACCTCTTTCATCTGGCAGGGGAGACGCGACTCGAACACGCAACACATGGTTTTGGAGACCATTGCTCTGCCAATTGAACTACTCCCCTATACTGCCCGCACTCGCAAGCACAGACAGTATTATATCAAAATTTGCGCCGCTTGTCAACACCAAATCTGGCAATTTTTTGCGATTTCTGCGCTGTCGCACCAATTTCATGGAGGTTGCGCGCTGCGCCGGAACATACGCATCAGCGCCGTTCATTACAACAGTACGCAATGGCACAGTGCGCTGTCTCAATCTGCGCAACAGACGCAATCATTCACAGCAGCGCAACCCAAGCCTGCCTGTTCACTGCCGCGACGCATACGCTATAAGAAGCTGCTATCTCAAACTGTACACCCGCGGCGACATCCCATTCGCCCTGAACTCAAGCACACCGCAAGTCGCCGCACGCCCGGATGCCGCACCCGGATTGAACAGTAACACTCCGCCATCGTAGCCCGAATACGAGTTGTGCGTGTGCCCGAACAGCGCCGCATCGCACTTGAGCTCCAGCGCATGGTAATATAATAGCTGATATGTCAGCTTCACGCGCCAGTTATGCCCATGACACAACAGCAGCCGCTTGCCCTCCAGCTCTATCACGCTCTCACGAGGCTCATCACAAAACAGATCGCAGTTGCCCGCAACCGCGTAGATCGGCACGTTAAACACGCTTCGCACAACCGCCAGATCGCTCACGCAGTCGCCCAGAAACGCTACCGCATCGACCTCACCCATTACGCACGCCGCCTCGCGTATCGCGATGGCGTCGCCATGCGTATCCGACAACACGCCCAGTCTGAACATGTTCACTCCTCATCCAGCACAGCACGCAGCACAGCTATCGCTCGCGCACGATGCGATACCGCATTCTTTTCCTGCGCATTTGCCTCGGCAAACGTCTTGCCCAGCTCGTCCGACAGGAACAGCGGGTCGTAGCCAAACCCGCCCGTACCGCGCTCTTCGTGCAGCAACTGCCCACGGCATACGCCGCGCACCACGATGTCATCGCGGCCCGGCCGGCACAGCGCGACCGCCGACGCAAATCCGCAACCCCGCTCGTCCACGCCCTGCATGAGCTCGAGCAGCTTCTTGTTATTGGCCTTGTCGTTGCCGTGTTCGCCGGCAAACCGCGCAGAGTATACGCCTGGCTGTCCGCCCAGCGCATCGACCTCCAGGCCCGAGTCGTCGGCCAGACATGCGCAATGGGCGATGTCGCACAGCGTACGCGCCTTAATAAGCGCATTCTCCTCGAATGTCGCGCCGGTCTCCTCCGGTTCGCAGTCTATACCCACGTCCTTCATCGACATTACGTCGAAGCGGTCGCCCAGCATCGTCTTGAGCTCGACGACCTTGTGCGCGTTGCCAGTCGCGAGCAATAGCCGCGGTTTGCGGCCTATGAGCCCAGCCGCCTCGCCCAACGCCTCGCGCTGCGCCTGCATGAGCCTGCGCACGCCCTCCTCGCCCAGCGCCAACAGCCTGTCCAGCTCGGCACGGCTGAACGGACGCTGCTCTCCCGTGCCCTGCAGTTCGACTATGTTGCCGTCGCCCGACATAACTATGTTCATGTCCACGGCGGCATGGCTGTCCTCAGGGTAGTCCAGATCCAGCACAGGCTCCCCGCCGCTTATTCCGACGCTGACCGCCGCAACCTGCGCGCGTATCGGCGAATCGACTATGCTGCCCTCGCGCAGAAGCCTGTCGCACGCCAGGCACAGCGCGACGAATGCGCCGGTGATCGATGCGGTGCGCGTACCGCCATCAGCCTGCAGCACATCGCAATCTATATACACCGTGCGCTCGCCCAATGCCTCCAGCCGGCACACCGACCGCAATGCCCGCCCTATCAGCCGCTGTATCTCGACCGAACGCCCGTCGCGCTTGAGGAACTCGCGCGACTTGCGCTGCGGCGTAGCGCCGGGCAGCATCGCATACTCCGCCGTGACCCAGCCCCGACCGGTACCCTTCAAAAACGGCGGCACGCCTTCCTGTACGCTCGCCGTGCACAGTACGCGCGTGCACCCGCACGATATCAGCGCCGAGCCCGTCGCCATCTGCGTGAAACCCGGCTGTATGCTCAATTCCCTGAGCGCATCGCTCTCCCTGCCATCGTGTCGCATGTCTCAGCACCCCCATTGTTCTTTATGTGCTTATTATAGCATCATCGCGCAACCGGGTGGCGAAGATTGGGTAAAGAAGCAGCATGCAAGCGCCGGCAGGGCACATATCCTGCCGGCACGATCGTCATTCAAAGCTGAGCACTGTCGCCGTCTGCTGATAACCGACGGTCGGTATCTCCTCGGCCACGTTTGCAAATGTTGGCGCTGACAGCGTCTGCTCACCCGGGTCATACTTTTCACCTTCGACCTGTATCTCGACGCCCTTTATGCCTTTGAACTGTGTGCACGTCAGCACCAGCGCCTTGAGCGCTGCACGCCCGCCGTCGGACTGCTCGGCTATGTCTATGAACTCTTGCGTGAAGTTTATCGTCGCTATGCCATCGTTTACAGTGACTCCAATTATGCCGCAGCCCTCTGGCAACACGTTGGACAATTGCTCATCCCGCGCGCCTTTGGCCAGCTCTACCACTGCGGTGTTCACATCGCTCTCGCCGTATACCATGCGCGTGACAGGCACCATCAGCCGGCTGCTCTCGTCCGGGAAGTAGAGCGTTATCTGATTCGCGCTGAACGTTTCAGACACGCTGTCCATGCTCTCGATGTTGATCGCGCCCGGCGTAATCGGCTGCGATATGTCGGTTCCGTGCTTGAGCGAATCGAGCTTTTGCCCGCCTATCAGGAACTCGACCTGATTTACCGTCGGGAACTCGCCCAGCGTCGCCACCACGCCCGCTATCATATTGCTCTCGGCCTCGGCACTGGCCATTTCATTGGCCTCCTTGCCCAGATCCACGCGCGCCAGCCCATCCGAGTTTATGTCGATATCGATCGAACAGTTCTCAGGCAGCAGCGTGCTCAGTCCCATTCGCGCCGCTTCGCGGTCGTTCTGCTCGTTTTTGACCATCAATGCCAGCGTTGCGCGCGCCACGCCGTCCTGCTCGGGTATGCGGCGCATCACCGGCACCAGATAGCCATTGGCGTCAGCGTAGTACGCGATCGTCTCAATGGTACCCTGCTGCGCATCGGCGGTGGTCTCAAGCGCTTCTGCGGTAGGCTGCGCGTCAGGCGCTTCATCCCCGCCCCCACCTCGCAGCCCTACAATCAGCGCCACCACCGCCAACGCCGCCAGCAGCGCGCCCGTCAGCCGCACCGTCTTTTGCCTGTTCCACGTCATATCTGATGACCTCCTAAACCCTGCATGAATTCGCTCCGCCTAACATGATGCTATGCGCTCGCCCTCCCCGCGTATGACAGCCGTGGCGCTTTATTTACTTGGCGCGCTTGCCTCCGGCGCATACTTAATGTATAATGACATCAGTTCTTTTTATAAGGAGATTTTTGCCATGCCCATGGATGGACTTACGCTCTCGTTCATACGCGACGAACTTGACGCCACGCTGACCGGCGGACGCGTTGACAAGATAACTCAGCCGGAACGCGATGAGATAATAATCGCATTGCGCTCGCTGGGCAAAAACCGTTCGCTGCTCATATCGATAAACCCCAATTGCGCCCGCATCCATCTGACCGGCGACCGGCGCGTCAGTCCGCTTGAGCCGTCAAACTTCTGCATGTTGATGCGCAAACACCTGCAAGGCGGACGCTTTGCCGCCGTGCGCCAGATAGGCGGCGACCGAATACTTGAAATCGATATCGAAAACCGCGACGAGCTCGGCGATCTGAGAATGCGCACATTGGTGCTTGAGATAATGGGCCGCCATTCAAACCTGATGCTGGTAAACTACGACGGGCGCATAATCGACGCGCTGCGCCACATAACCGACGACATAAGCCGTGTGCGCGAGGTCTTGCCCGGCCTTGAGTACCGCCGCCCGCCCGCGCAGGACAAGCTTGCGCCCGATGCGCTCACGCCCGCAGCACTCGCCGAAAGGCTCGCACGCAACCCCGGCAGGCTGGCCAAGGCCTATGCCGCCTGCATATCAGGCGTGTCGATACAAGCCGCGCGCGAAATGACCTATCGCCTGCTGGGCGATGAGGACGGACGCGTTGACGAGGCCACGCCTGAGCGCGCCGCTGAATTTGCGTGCCGCTATCTGCATGAGATGCACTCGTGGACCAAACCCACACTGGTGCTCGATTCCGACGGCGCGCCACTTGACTTCATGCCGTTCCCCTACGAATGCCGCGCCGGACTGAGCAGCGCTTCATTTGACACGATGGGCGAGATGATGGACGCGTTCTTCATGCAACGCGACAAGGTCGAACGCATATCGCAGAAGTCGGCTGCGCTCCACCGCGTGCTGCACTCCAACATAGAGAGATGTGAAAAGAAGCTGGGACTGCAGCTCGACGCGCTGCGCGATGGCGCCAACTGCGAGGACTACCGCATCAAGGGCGAACTGCTGATGGCACAGTCGTACGCAGTGACCAAGGGCGCTCCGCGCGTGATGCTCGACAACTACTACGCCGAGGACGGCGCGCCAATTGAAGTCGAACTGGACGTGAAGCTCTCACCCACCGCCAACGCCCAGCGCTACTTCAAGCTCTATCAAAAGGCCAAGTCGGCGCTGCACCAGGCCGCTGAACAGGTCGATAAGACCCGCCAGGAACTCTACTACCTCGAAGGTCAGCTCGACAACCTGCAAAAGTGCACCGATGAATCCGAACTCAACGAGGTGCGCGAAGAACTGGTGCGCGAAGGCTACCTGCGCGCCAACCACAACCGCCGCACGCTGAAGAAACTCCCCCCATCGATGCCACACCACTTCCGCGCGCCGGATGGCACCGACATACTCGTCGGCAAAAACAACCTGCAAAACGATCAGCTCACGCGCACGGCTGAGCCTTCCGACACGTGGATGCACGCCAAGGACATGCCCGGTTCACACGTGATTGTTTGCACACGCGAACCTTCACGCGAGACGCTGATGCTTGCCGCACACCTGGCCGCGTATTTCTCCAAGGGCCGCAACTCGTCGCAGGTGCCGGTCGACTACACCAAGCGCAAGTTCGTCAAAAAGCCCGCCGGCGCGCGACCCGGGTTTGTGATATACACACATCAGACGACGCTGTTCGTCACGCCCGATGAGCAGACCGTAAAGGATGCCACGCTGGTATCGCCCGGCACATAGTTCACAATTTTTAACGCTATCCGCACTGAAATTAGCCGTGAGCGATGTATAATATTGCCGGCGCAACGCGGTATCAAATCTGCGCCGGCGGAGGCTAATATGAACGTAAGTATATTCGAGCTGATAGAAGGTTCGCGTCAGGCCGAAGGCTTGACTGTTATAATCGACGTGTTCCGCGCATTCTCACTGGAATGCTATATCTATGCACGCGGCGCACGCAAGATCATTCCGGTAGGCGACCTTGAGCAGGCATTCGCGCTAAAGCGCGCTCAGCCCGACTGCGTGCTGATAGGCGAGCGCAAAGGCAAAAAGTGCGAAGGTTGCGACTTTGGCAACTCGCCGTCGCAGACGGAAGGTTTCGACTTTACAGGCCGCACGGTTATCCACACGACAAGCGCCGGCACACAGGGCGTAGTCAACGCCGTACACGCCAGCGAGATACTCGTGGCAGGGCTGGTCAATGCCCGTGCCACCGCGGATTATATCCGCAAATGCGCGCCAGACAAGGTCTCGCTGGTAGCGATGGGCACTAACGGAGTTGCATCGACCGAAGAAGACGTGCTCTGTGCGCGTTATATACGCAGTTTGCTGCTTGATGAACCGCTCGACATCGCCGCGCTTGCTCCCGCTCTGCGCGAAACCAGCGGCCGCAAGTTCTTTAATCCCGATACGCAGGAAATATTCCCGGAAGCGGATTTCGAGATGTGCATACAATACGACCGCTTCCCATTCGCACTTCGCATAGAAAAGGACGCGTCAGGCCTGTTCGTCACCCGTCGCGTCGATGTTCAGTAAGCTATACATAGCGCGGCGTCCGCTTGATTACATGTACATTGTAATAAGCGGACGCCGTCCTTCATTGCGCCAAACCCGTTTGAAATTGTATGTCCACCTGGCGCCACGCGCTCACACCGGCAGCATGGCCGTGCACACCGCAAAGAATATTATAAGCGAACAGGCGTCGACAACCGTGGTTATCAGCGGCGCGGCCATTATAGCCGGGTCGATGTGCACCGCGTTAGCCAGCAGCGGCAGCACTCCACCCACAACCTTGGCCATGATGACCGTAAACAGCATGGTTATCGCAACCACTATCCCAACCGTCCAGTCGCCGTACTGCACGCCCACGCACACCAGATTGACCGCTGACAACACCACGCCTACTGTGAGCGCCACGCGCAGTTCTTTCCACAATACCCGCGGCAAATCGCGTATCGTAAGATCGCCGGTAGCCAGGCCGCGGATAATCATCGTGCTGGACTGGCTGCCCGCGTTGCCGCCGGTATCAGTCAACATTGGTATAAACGTCACCAGCAGCGGCATCGCACTTATCGCCGCCTCGAATTTGCCCAGTATGCCGCCGGTTATCATGCCCGATACCATCAGCACCAACAGCCATACTATGCGGTTGCGGCTCATCTCGAGCACGCTGGTCTTGAGGTAGGTCTTTTCGGACGGATGTATACCGCCCATGACCTCAAAGTCCTCAGTGGCCTCCTGCTCCATTACGTCCACCGCATCGTCTATCGTGATGACGCCGACCAGCCGGTTCTCGTTGTCCACGACCGGAAGCGACAGCAGGTCGTACTTGCTCATCACGCGCGCGACTTCCTCCTGGTCTTCGAGCGTGTTTACCGATATGACGTCGCGCTCCATCAGCTCGTCGACGCGCCGCGCGTCATCCGCCAGCAGCAGGTCTTTGACCGTTATCACGCCCTCCAGCACGCGCGAACCGTCTATGACATAACAGGTGTATATGGTCTCCCGATCCTCGCCGGTGCGCCGTATGTGCGCTATTGCCTCACCTACCGTCATGCTCGCGCGCAGATCGGTGAACTCGGCCGTCATTATGCTGCCTGCCGAATTCTCGGGGTATTGCAGGTACTGGTTTATCACGTCGCGCATCTCGCGCGTGGAATTCTTGAGCACGCGCTTTACGACATTGGCAGGCAGCTCTTCGAGCATGTCGACCGCATCGTCGACATACAATTCATCCATTATCTGCTTGAGCTCGCCGTCGGTCGCGCTCTCCAGTATCACCTGCTGAAGGTCGCTGTCCAGGTTTGAGAATACGTCGGCCGCCATCTGCTTGGGCAGCGCACGGAACATCAGCCGCGCATCCTCGGGTTCCAGTTCGCCCAGGAACTGCGCTACGTCGACTTCGTTCATGTCTATCAGCCGCGCGCGCAGCGCCTTCAGGTTGCGGGACTCCACCAGTTCGCGGAGCTCCTCGAAATTTACTTCGGTGTTCATCTGCATGTCCTCCTTCTTGGTTGAGTTTTTTGAGGACAGCACACAAAAGCAGGGCCTTGCGCTCATTGGCGCACAGCCCTGCGGTAAGCCTGAATCGGCGCGCAACTACCCAACGCGCGCATACTGCACCCATACAGGCACAACTCACGCACCGCTGACACAGCCGCCTTTAACAGGCACAGCAAAGCCAGCGGCGCCATTTGATATGCGCACGCTCATCCAGGAGTATCCACGTAATGGATCTCCTCCAGGTATATGCATATGCGGTTTTATGGCAGGACGCAGCTTCGCCTGCCCGCACACCGCGCACACGATCGGGGTTTACCGCTTTGCGTACTTCGTCCGACAGGTTCCACTTGCGTCTCACTTCCTTGATGTCTACTACCCTTTCGGGCGGTTTTATTATAACACCCTATATGCCATTTTACAAGTGCCTGAACAGCTTTAC
>DSLFC04102__coassemble_1606_pt1 | contig 12223 bp, 8 predicted proteins | sample DSLFC04102__metabat2_low_PE_005 | metagenome-assembled genome bin DSLFC04102 | reverse complement strand
AATTACGCCCATATTAAGAGTTGAGTTCGTAAAGGGTATTTTTCCGGGACGAATTGCGCCAAAATCAAGGCGCAAAATCATATGTTGGGATCAGTGTTAAGAATGCGGCGGGAATGGGGCGAATATGTAGTCAAATGCACCGCCGTGTCGAATGCGCGGCCATGACAAATTCGCTGTCGGCTCGGGTTCACGGGGCCGGCGGTCGTCCGCCGACAGCGGCTTTTGTGCGTTCATATGGGCAGCGCCTGCAGGAACAGCCGCGCCAGGGCCGGCAGTTCGGCGTCGTTGCGATAAATGGCGGTTATGTCCGATACCGTGTCCGGCTCGTTCAGCGTGCGGCGTATCAGGCCATCGGCGGCGCGGCCAGACAGTGTCGACGCGGGCACCAGCGCTATGCCCAGACCTTCATGAGCCAGCGCCAGCGTGGTCTGCGCGTTGTCGTTTACGCAGACTATGCGCGGCGCTATGCCCAGCCGCTCGAAGCGGTCGCGCAGTATGCCTTCCCAGCGCCTGTATACCAGCACCGGAGAATCGCGCAGCGCATCCAAACCCACGACGTCATCGGCATCCGGCGAGGTCGTTTCATCGCCGGCACGCATACCGCCGGTTGCAGCGGAATCAAGAGCTGCGTCGCGGGGAGATCCGGGCGCACTGCGCCGTGAGTCGGTATTTACCGCAGCCGCTTCAAAGAATTCCGCGCGGCCCACCGCCAGCATGGGCTCGCGCCTGAGCGGCAGCGCAGTCATATCGGGTGCGGCGAATGGCGTGCGCACTATTGCCATGTCCAGCGCCCGCGCGCGCAGTTCGCTGAGCAGTTGATATGTATTGGCTTCGCTCAGATCGAACCGCACGTCCGGATGTGCCCGGTGGAACTCGCCCAGCCAGCCGATGAATTCCTCGCCGCACACCGACGAGATTATACCCAGCCTGAGCACTCCGCCCGCGCCGGCGCTCAGGTCGGCCATCTCATCGACGGCGCTCTGACACAGTGCTGTTATTGATTTGGCATGCGCGTACAGTGCGCGCCCGGCCTCGGTTATGCGCAGGCGACGCCCCACGTGCTCAAACAGCGCGCAGCCCAGTTCCGATTCCAGCGCGTGCATCTGAGCGGTCAGCGGGGGCTGGGACATGTGCAGCGCGCGTGCCGCGCCGGTTATTGTGCCCTGCTCCACGACCGCAATGAAGTAACTCAGCTGCCTCAGTTCCATATGGATATCACCTCATACATACGCTATATATCGCATTATAGCACAAAACATATACTTTTCGTATGCCAAAATGCATGATATACTGTAATTAAAGTAAATACAGGGGATGCGATAAATTGAAGGGAATGCTGAAGTACTTAAAGGGGTATGGGCGTCAAAGCCTGATAGCGCCGCTGTTCAAGATGCTGGAGGCGCTGTTCGACCTGTTCGTGCCGCTGGTGATGGCGGACATAATCAACGTGGGCATAGCCAGCGGCGATTCGCGTTACATATGGCTCAGGTGTGGATTGCTGGTGCTGTTGGGCGTGGTGGGACTGGCGTGCAGCATAACGGCGCAGTACTTTGCCTCGTGCGCGGCGGTGGGCTATGCCAAGAGCCTGCGCCATGCGCTGCTTGAGCATGTGCAGCGGCTGAGCTTTTCGGAACTCGACCGCATAGGCGCCAGCACGCTGATAACCCGCATGACCAGCGACATAAACCAGGTGCAGAGCGGACTCAATCTGTTTTTGCGGCTGTTCATGCGCAGTCCGTTTGTCGTTATCGGCGGCATGATAATGGCGTTCATGGTCAATGCGCAGGCGGCCATGATATTCGTGGTGGCGATACCGCTGCTGGCGGTCGTGGTATTCGGCATAATGCTGTGGACGATGCCGATGTACAAGCGGGTGCAGGCGCGGCTTGACCGCGTGACCGGGCTGACGCGCGAGAACCTGTCGGGCGTGCGCGTGGTGCGGGCGTTCAACATGGAGCAGGCCGAAGTGAACCGGTTTGAAGAGGCCAATAAGCTGCTTGCGGCGCTGCAACTGCGGGTGGGGCGTCTGTCGGCGCTTATGAACCCGCTTACGTTTGCGATAGTCAACATAGCGATAATCGCGATACTCAATTCGGGCGCGGTGCAGATAAACGCCGGCACGATGCTCAGCGGCGACGTGATTGCGCTGGTCAGCTACATGACGCAGATACTGGTCGAACTGGTAAAGCTGGCCAATCTGATAATACAGGTGACCAAGGCGTTGGCATGCGCGGGGCGCGTCAAGGCGGTGCTGGACACGCAGCCCGGTATGAGCTTCCCCGAGACGCCCGCCCAGCTGGATGCCGGCGCGGATGCGGTGAGCTTTGACCACGTGAGCCTGAGATACTCAGGCGCGGGCGCGGACAGCATAAGCGACATATCGTTCAGCGCGCGGCGCGGCCAGACGATAGGCATAATCGGCGGCACGGGCAGCGGCAAGAGCAGTCTGGTGAGCCTGATACCGCGGTTCTATGACGCGACAGGCGGGCGCGTTAAACTGTTCGGGCGCGACATAGCGCAGCTCACGCGCGATCAGGTGCGCGGCGCGGTCGGCATAGTAATGCAGAAGGCACAGCTGTTCGAGGGCACGATACGCTCCAACCTTATCTGGGGCAACCCCGGCGCGACCGACGAGGAACTGTGGCAGGCGCTTGAAACCGCACAGGCGGCCGAGTTCGTGCGCGCGCGTCCGGGCGGACTGGACGACGCGATAGAGCAGGGCGGGCGCAATCTGTCCGGTGGCCAGCGCCAGCGGCTGACGATAGCGCGCGCGCTGGTGCGCAAGCCCGACATACTGATACTCGACGATAGCGCGAGCGCGCTGGACTTTGCGACCGATGCCGCGCTCAGGCGCGCGCTGAAGGCGCTGCCGGGCGACGTGACGACGTTCATAGTCAGCCAGCGCGCTTCCAGCATGATGCACGCGGATAAGATACTGGTGCTGGACGACGGCGCGTTGGTCGGCGCGGGGCCGCATTCGGAGCTGCTGAAGAGCTGCCCGGTGTACCGCGAGATATACGAAAGCCAGTTCAAAAAGGAGGGCGAGCAGTGATGGCGGCTAAGACAACGCTGAATGCCGACGCGCGCAAGTCGGCGCTGCGGGGCACGCTCAGGCGCATCGGACCGTATCGCGGATATGTGATACTGTCGCTGATAGTGGCGGCGGCGTCGGTAGCCGCGCAGCTGTACATACCGATACTCACCGGCGATGCGATAGACCGCATGTTGGGCGTGGGCATAGTGGACTTTGCGGGCGTGGCGCGGATAGTGGCGCTGATAGGGGTGTCGATAGGCATCGCGGCGCTGGCGCAGTGGATAATGAGCGAGTGCAACAATCGCGTGACGTTCGGCGTGTCGCGCGACCTGCGCAACGAGGCCATCGCCAAGCTGCAGAAGCTGCCGCTGAGCTATCTGGATGCGCATCCGTCGGGCGACCTGCTCAGCCGCGTGGTGGCGGATGTGGATACGTTTGCGGATGGTCTGCTGATGGGCTTTTCGCAGCTGTTTACGGGCGTCATGACGATTGTGGGCACACTGTCGTTCATGCTGTACGTGGATGCGCGCATAGCGCTGGTCGTGATATGCGTGACGCCGCTCAGCCTGTTGGCGGCCGCGTTTATTGCACGGCGCACTTACCGGTACTTCCGGGGCCAGAGCGTGGAGCGCGGCGCGCAGACCGCACTGGTCGGCGAACTGATAGACGGCCAGAAGGTCGTGCAGGCGTTTGGCCATGAGGCGGCCAGCCTGCGCGAATTCGACGAGATAAACGAGCGCCTCAGCGACGTGAGCATGAAGGCGATATTCTTCAGCAGTATAACCAATCCGGTCACGCGCTTTGTCAATAACCTGGTGTATGCGGGCGTGGGCCTGGCGGGCGCGCTGATGGCGCTGGTCGGCGGCATAACGGTGGGACAGCTCAGCGTGTTCCTCAGCTACGCCAATCAGTATACCAAGCCGTTCAACGAGATATCGGGCGTAGTGACCGAGCTGCAGAACGCGCTGGCGTGCGCGGCGCGGGTGTTCGAGCTGTTGGACGAGGGTGAGCAGGTACCTGAGGCTGAGGGCGCTGCGGATCTGACGCCCGATGGTCGCGTACAGCTCAGCGACGTGGCGTTCAGCTACTCGCCCGAGCGCGAACTCATAAGCGGATTGAATCTGGATGTCGCGCCGGGCGAGCGCGTAGCGATAGTCGGCCCGACCGGTTGTGGCAAGACCACGCTCATAAACCTGCTGATGCGCTTTTACGATGTGGATTCGGGCAGCATTAAGGTTGCAGGCAGCGACATACGCGACGTCACGCGCAGTTCGCTGAGGCGTTCCTATGGCATGGTGCTTCAGGATACGTGGCTGCGAGCGGGCACTGTGCGCGAGAACATAGCATACGGCAAGCCCGACGCGACCGATGAGGAGATAATTGCCGCGGCGCGCGCGGCCCATGCGCACAGCTTCATAAAGCGCCTGCCGCAGGGTTACGACACCGTGATAGGCGAGGGCGGCGGCGAGCTGAGCCAGGGCCAGCGCCAGCTCATGTGCATAGCGCGGGTGATGCTGTGCCTGCCGCCGATGCTGATACTCGACGAGGCGACCAGCTCGATAGACACGCGCACCGAGATACGCATACAGCAGGCTTTCCTGAGCATGATGCAGGGCCGCACGAGCTTCATAGTGGCGCATCGGCTGTCGACGATACGCGAGGCCAACGTGATACTGGTCATGCGCGACGGCCACATAATCGAGCAGGGCAATCACGAGCAGCTGCTGGCCAAGCGCGGGTTCTACTACAAGCTGTACAATAGCCAGTTTGAGGGTGTGGCCGGAGCATGAGCCCGGCAAGCCCTGGATAATGTGATTTTAGGCGGGCTGCGCGCTGTCCGGGGCGGACGGCGCGCAGCCCTTATATGTTGGCGTGGTGAGCGGATATGTTGGCGTGGTGAGCGGATATGTTGGCGTGGTGAGCGGATATGTTGGCGTGGTGAGCGGATATGCCGGTGGGGCAAACGGATATGCCGGTGGGGCAAACGGATATGCTGGTGTGGTGAACGGATATGCCGGCGTGGTGAGCGGATATGCCGTCGGGGCAAACGGATATGCCGTCGGGGCGAACAGATTTGTTGGCGGCGTGAACGTATTTTCCGGCAACATGAGCGACGCGCATGCGCGGCTTGAATCGGACGGGCGCTTTCGGCATTCAGTGGCGGCTCATGGGCGTTTAACGCATAGACAGTGGACTTGAGCGCGACGACGGAGCCCCTTGCGCAACTGTGCGCGGCAACACGCGCGCTTAAGCCCGGCAAGACCGCGGCAGGTTCTCCAATTGCCGGGCACAGTGCGCGCCGGCCCAAAATCTATAAAATCTACCTAAAACCCAAAAGAAAGTGACAGTCATATGCGGCCGGGCATGGTATACTTCAGGTATTACTGCGGTGCGCAAGTCGCCGCGGACGCTGTGGAGGAAGCTATGGCATACGGCATTGGCATAGATACCGGCGGCACATATACCGACGCGGTCGTATTCGATCTGGACGCGCGCCAGGTGCTGGCCAAGGGCAAATCGCCTACTACAAAACACGATCTCTCACTGGGCATAGGCGGCGCGTTGGATTCGTTGCCGCGCGAGTTGCTGGAGCGCGCGGAGCTGGTCGCGCTGTCGACGACGCTGGCGACCAACGCGTGCGTGGAAGGCAAGGGCGGCCGGGCACGGCTGGTGCTGATGGGCACCACGCGCAAGACGCTTGAATGGATAGAGGCTGACAAGAAGTACGGCCTGAACTTTGACGACGTGTTGTGCCTCAATACCGGCGGCACGTTCGACGGCCGGGTCGTCGATCAGCCCGACTGGGCCAAGGTCATAGCCGAGCACGACGATTTCTTCCGCGATGCGGAGGCGCTGGGCGTGGCCGAGGTAAATGCGCTGCATAACGGTGCGGTCTGTGAGACCGGTGCGCGCGATGCGCTGGTGGCGCGGTACGGAGTGCCGTTCGTGCGCGCGAGTGAACTGGTGAGCGGCCTGAATGTGATGGAGCGCGGCGCGACGGCATTGCTGAACGCGCGGCTGTTGCCGGTGGTAAAGCAGTTCATGGAGGCTGTGGACAAGGCGCTCAGGGCGCGGGGCATAGACGCGCCGCGCATGATCGTGCGCAGCGACGGTAGCCTGATGGTCGACGAGCTGGCGCGCACGCGTCCGGTTGAGACGATACTGTCGGGTCCGGCGGCGAGCGTGCTGGGCGGACGCGAGCTGGCCGAATGCGAGAACTGCCTGATAGTGGACATGGGCGGCACGACGACCGACATATCGATAGTGCGGGACGGCGTGCCGGGCATGACCGGCGGCATAAGGATAGGCGGTTGGCGCACGCAGATAAAGGGCGTGTTCATAGACACGTTGGGCCTGGGCGGCGACACGCGCGTGTACATGCGCGACGCGCATCTGGAGCTGGATACGCGGAGGGTGGAACCGCTGTGCGTGGCGGCGGCGCGCTGGCCTGTGGTCAAGGCTGAGCTTGAGCGGTTGCTTGAATCGCGGCGCGTGCATACGCTGCCGATACATGAGTTCCTGTATCTGGTGCGCGAGCCGGATGACATGTCACACTACGCCGAGTCGGAGCGCGAGCTGATTGCTCAACTGAAGGACGGTCCGGCGATGATAGGCGGCGACCGCATAGATATGTATTCGCTTGGCAGCGAACGCCTCGAAAACGAGGGAATCGTCATGCGCTGCGGATTGACGCCGACTGACATAATGCATATCAAGGGCGACTTCGACGCGTTTGACCGCGAGGCGTCCGAGCTGGGAGCGCGGTATTTCCTGCGCGCGCTACCGCAGTACAAGGACGACGCGCGCAGTCTGGCGGGACTGTGCGACGAGGTGTATGGCCTGGTCAAGCGACGGCTGTTTGAGAACGTGGCGCGGGTGCTTATAGAGGCGCGTTATCCGGAGATCTGTCGGGGCGGTCTGGACGGGCAGTTGCGCGCGCTGATAGCGCGGCGGTGGGAGCGGCGCGATCAGGCTGACGATGCGGCGTTCTGTGCGCTTAGGCTGGATGTGGGCGCGGCGCTGATAGGCATAGGCGCGCCCACGCACATATTCCTGCCCGAGGTTGCGCAGGCGCTGGGCACGCGCTGCGTCATATCGGAGCATTCCGGTGTGGCAAACGCGATAGGCGCGGTCGTGGCCGACATCAATGCGCGGGCGAGCGTGGAGATTCGCGCGGATTACGCATTTGGCGGGCTGGAGGGTTATTCGATTCATGCGCCGGGCGTGCATGAGTCCTTTGACGAATACGAGCAGGCGCTGGACGCGGCGCGCACGGTGGCCGAACAGGCGGCGGTGGCCGAGGCCCGGCGGCGCGGCGCGCTGGGCGAGCTCAGCGTGGATGTGCAGGTACGCACGCACGTAAGTCATACGCGCGATGGCGGCGAGGTTGACCTGGGCACGGCGGTGGTTGCGCTGGCGACCGGGCGCATGAGCGCGTAAGTATACTAAAGGGCGAAGGCGAAAACCTTCGCCCTTTTGCTGTAATGACGGTGCGAAATAACGGACATATTGCTGAAAATCCGCAATAAAAATTGTATATGATTGCCATGCGCGTGCCACACGTTCCAGAAAATGTGCGGATCAGGGGCAATTGTGGCATGTCAATTGGAATCCGGCGCGTACGCTTACATGCGCGTCAACAAAGTTCGAATTGAGTTCAAGCGCTGCGTATGGATTGACCGCGGGCGCGGAGTTATAATCCTCCTATAAACAGACGGATGGAGGATATTTATATGAATACGCTAAGCGAAAAACCTGCTGTGCTGAATCTGGTATTGGCGGGGCTGATGATCGTCATGATGGTGCTCAGCTGCGTGGGGTACTATAGCAGCGACAGCGGCACCTACTCTATCATGGGATACATTGCAATGCCTTCGGATTACCCGGAACTGGAGAGCTTCTTCGAATCAAACGTCGAGGAATTCAACATAAACGACGTGGTTGGCGCGCCGCTGTGGGTATTTTTGATTGGTGCGGTGGCATGTGTGGTATGCTTGGTATGGCGTGACCGCGCGGCGGCATCGCTGGCGGCGGTTGTGTGGAGCGTAGGCGGATTGATTGGCTATATCAGCTCGGCATATCTGCCGCTGGGCAACGCATACTACCTGCACATTTGCATATTGGTATTGGCGCTGGCGCTGGCGGTCATCAACTCGCTGGGGCTCAAGCGCGAGTTGGCGACGGCCCGGTAGCGGCGCTAAAGCAAGTTAAGCCAGCGCCCATGGAGCTTCATTTCAAAGCGCAACAGAAAGCGCCGGCGTAGCGGCGCGAGCGCCCGGCGGCGGATGTGTCCGTTTGCCGGGCGCTGCTGTGGTTGCGGGGCAAATCGGGGTTTAGTAAAATGCCGATTTCGATAAGAGCGGCGGCATACGGGGGATTATGGGAGTCCTTCAGCGCGCGATCAATAGCACGTGCCATATTGCGCAATGTGCACTTGGTTAAAGCGCCTTTCGGGGGCAGGCTCTAACGCATTCCATGCACAGTATGCATTCAGTGCCGTTTGCGCGGCGTCTCGAATTGTCGGTCATGTCCACGTCCATCGGGCAGACGCGCCGGCATTTGCCGCAGTCGATGCATTTGGATCTGTCGCAAGTTATGCGCAGCAGCGAAAAGTAGCTCATGGGCTTGAGAAATACAGTGATGGGGCAAATGTACTTGCAGAATGCGCGGTTATCCTTAAACGCAAACGCGAGCGCTATGCCCAGCGCGTAGTAAAGCGCGTTGCCTATAATGAATGCCCAGAACATTATGCGCTCCTTATTTGCGATGCCCGCGATGAAAAGCCCGCTCACGAACGCCAGCGATGCAACAAACGTCACATAACGCAGCCAGCCCAGGCTACGGCGCGCATACTGACGTCGGGAATAGGGCAGCAAGTCCAGCACCATGGCGGTCCAACAGGCATAGCCGCACCAGCCCCGTCCGAATATCAGTGGACCGAATATCTTGGCAACCGCGTAATGAATGGTCGCCGCTTCGAATGCGCCGCTGAACAGATAGTACCAAAAGCCCTCGAGCTGCATGTTCTCCCGGCGCACCAATCCAAGGTATATCAGCATGTATGCTCCGATCAACAGCTGTACCACGCGCCGCGCATAGAGGTAGTTCTGCGCGTACAGCAATAGCCCGCCTGATATCGCCAGTCCGATATAGCTGAAGTTGAACAGATAAAACAGGTTGCTCTTTGCCAGCCAAAGCGCTATCGCAGTTGCTTCAAACGCTCCAAACATCAAAATAGCTATCGCATATTTCTTCATTGTCGCAACTCCTTGAATGCACCGATGTATAACGTGGCTGTTGCGATATGATGAGCCTCTAAACAAACGGCCTGTGCTCCGGCGCATGGGCCTGTGCGCTTCTTTATGAGGATTGTACGGCGCTTATAACGCCGGCGCGGCTGACGCCATGCATATGTGCGCGACGGCCTGCAAGTGCCGCCGCGTGCGCAGGCGTTTGCCTGAGAGCCATTATATCAGAAATGCGGCCAGCGCGCAATGATCCAGTGGAGCGGCAGAATAGCCTGACGCCGCGCATGAGCCAGAGGCTGCTGTTCAGGCCGTGCGGTCGCTCGTTTGGCCGCGCGCAAGTCTGTGGAGCATATAGCGCCGGGCGAAGGCCGCTGAGCGCATATAACATAAGCGCATGCAGTATTGCGTTGGAAGGCGGTTTATTGTATACTGATTAAGTTAAGAATCGTAAGCGGCGGTTTGTAAGCGGAGGTGCTGATATGGAGTATTCGATACGGCAGGCGGCGCGGCTGTCCGGGCTGAGCGAGCACACGCTGCGCTTCTATGACCGGGAGGGGCTGCTGCCCAACATAGGCCGCACGGCCAGCGGCGTGCGCCGGTTCTCCGAGGAGGACATTGAGTGGCTGGGCATGATATGCTGTCTCAAGAGCACCGGTATGTCGATAAAGCAGATGCGGCGCTTCGTAGAATTGAGCATGAAGGGCGACTGTACGCTGGGCGCGCGACTGGACATGCTGGACGAGCACAAGCGTAATGTTGAAGCGCAACTGGCGGACATGCAGCGGCACCTTAACAAAGTGAACTGCAAGATAGAGTATTACAGGCGAAAATTGGACGAATATGCGCGCACGACCGACGCCGGCATGAACGTGGGTGGTAGGTAGCCGCGCGCTGTGCAAGGAGGGTACACATGAAACTGGACTTTGAAACGTATCGGGACAAGGTGATGGGCTGCTGGGCCGGCAAGAACATAGGCGGCGTGCTGGGCGCGCCGTTTGAGGGCAAGCGCGGCATGCCGCAGGTCGACTTCTATGCGCAGGATCTGACCCAGGGGCCGCCGCCGAATGACGATCTGGATCTGCAGATCGTGTGGCTGGCGGCGGTGGAGCGCTACGGGCGCAACGTGGACGCGTCGATACTGGGCGAATACTGGCTGAGCTACGTGTTACCCAACTGGGTCGAGTACGGCACGGGCAAGGCCAATCTGCGCGCGGGACTGGTACCGCCGATAAGCGGATATTTGGATAACGTGTATGCAAACTCATGCGGATGCTTCATACGCTCGGAGATCTGGGCGTGTCTGTGCCCGGGTCATCCGGAGCTGGCGGCGCGCTATGCATATGAAGATGCGATAGTGGATCATGCCGGCGAGGGCATGTATGGCGAGATATTCTTTGCGGCGCTGCAGAGCGCGGCGTTTGTGGTGAGCGATCGCGACGCGCTTATCGACATAGGTCTGAGCTATATTCCACAGGACTGCGCGGTTGCGCGGGCGGTCAGGTGTGCGCGCGAATGCCATGCGGCCGGATTGTCGCTCAAGGAGGCCAGGCTGCGCGTGCACAATACCGCGCCGGGCACCTTTGGCATACAGGGCCGCCGGTTGAGCCAGCTGCCCCAGCAGGACAACGAGGGCATGGAATTGGGTGCGCCGGGCTTTGACGCGCCTGAGAACGTGGCGTTTGCGATAGTGGGCTGGCTGTGGGGCGAGGGCGACTTTGGCCAGGCGCTGTGCGCGGCCAACGCCTGTGGCGAGGATACCGACTGCACCTGCGCCACGTTGGGTGCGACGCTGGGCATAATAATGGGCGCCAAGGCGCTGCCTGAGCGCTGGACCAAACCGCTTGACGACAAGATATCGACGCTGTGCATAGACAAGACCAGCGGCGGCGTATGGGTGCCGGGCACTGTTACCGAGCTGACTGAGCGCGTGCTTCGGGTGACGCCGGGCTTCCTGGGCGCTCAGCTGTGCGATGTGCTGGCTCCGGGCGGGTATTCGATAGAATGCCGCGAGCCGGGCGAATGCGCATGTGCGCGCACGGACGATCTGCTGCCCAGCCTGGGCGGACTGGGCACCGGGCGCGTGCTGGAGGCGCGCGAGCTGTGCGCGCTGGGCCCGGACGTGATCCGGAGGGACTTTGTCGCGTTCAGTGTGCGCGTGGATCTGATGGGGTCGCCGTTCCTGGACGAGGATGGCCACAAGCGCGTGCGCGTGACAGTCATAAACGCCGACGAGATGCGCCAGCAGCAGTGGGCGCGCTTGACGCTGTACCTGCCCGAGGGCGTGACGGCGGTCGGCGCACGGCAGTATGTGCTGCCGCTGAATAATCTGCGCGGCTCTAAGGCCGAAGCCGAATTCGAGTTGGATGCGTCGCTGTACGCGGCGGGGCGCGTGGATGCGATTGTCGACGTTGCGCTGGAAGGCCGCCACTCTTATGGGTGCGTCAAGCTGGTGCTCATGCGCAGGTGAGCGCGTAGGCGTAAGGCGCGACGAATGTTCGAGTTTATCGTGTGACAAGGCCGGTTTATTAACCGGCGTTGGGCCGGAGTGTTGTCAGGCCGGGCATGGCGCGAGGCGCTGTGTCCGGCTTTTACATCGACCGAGCGCGGCGTCAATTGCATGTCAATACACATTTATAGGTGGCCAAAGCCATGTTTTATGGGAAACAGGCTGTGCTGGACACAAATTATATGTGACTATGAATTGTTAAATGTTTGAAATCGGATAACAGCGGTAGTCAAATCTGACCGCCATGATTTTGGCCAAAAGTGAAGCATGGCACTCGATTCGGCTATCTGCCGAACTGCCTGCAAAACTCCAAAAACGCATAATTGATGAACTATAATGCAAATAGAGCGCAAATCAAACCTGAACATAGCTACATAATGCAGCACAAGACAATAGATTATGCAAAGCTTGCGCCTGCTAAATCCAGCCAAAGTG
>DSLFC04102__coassemble_1602_pt1 | contig 12255 bp, 11 predicted proteins | sample DSLFC04102__metabat2_low_PE_005 | metagenome-assembled genome bin DSLFC04102 | reverse complement strand
GGAGGACGCACCATGAAAAACTACAGCGAGCAGACGCTTAAAAAGCTCAACATATCCCCCGACGAGCTCTTGCCCGCCACTGCCGAGGAAAAGGCGGCAAACGACCAGATGCGTCCGTCGGTCTCATACTGGAAGGACGCCATGCGCCGCTTCATGCGCAACAAACTCGCCATGTTCATGCTGGCGCTGCTGATAATCATAATACTGGCGGCGATATTCGGGCCGATACTCTCGCCCTACACCTACAAGGGGCAGAGCGCCGACGTGCGCCAGGGTCCGTCGTTTGCACACCCGTTCGGCACCGATAAGCTGGGCCGCGACATATTCGTTCGCGTAATGTACGGCACGCGCATATCGCTGCTGGTCGGCGTCGTCACGATGGTGCTGGTGTGCCTGATCGGCATAACCTACGGCGCTATCGCCGCGTATGTCGGCGGATTGTGCGACAACCTGATGATGCGCTTTGTCGACCTGATGATGACGATACCGTCGATGCTGATAATCATACTGCTATCGGTCGTAATGCGCGACCCGCTAAAGGCAATGCTTGAAAACCCCAGCATGGTGGCGTTCGCGTCGCTGGGCTCGGGCCTGATATCAATATTTATAGTGCTGGCACTGTTCAACTGGCTGGGCATGGCGCGCTCGGTGCGCGGCGCATTGCTGATGAACCGCACTCAGGAGTACGTGCTGGCGTCCGAGGCGATGGGCGCGCGCTCCAAGTGGGTCATAAAGCGCCACCTGCTGCCCAACTCGATAGGCGTCATAATCATATCGGCGACGGGCGTCGTGCCCAGCGCGATAATGACCGAGTCGTTCCTGTCGTTCATAGGACTGGGCGTGGCGGCGCCGGTGCCCTCGCTGGGCTCTATGGCTAACGACGCGCTCAACGGCATAATCAGCTACCCGCTGAACATGGTCTACCCGGCGGTCATAATCAGCCTTATAATACTCTGCTTCAACGTGCTCGGCGACGCGCTGCGCGACGCGCTCGACCCGCGTATGCGCAAGTGACCGGCTATTTGAACAGTAAAGGAGCTGAGCATATGAATGAGCAATTGAATAACGCAAAATACGTGCTCGAGGTCGACGACCTCAGCGTTGAGTTTGTGACGCCCTCGGGCGTGGTGCACGCCGTTACGCACTCGTCGTTCAAGCTGCGCGAGGGCGAGATACTGGGCATAGTCGGCGAGTCCGGCTCGGGCAAGTCGGTTACGGCTAACGCGCTGATGCGCCTGCTGCCCGATACGGCGCGCGTGACCGGCACCATAAAGCTCAACGGTCGCGATATATCCACCATCAAAACCAAGGAATTCAACCGCATCCGCGGCAAGGAGATCGCTATGATCTTCCAGGACCCAATGACCTCGCTCAACCCGCTGTACACGGTGGGCAATCAGCTCGAGGAAACGCTCAAGCTGCACATGGGCCTGGAAGGCGCCGCGCTGCACAAGCGCGCGATAGAACTGCTGGACATGGTCAGCATACCCCAGCCTGAAATGCGCGTCAAGCAGTACCCGCACGAGTTCTCCGGCGGCATGCGCCAACGCGTCATGATCGCAATGGCGCTGGCGTGCGACCCGTCGATACTTATCGCCGACGAGCCCACCACCGCGCTGGACGTGACGATACAGGCCCAGATACTGGACCTTATGAAGACGCTGCAAAAAAAGGTACATACTTCCATTATAATGATAACGCACGATCTGGGCATAGTGTCCGACCTGTGCGACCGGGTGAACGTAATGTACGGTAGCCAGATCATGGAGAGCGGCAACACCGACGCGCTGTTCTACGAGACCGCGCATCCGTACACTTCGGGGCTGCTGCGCTGCCTGCCCGAGGCCGTGCAGAATACCGAGAGCAAGCGCCTGGTGCCTATAAACGGCTCGCCGGTCGATCTGATGATGCTGCCTGAGGGCTGCGCGTTCGCGGCGCGCTGCGACAAGTGCATGAAGCTGTGCCTGAACCGCCGCCCCGAACTCACGCAGGTTGGCGACGGCCACTATTCGCGCTGCTGGCTGGCGGCGCTGGACAATGCAGAGGGGGCGCGCAGGGCATGAGCAAGAGCGAATTCATACTGAAGGTCGAGGATCTTCAGACCTATTTCCCGGTAAAGAAGGGCCGCAAGAAGAACTTCGTGCGCGCGGTCGACGGCGTGTCGTTTGAGGTGCGCCAGGGCGAGACCGTGGGCCTGGTCGGCGAATCGGGCTGCGGCAAGTCCACGATAGGCCGCACGATAATGCGCTTCAACAACCCCACCGGCGGCAAGATCATATTTGACGGCGACGATATAACCACCTGCGATATGGGCCCGTACCGCCGTCGCATGCAGATGGTGTTCCAGGACCCCTACTCCTCGCTCGACCCCCGCATGTCGATAGGCGAAATCGTCGGCGAACCGCTCGACATACAGATGCCCGACATGCCCGCCAAGGAGCGCAATGAGCGCATACTCGAGCAGATAAAGCTGGTGGGCCTCAACAGCGAGCACCTGTCGCGCTTCCCGCACGAGTTCTCCGGCGGCCAGCGTCAGCGCATATCCATCGCGCGCTCGATGGTCATAAAGCCCGAGTTCATGGTGCTGGATGAGCCGGTGTCGGCGCTGGACGTGTCGATACAGGCCCAGATAATCAACATGCTGATGGATCTTCAACAGCAGCTGGGCATGGCGTACCTGTTCATAGCGCACGACCTGGCCGTGGTGCGGCATATATCGCAGCACGTGGTCGTGATGTACCTGGGTCACGTCATGGAGATAAACGAGTCCGAGGACCTGTACCGCCATCCGCTGCACCCGTACACGCGGGCGCTGCTCAGCGCGATACCCGTGCCCGACCCCAAGACCAGCCGCACGCGTCAGCGCGAGATACTCCAGGGCGACGTGCCCAGCCCGATCAATCCCCCCAAGGGCTGCGTGTTCTGCACGCGCTGCCGCTACGCCACCGACGAGTGCCGCAGCGTGCTGCCCAGGATGGAGGAGGTCGCGCCCGGTCACAAGGTCGCCTGCCACCACTTCCGCGAGATCGACTGAGGAGCATTCGCATAACTGATTTTATTGGGCGTTTCGCCCTTTAAAATAATATTAACAACAGGAGGCATTTCATATGCGCAAACTTGTTGCACTGGCACTTGCCGTCATGATGATGCTGACGTGCGTGCCCTTCGCCATGGCTGATGAAGCCGCCGGCGAAAACGTTGTGACGATCGCCATGGGAACCAGCCCCAACCTGGATACCCACTGGAACGCGGGCTCCACCGGCGCATGGCTGCTCGAAAACATGTACGAGGGCCTGTACCGCGTGACCGCCAACGGCTTTGAACTGGCTGGCGCCACCAGCGTCGACGTCAACGACGACGCGACCGTATGGACCTTCCACCTGCGCGAGGACGCCGTCTGGAACGATGGCAAGCCCGTCACCGCGGCGGATTACGTCTACTCGATGCAGCGCCTGGTCGACCCCTCGATAGCCACCACCTATATGCGCGATTACGGCAAGTTCCTCAAGAACGGCAGCGCTATATCCGATGGCACGATGGAAGTCAGCGAGCTGGGCGTCAAGGCTATCGACGACTACACGCTGGAGATCACCCTGGAAAATCCCTGCACCTACTTTGACTCGATACTGACCTACTCCACGTTCTACCCGCTGCGCGAGGATTGCGTCGAGGAGGACGGCACCGGCAATTGGGCCTGGGACGTCACCAAGTCGATAACCAACGGCTATCTGAACATGGTGTCCTGCGACGAAGATCAGGAGATCGTGTTCGAAAAGAACGAGACTTACCATGATGCTGACAGCGTCGCGCTGGACAAGCTCGTCGTAAAGCTCATAGACGATACCAACACCACGCTGTCTCTGCTGGAGACCGGCGAGGTCGATCTGATAACCACCTACCCCTCCGAGGAGACCGAGCGCCTGCAGGATAGCGGCTACTATCATGCTTCTCCCCAGCTCTCGACCAACTTCCTGCTCATCAACACCCAGGATACCGACGGCAACCCGCTGGCTGACGCCAATGTGCGCAAGGCGCTCTCGCTGAGCATCGACCGCGACTTCCTGTGCAACGTGCTGCTGCTGGCCACCAAGACCCCCGCTGTGGCTTACGTGGGCAACGGCTTCCCGGGCAGCACCGCTGAGACTGACTTCCGCACCGAGGGAGGCGACCTGTTCGCTACCGACGTCGAGCAGGCTCAGCAGCTGCTGGCCGATGCCGGCTATCCGGGCGGCGAGGGCTTCCCGGTGATCACCTGCTCCTACTCCAACAGCAGCGCAGACTACACCACGATATTCGAGTACCTGCAGGCTACCTGGGAAGAGAACCTGGGCATAACCGTGCAGCTCGAGCCGCTGGAGAACGCTGCCATGACCGAACTGCGCGATGCCGGCAAGTTCGACATCACCCCGCAGGCCTGGGGCGCTGACTATATGGACGCCAGCAACATGCTGTCCATATTCGTCACCGGCAACTTCATCAACGCCGGCCGTTACAGCTCCGAGGCGTTCGACAATGCCTACAACCAGTCGCTGCAGACCGTCGATCAGGCGGCCCGTATGGAACTGCTCCATGAGGCTGAGAACACTCTGATCGTGGAAGATTGCGCTACCATACCGCTGTATCACGCCAATGCTGTCGCGCTGTACAGCGACGAGATACTGTCCAACGTCGTGATCGCTGCCAATGGCAAGGTCATACTCAAGGACATCGTGGCTCTGCAATAATCGCTGATTGACCCCTGCGCCCCGCGGCAATGCCGCGGGGCGCTTTTTTGCATATGCAAGCCGATACATTCAGCTTCGCGCGCTATCGCAACGCGGTATATCCGCGGGGCGACGCTCAGTTTGCAGCTGATGTAGTTGCTCATCGACGGCGCTTTCACGCCGTTTGAGGTTGATGCGACCTCATATCTGTGGCGCTTTCGCGCGGTTTGGAGCTGATACAGCCGCGCATATGTAGCGCTCAACGTCGACTGATGCGCTTCACATCTGTGACGCTTTCGCGCGTTCTGAGGCTGATGCGACCTCATATCTGTGGCGCTTTCACGCAATACGTGACTTATACAGCATCATATCTGTGTGACGCTTGCGCGCAGTTTGAGGCTGATACAGCCGCGCATATCTAGCGCTCAACGTCGGCTGATGCGCTCCACATCTGTGACGCTTTCACGCGGTCTTAGGCTGATACAACTTCCACATCGGCGACGCTGACGTTGCAAATTGTCATGGCACAAACCACGCCACAAATGGCGCATGAACGGCGTTGCCGGCGCACGCCTTGCACTTGCATTCTATGCAGAAAAAACGTATAATAAACAAAAGCATGAAAGGATGGGTACCATGGACAAGAGAATCGACGAATACCTGCATCAGCTCGCGCTGCGCGGCTTCACCCCTCACTACTTCGAGCGCGCTGAACAGGCGCTGGAGTACCTGTTCAGCCAGCTGCCGCATGATTGCGCCGTGGGCATAGGCGGTTCGACGACCGTAACCCAGCTGGGCGTGCGCGAGGCGCTGCGCGCGCGCGGCAACGAAGTGTTGTTCCACAGCGAGACGCCGCGCGACAAATGGTGCGAGTTGCTGCCGCGCGTGATGAACGCATATGCATATATCTGCTCGGCCAACGCCATATCAGGCGACGGCCGCATATGGGAAATAGACGGCACCGGCAACCGCCTCAGCGCGCTGTGCTATGGGCCCCAGCGTATATTCATGCTCTGCGGCGTAAACAAGCTGGTAGACGGCGGCCGTGAGGAGGCGCTGCGCCATATGAAGCAGCACGCCTGTCCGCTCAACGCGCGCCGGCTCAAGCTGGACACGCCCTGCGCCACATCCGGCGAATGTCCATTCCCCGAAGGCCGGTACAGTCCCCGTTGCATATGCAACCTGACGCTGGAGATCGGCCGCGTGCCCGGCGGGCGCACGCTGCATGTCATTATCATAGGCGAGGAACTGGGATACTGATCTGATGCGCAGTGCGCGCGCAACCGTTCAGGCTGATACACGTCGCAGCGCGCGTCGGCAGTTCATCGGCGACATTCGGCACGCCGTCGGACAGGCGCACAGAGTGCAGCGTTCAGGCTGATACACGCCGCAGCACGCGTCGGCAGGTCGCCGGCAATATTCGGCACGCCGCCGGGCAGGCGCGCAGAGCGCAGCGTTCAGGCCGATACACACCGCAGCGCACGTCAGCAATTCATAGGCGACATTCGGCACGCTGCCGGGCAGGCGCGCAGAGCGCCGCATGCCGATATCGCACGATAACGCCATATTCCCGGTTGCACATGGCGCGTGCGTCCGATTGCGTTAGTTGTCCAGCGCCGCTAATGGCAGCGCGCACACTACCCGATACTGAAGGCGCCAAATCCCACACGCGGACAACACCGTCGTGCGCACATCGACAAGTGTTGCGCTTTCAGCACACTATACCCATCGCTGCAAAACAACAGGGGGAAGGCCACTCGGCCCTCCCCCATTGTATTTTAACTTGGCAGTTTAAAGCCTGGCTCACTTTGCGTTGTCGGAAGGCCGCTTGGCCCTCCCCCATTGTATCTTGCCGTTCACGCCAGCGCTGCGCTCAGCCTATCGGCCACGGCGTCCAGGAACTCCTCGCTGGTGACCGCGCGAGCCTCGCCCTCGAACAGGCCCTTCAGGTCGCCGGTCATCACGCCGCCCTCTATCGTGTCTATGACCGCGCGCTCCAGCGCATCGGCAAACGCGCTCAGGTCGTTCAGCCCGTCCAGCTCGCCGCGCTTGCGCAGCGCGCCCGACCACGCGAATATCGTCGCCACCGGGTTGGTGGAGGTCTGCTCGCCCTTGAGGTAGCGGTAGTAGTGGCGCGTAACGGTGCCATGCGCCGCCTCGTACTCGAACTGGCCGTTGGGCGAGACCAGCACCGACGTCATCATAGCCAGCGAACCGAACGCCGTGGCCAGCATATCGCTCATGACGTCGCCGTCGTAGTTCTTGGTCGCCCAGATGAACCCGCCCTTTGAGCGTATCACGCGCGCCACCGCGTCGTCTATCAGCGTGTAGAAGTACTCTATGCCGGCCTTTTCGAATTGCTCTTTAAACTCGGCGTCGTATATCGACTGGAATATCTCCTTGAAATGGCCGTCGTAGGTCTTGGATATGGTGTCCTTAGTGGAGAACCACAGATCCTGCTTTACGTCCAGCGCGTAGCGGAAGCACGCGCGCGCAAAGCTCTTTATCGATGAATCCAGGTTGTGCATGCCCAGCACCACGCCGCTGCCCTTGAAGTCGAATACGTCTATCGACTTGCGCGCGCCGTCAGCCGCGGTATACACCAGCTCGCACTTACCCGGGCCGGGCACCAGCATCTCCTTGGCGCGGTATATGTCGCCGTAGGCATGACGTGCGATCGTTATAGGCTTTTGCCACGTGCGCACGACCGGCGACACGCCCTTTACCAGTATCGGCGCGCGGAACACCGTGCCGTCGAGTATCGCGCGTATCGTGCCGTTGGGACTGAGCCACTTCTGCTTGAGGTTGTACTCGGTCATGCGCTGGTCATTGGGGGTAATCGTCGCGCACTTGACCGACACGCCCAGGCGCTTGTTGGCCTCGGCGGCGGCTATCGTTACCTGATCGTCGGTCGCGTCGCGGTTGGGCAGGCCCAGATCGTAGTATTCGGTCTTGAGTTCCACGAACGGGTGTATCAGCTTATCCTTTATCATGCGCCACAGCACGCGCGTCATCTCGTCGCCGTCCATTTCGACCAGCGGCGTCTTCATCGCTATTTTTTGCATCGACTTTACTCCTCCCGTGCATATACATGCGCCTATTATACCAAATTACGCCGACACTTGCAAGTATAGCGCATGCGCTTTCACAATTTGCGTATATTTTTTATCCTTCCGGCGAAGCGCGCGGCATATGGACGCGCACGCCTGCGCCATTTCATAACTCATTTGCAATCAAAACTGCAGCTTGACAAATCCCGCGCGCAGTAGTATAGTATCAAGCATAGCAAAGCTTTGACGGAGACACAGTGCTGACGCTTGGCAAGCGCAGAGAACCGGCGGGTGGTGTAAGCCGGTGTTGCGGGCGACAGGGCCATCCCTCCCGAGCTGGCGAGCTGAAATCCTGCGCATGCACAGCGAAGTAAGCGCGCCCGGCAGGCACCGTTATATGCCGGAGACTTGTTGGAGTCTCGCTGAGCGATCCTTGCAGAAGGGTCATTTGAGTGGTACCGTGGCTTAACCGAGCCGCCTCATAATCATGAGGCGGCTCTTTATTTTTATAGGAGGTTACATATCATGTCTGACAGGATTCAGTTGATCGCCATGCGGCTGCGCGACCTGCGCGACATCAGCGGCATGTCTGTGGAAGAAGTGGCCGAAAAGTCCGGAGTCGACGCCGAGGTTTACCGCGAATATGAGGCCGGCACGCGTGACTTCTCTTTCTCGCACCTGTTCAATATAGCCGAAACGCTGGGCGTTGATATTTCCGACCTGCTGACCGGCGAAAGCCCCCGGCTGCGCGGCTATGAGCTGACCCGCAAGGGCAAGGGCCTCGAGTTCCACCGCCGTGAAGCCTACCACTACGAGCATCTGGCCTACAATTTCCGCGACAAGAAGTCCGAGCCGTTCATAGTGACGGTCGCCTGCGACGGCGACAACCTCTACGGCAAGGACACTCACTCCCATGAGGGCCAGGAGTTCGACTACGTACTCGAAGGCGTGCTCAAGATCGACCTGGGCGGCAACGAGGTGTTCCTATTCCCCGGCGACTCGATATACTACGACTCGTCGATACCGCACGCCATGTACGGAGTTGAAAAGGACTGCCGCTTCATAGCGGTCGTATTGAAGTAGGAGGTAAACGGCCAATGACTGCGCTGTATAAGGAATATGTAACCCGCGATAAGTATTCAACGTATGAGGATTTTCTGCGCAACTTCCAGCTCAAGGTGCCCGAGCGGTTCAACTTCGCATTCGACGTGGTGGACCGGCTGGGCCGCGAGTGCCCCAATGACCGCGCGCTGCTGTGGGTGCATCCCTCCGGCGAAGTGCGCGACTTCACGTTCGCCGACATAGCCCGCGAGTCCGACCGCACCGCCAACATGCTGCGCGCTCAGGGCATAGGCTTTGGCGACAAGGTCATGCTGATACTCAAGCGCCACTACGAGTTCTGGTTCTGCATACTGGCGCTGCACAAGCTGGGCGCGGTCGCGATACCCGCTACCAACCAGCTCCAGGCCAAGGACATAATCTACCGCTGCAACAGCGCCGAAGTCAAGATGATAATCGCCACCCACGACGGCGATATCTCCGACCACATAGACGCCGCGCTGCCCCAGTGCCCCACCGTCAAGAGCCTTATAATGGTGCGCGGCAGCAAGCCCGGCTACCTGAGCTACGACGAACTGGCCGCACAGACCTCCTGCGAGTTCACGCCCGGCCGTCTGCCCGAGAACTCCGACCCGATGCTGCTTTACTTCACCTCGGGCACGTCGGGCATGCCCAAGATGGTGCAGCATGACTTCAAGTACCCGCTGGGCCACATAATCACTGCGGTGTACTGGCTGCGCGTCGAGGAGGGCGGCCTGCACCTGACCGTGTCCGAGACCGGTTGGGCCAAGTCGGTCTGGGGCAAGCTCTACGGGCAATGGCTGGGCGGCAGCGCGATATTCGTATACGACTTCGATCGCTTCCACCCCACCGAGCTGCTGGACGTGATAACCAAGTACAAGGTCACCACGTTCTGCGCGCCGCCCACGATATACCGCTTCATGATACACGAGGACGTCAAGGCATACGACCTGAGCTGCCTGCACGCCTGCTCCACCGCTGGCGAGCCGCTCAATCCCGAGGTCTTCAACCGCTGGAAGGAGCTGACCGGACTGGAAATGCGCGAGTGCTTCGGTCAGACCGAGCTGGTCGCCACGCTGTGCACGTTCCCCTGGATGAAGATCTGCCCCGGCTCGATGGGCAAGCCCGCGCCGATATTCGACGTTGACCTCGTAGACGAAAACGACGAGAGCTGCGCGCCCGGTCATGTCGGCGAGATAGTGCTGCGCACCGGCGAAACCAACCCGCCCGGAATGTTCATGGGCTACTACAAGGACGAGGAAATGACCCGTTCGGTCTGGCACGACGGCATCTACCACACCGGCGACCTGGCATGGCGCGACGAGTGGGGCTACTACTGGTACGTGGGCCGCGCCGACGACGTCATCAAGTCCTCGGGCTACCGCATAGGGCCGTTCGAGGTTGAGAGCGCGCTCATGGAGCACCCGGCGGTGCTGGAGTGCGCGATAACCGCAGTGCCCGACCCGGTGCGCGGTCAGGTCGTCAAGGCCACGATAGTGCTGACCCGCGACTACAAGGACAGGGCCGGTGACGACCTGGTCAAGGAGCTGCAGAACCACGTAAAGCGCGTGACCGCTCCCTACAAGTATCCGCGCATAATCGAGTTTGTCGAAACGCTGCCCAAGACGATATCCGGCAAGATCCGCCGCGTAGAGCTGCGCGAGAAGGACATGCGCAAGCAATAAGCCGCCCTGTTCGAACGCGGCTGACCGCCTGCGATGCCTGGACGTTCACGTGCTGCTGACTGAACATGGCGCGTTGCCTGGACGTTCACGTGCGCTGAACGAACTTGCGCGTTGCTTGGACGTTCACGTGTATTTAACGAACCTGGCGCATCGCCTGGACGTTTTCGTGCTGCTGAACGAACTTGCGCGTCGCCTGCATGTTGGCGCCATGTGACCTGCATTCAGCGCGCCGCGTGCACCGGCATCTCAGTTCAAGTGCGCACTGTGTCGCACATACCCGGAACGCACGGGCGATGCGCACAGCCCGCCCTCATACCCCGCGCCTTACGGCGGCATAGCCCGGTCAAGCCATGGCTACGCCGCCGTAAATATTAATAATAAATAGAAGGAGGAAACGCACATGACGCCATATTCCAACGAGTACACACTCAAGAACGGCCGCAAACTGATCGTGCGCCAGCCGGTCGCGGCCGACGCCGAGGGACTGATAGCGCTCATTCAGCGCGTCGATACCGAGTCGCGCTTTCTGGGCCGCGAGCCGGGCGAGTTCGACTTCACGCCCGACGGGGAGCGCGAGCTGATCGAAGGCATGTTGACCGCCGAGCGCGAACGCTGGTTCGTCGCCGAGTACGAAGGCGAAATAGTAGGCCAGTGCTCCGTCGCGATACGCAATCGCCGCTATCGCTTTGCACATAGGGCTGTATTGGGCATCATGGTGCGCGCCGACTGTTGGGGGCTGGGCATAGGCGGGCGGCTGATGCGCGAGGCGATAGCCTGGTGCCGCGGCAAGGGGCTGGAGCAGCTCGAACTGGAGGTCGTGGACGGCAACGAGCGCGCGATAGCCATGTACGAGAGCTTCGGATTTGTAAAGACCGGCGCGCATCCGCGCGGCATAAGGTACGCCGACGGGACATATGCCGACGAGCTGTTCATGGTGCTCAGGCTGTGACGGCAGGCGGCCGCCATAATCCGCGCGTGATAGAGTTCGTGGTCACGCTGCCCAAAACCTTCTCGGGCAGTATACGCCGCGTGGAGCTGCGCGAGAAGGACATGCGCAGGCTTAGACACAAAAAACCATAAGCAGCAAAATACCGGCAGCCGCGTGGCCGCCGGTATTTTTCCTTGCCGCATCATTGCAGCACCACTTCATATTCTGTCTCCGATATGCTGCACATGCCGTTTGCGCCGCGCTCCGCAAGCCAGTCTGCCAGGCGCTGCTTGTCGTCGTCATCGGCTTCATACAGCTCCATAACCACTCGGTTCAGATTTACGTCCACGCACAGCGTCTGTATGTGGAACTCGCCCATTAGCGGCTGTATTTCCTGCATCAGCGCTCTCAGCTCGGCCAGCGTATATTCCACTTCGTGGTACACTATGCCCACATCGTCCACATACGGCACCAGATGTTCCTTGCCGCTCACCACGTTTACGTGAACCACATCGTCCTTCAAATACATCCCGCCGTACTGGTCGGCGGGCACCTCTAAAAACAAAGCCCACCTTTGGGAATATGTCAGCTCAGATTCAGGCGACTCCATCCCCAGGCCGCTCATAAGCGCCAGCACCAGCAAAACTGCCAGGTTGTGCAGCATATCCATCGCCCCGCTTCCGCATGTCGGTCTTCATATACACATGTTCATCAAATTTCCGTGTCAGACAGCAAAGTACCCGTACATATCTATGTAGTAACTACATGTCGTCAGGTACGGCATAAAGAATGATCTATCGGTAGCATTT
>DSLFC04102__coassemble_1581_pt1 | contig 12400 bp, 8 predicted proteins | sample DSLFC04102__metabat2_low_PE_005 | metagenome-assembled genome bin DSLFC04102 | reverse complement strand
TCCTCAGCGTGCGCGCAATAAGGAGATTGACGCGCCGGGTTTAGGCTTATGCGGCGCAGAGCTTATGCATCGGGTATCATTGGCGCTTGACGTTGCGCGCCGGGAAGTGCAAAGGTCATGCTCCTCGGCGTGCGCGCAATAAGGCGATTGATGGGCCGCGTTTAGGCTTGGCTTATGCGGCCCAGCGCTTATGCGTCTGGTATCATTGGCGCTTGACGTTGCGCGCCGGGAAGTGCAAAGGTCATGCTCCTCGGCGTGCGCGCAATAAGGCGATTGACGCGCCGGGTTTGGTCTTATGCGGCCCAGCGCTTATGCGTCGGATATCATTGGCGCTTGACGTTGCGCGCGCCGCAATACTATAATGAAGCGGGAGTGATGAGCAGATGCGCGTGGAGCGAATAAACATGCGTGCGCTGGCGGAGTTCTCGCTGCTGACCGGCGATCTGTACGCCGAGGGGGCCAACGCCGCGCGTATGCGCGAGGGCATGTTGAACCACCAGGCATTGCAGGGCCGCTATGAGGATGGCATGGAATCCGAGGTCGCGCTGGAGCTGAAAGTGCAGACGGCGACGTGCGAGTTGGTGGTGTCGGGTCGCGCTGATGGGTTGAAGGTCGCGGCCGACCATGTGACGGTCGAGGAGATCAAGTCGGCCGCCGGACGCGTCAGCCCTGACAGCTATCCGGCGCACTGGGCGCAGGCGCAGGGCTATGCGCTTATGGCGTGCATCGAGCACGACATCGCGCGCGCCACAGTGCGGCTGGTTTACGTGCACTCGGTAGCGAGCGGCGCGCTGACGAGGTTTACGCGCGAGTTCACCCGCGACGAGTTGCAGGCGCGCTTTGACGAGCTGCTCAGGCCATATGCCGCGTGGCTGGACGCGCAGGCGCGCTTTGAGGACGTGCGCGACGAGTCGATACATGCGCTCAGGTTCCCGTTTAGCGACTACCGGGCAGGGCAAAAGCGCATGGCGGTGGCGGCGTTCAAGGCGTTGCGCGACCGGCACGGGCTGCTGGTGCAGGCGCCCACCGGCATAGGCAAGACTGTGGGCACGCTGTTCCCGGCGCTCAAGGCGCTGGGCAAGGGCCATGTCGAGAAGGTCATGTACCTGACTGCGCGCCGGACTACGCGCCGGGCAGCCTGGGACTGCCTGACGCTGCTCAAGTCGCGGGGCCTTAAGGCGCGCGCGTGCGTGCTGACGGCCAAGGAGCAGATCTGCTTTACTCACGGCGCGCGCTGTACGCCGCTCAACTGTCCGTACTGCGTGGGTTACTTTGACAAGCGCCGGGCTGCGCTGGACGAGGCACGCGAGCATACGGACTACGACGCCGGGTACATAGCCGACCTGGCGCGGCGGCATGGGCTGTGTCCGTTCGAGCTGTCGCTGGACATCAGCGAGCTGGCCGACGTCATAATTTGCGACTATAACTACGTGTTCGATCCAAACGTGTACTTACGGCGCTACTTTACGACGCGGTCGCAGTTTGCGCTGCTCATCGACGAGGCGCATAACCTCGAGACCCGCGCGCGCGACATGCTCAGCGCGCAGATAAGGTTCGACGACTATGTGACGCTGTACCGGCATGTCAACGCGCAGTTGGGCGCAGGCAGCGCCGAATGCCAGCGCCTTGTTGAGCTGATGACCGCATGGCGGGCGTTTGGCGTGGGGCGCGAGGGCGCGGCGTTCGATGCGGAAAAGCCCACGGCGCTGATCGAGGCGTGCGCGCGGTTTACCGATGCCACGTCGCCATCGCTGGACGCCGCGGTGGAATGCGCGGGCGAGTGGGCCGAGAAGTGGTTCAGCATACTGGACTTTGCGCGTGTGGGCGCGCTGTATACGCCGGAGAACTATTCGACGCTGTATCAGGCTCAGCGGGGCGGAGTGGATGTTACGCAGCTGTGCGTGGACGCGACCGGGCACATAAAAAAGTGCCTTAAAAAGGCGCGCGCAGCGGTTATGTTTTCAGCCACGCTGTCGCCGATAAAGTACTATTTCCGCGCATTGGGGTTCGACGAGGCGCAGGGCGATGCGGTGCTGGAGCTGCCGTCGCCGTTTCTGAGCGAGAACTTTCTGGTGCGGCGGCTGGCGATACCGACGCGGTATTCGCAGCGCGCGGAGTCGCTCGCGCCGATAGCCGATGCGATAGCGCAACTGGCGCGTTCGCATGTGGGCAACTATATAGCATGCTTTCCGTCGTATGCGTATCTGAGGGCGGCGCTGGGCGAGTTCAAGCGGCGCTGTCCCGACATAGAGGCGCATGAGCAGCGCCCGTCGATGAGCGACCGCGAGCGCGAGGCATTCCTGAATCGCTTCACAGCCGCGCCGGTGCGCTCGATGGTCGGGTTCATAGCGATGGGCGGAGTGTTTGCCGAGGGCATAGACCTGCCGGGGGACCGGCTGTCGGGTGCGGTGATAGTGGGCGTGGCGCTGCCGCAGGTGTGCCTGGAGCGCGAGGCGCTGCGCGCGCACTTCGACGCGACTCAGGGCGAGGGCTTCAACTATGCATATGTGTACCCGGGCATCTGCAAGGTGCTGCAGGCGGCGGGCCGCGTGATTCGCACCGAGGACGACGCGGGCGTGGCGCTGCTGATAGACGACAGGTTCTTTCGCGAGCCGTACAGCGAGCTGTTCCCGCGCCACTGGAATGTGGTGTCGGCCAAGCTGAGTGAGTTGGGCGAGCTGTTGCGGCGGTTCTGGCGGGGCGAGGCGTATTGATACGGCGTGATGGCGGCGGTTTTTGCCGCGACGTATTGACGCAATCACGGCCAGTTGATATACTGTAATCAGCGTATCCGGACGCAGTGAGTCCGGGTGTTATGAGGTGTTGGAATTGCGCCATATAGAGATACTGGATACGACGCTGCGCGACGGCGCGCAGTGCGAAGGCGTGGTGTTCTCGCGTGAGGACAAGCTTAAAGTGCTGCGGCGACTGGACCGGCTGGGAGTGGACTACATAGAGGCCGGCAATCCGGCGTCAAATCCCAAGGACATGGAGCTGATAAAGTTCGCGTGTACGCAGATGAAGCTGGAGCACGCGCGGCTGGCGGCATTTGGCGCGACCTGCCGGGTGGGTCAGCGCGCCGAGGAGTCGCAGGGGTTAAATGCGATAATAGAGTCGGGAGCGGATCTGGCGTCGCTGTTTGGCAAGAGCTCGCTGTTCCACGTGCGGGAGGTGCTGCGCGCCGCGCCCGAGGAGAATCTGCGCATAATACGGGAATCGGTGGAGTACCTGACCCGCAAGGGCGTCGAGGTATTCTTTGACGCCGAGCAGTTCTTTGACGGCTGGGCGTGCGACGCGGATTACGCGCTGGCCACGCTGCGCGCCGCGCGGGAGGGTGGAGCCACGCGCCTGGTGCTGTGCGATACCAATGGCGCGACGCTGCCCGGCGAAATCGCGCGCATAATCCGCGAGGTGATAGCGCAACTGGGCGACATAGTCGCAATACACACTCACGACGATACTGCGCTGGCTGTGGCGGGCGCGCTGGCGGCGGTGCAGGCGGGCGCGATGCAGGTGCAGGGCACGATCAACGGCTATGGCGAGCGATGCGGAAATGCCAATCTGTGCGCGCTGGTACCGGACATGATATTGAAGCTGGGCTGTGAGCCGGGTGCGTTCAGGCTGACCGAGTTGACGAGTGCGGCTCGGTTTGTGGCCGAGGTGGCCAACATGGCGCTGCCGGCATCGATGCCCTATGTGGGGCGTTCGGCGTTTGCGCACAAGGCCGGCATGCACCAGGATGCCGTAAACAAAAACCCGGCCACATACGAACATATACCGCCCGAGACCGTCGGCAACAAGCGCCGCGAGGTCGTCAGCGAGGTCACGGGCCGGTCGGGGCTGATAAACCAGATGGAACGCGTAGCGCCGCACATAAGCCTGAAGAGCGATCAGGCGCGCGACATCGTGACCCGGCTCAAGGAGCGCGAGTGGCTGGGCTACTCGTATGAGGCCGCAGAGGGTTCGCTGGAGCTGCTGGTGCGCGAGGAGCTGGGCCAGCGCCACGACTTTTTTGAGCTGAAGGACTTTCAGGTGATAACCCATCGCCAGTACGACGAGCGCAGCGCCGTGGCCATGGTCAAGGTGGCCGTGGACGGCCGCGAGGAGATCACCGCCGCTGAGGGCGACGGCCCGGTCAACGCGCTGGACATAGCGCTACGCAAGGCGCTGCAGGTGTTTTATCCCAGCCTCAACAAGATGTATCTGAAGGACTTCAAGGTGCGCGTGCTGGACAACGGCGGCACCGCGTCGACGGTGCGCGTGCACATAGAGTCGTCCGACGGCGTACATTCCTGGTCTACGGTGGGAGTTTCTTCCAATATTATAGAGGCCTGCCTGCATGCGCTCAGCGAGGCCATTACGTTCATGCTGCTAAAGCAGCTGGAAAACTGGCAGTAATCCGCGCCGAACTGACGCGCGGGCGAGCTGCCTGACGAGGTGGACATATGCAGTATCCCGGATTTGTAAGCGATTTTTTGAGCTGGTTATTTGCGCGCCCCGCAGGCGACGGCTTGGACAGGTTCATGGTGCAGTGCTTTCCGTGGCTGGTCACGGCGCTTATGCTGGCGGCGCTATTGATATACCTGCCGCGCTACTGTTACGAGGGCTACACGGGCAGGTACTTCCTGAACACACACCGCTTGGAGCCGAATGAGGAGCCGACGTGGCTGCGCTTTGGCAGCCGGCCGCTGCGGGCGGCAATATGGGTTATTATGCTGTTTATCGCGTCGCGCGCGCTGTGGCTGGGCGCGGTGCAGCTGTGCCTGATGGCGGATGGCAACTCGTTGAATGCTGAAAATTTTTCGTATTACATAAACAAATGGGACACGGTCAACTATACCCGAATAGCCAGGGATTGGTATGGGTTTGGCGACTTTGGCGACGACACGTATGTGCAGGAATACAACATAGTGTTCTTCCCGGGCTTTCCGCTGATGATACGCGCGCTTACGGCGCTGGTGGGCGACTATGTGGTGAGCGGGCTGATACTGTCCAATGCGTTTGCGATAGGGTCGGGGTTGCTGCTGTATGCGCTGGTGTCGGACATGTACAGCGAGCCGGCGGCGCGGCGGTGCTGCGTGTTCTTTTACTTTTCGGTGGGCGCGTGCGTGTTTTCGGCCACTCATTCGGAGAGCGCATGCATGTTTTTGACGCTGTTGGCGGTTTATCTGGCGCGGCGGCGGAGGTTTGTACTGGCGGTCGTGGCGGGAGCGTATGCGACGTTTACGCGGCAGTTCGGATTGTTTGCGGCGGTGCCGGTGTTTTACGAGATGCTGCGCAGCCTTGAGCGGTATCCGACCGGGCGCGACATGATAATGCGCGAGTGCGTGGACACAGGCGCACAGGAGGGCAGCGCGACGCTGCTGGAACGCGCGCGGCGCAGCGTACGGTTGAAGCATGTGGGAAAGTATGTGGCGCTGGCAGCGTGCGTCCTGGTGGGCTATGGCGCGTACATGGCGATAAACTGGGCGATATACGGTTCGCCTACGGCGTTTTTGTACTACCAGCAGCTCAACTGGGGCAACGAACTGACGCCCATATGGAACTGCATATCGATAACGGCGGACCACTTGATGCTGTATCTGCGCGATGGTTCAAATGCCAGCGGCGTAGTGGGGATATTCCTGCCGCAGCTGGTCATGGCGGTGTTGCTGCCGTGCCTGATGCTGGCATTTGCGCGGCGCGGCGACGCGGGCGACAATGCATACATGTGGTGCTATGTGGCGCTGACGTTCTCGTCAACGTGGCTGATATCGGGCATAAGATACATCTCGGCGATGTACCCGATCTACATTATGCTGGGCCTGCTGTCGCAGCGGCGGGGCGCGCGCTGGATCATGTATGCGCTGATGCTGGCGCTGTTCCTGTTCTATAACATATACTACTGTCTGGACGCCGTTATAGTCTGAGTATGCAGGGGGAGCAGGGCATGAAAAAGCGCATATCGGGACTTATAGGCGAGTTCAAGGCGTTCGCATTCAAGGGCAATGTGGTGGACATGGCTGTGGGCGTGATGATAGGCGGCGCGTTCGGCAAGATAAGCACGTCGCTGGTCAACGACATATTCATGCCGCTGATAAGCCTGATGCTGGGGCGGGTGAATATAAGCGACTGGTTCGTGGCGCTGGACGGCGGCAGCTATGCGACGGCCGACGCGGCGCAGGCTGCGGGTGCGCCGGTATTCAGGTATGGCGCGTTTTTGTCGACGGTACTGGACTTTCTGCTCACGGCGATATGCGTGTTTGCGGTCGTGAAGCTGCTTGCGCGGCTGCGGGCGCTGATGCCGTCCCATGCCGCTGCGCCCGCTCCGGCTGAGCCGCCGCGCAGGTGTCCGTATTGCCGAAGCGAGATCGACCGCGAGGCTACGCGCTGTCCGTATTGCACGAGCGTGCTGGATGCGCCCGACGCTGCGCCAATGGGCGGCGCAGGCAGCGCTGCGGCAGCCGAGACTGCGGAGGCGGTGAAAGTCGATGCGTGAGGCATGGCGGCGTGAACCGGGGTTTGCGGTGCTGCTGATGCTGTGCGTGGCGTTGGCGGTCGTGGTGTCGATACGGGCTGAGCGTGCGCATGACGGTGCGGCGGTCACGGTGGCCGAGTTCAAGCCGCCGGTCAGCGCGCTGATTGACATAAACAGCGCGGATGCCACACTGCTTATGACGCTGCCGGGCGTGGGCGAGAAGACGGCTCAGCGCATAATCGACGGCAGGCCGTACTCCGAGATCGACGACCTGCTGGACGTGTACGGCATAGGCGAAAAAACGCTGGACGGATTGCGCGATCGGGTGTGCGTGGGTGCGCTTGACGGCGACGTGGACAATGACTCGAATGGCGAATCGCTTGCAGAGTAGCTATGCTATCATGAAGCGAGGTCGGGTTCGCCGTCGGCAGCGTGGAGCGAACCAGGCTGCACGACCTGCGCGGCAAGTATGATTATGACGGCATGTGAGACGGCGTAGTGAGGCGGCCATTGGCAGTGTTCGGCAAATCCAGCTGTACGACAATGTGCCGCAAGTGAGATTGTGGGATATGAATACATGGCTGAGTTTGCCGGCGGCAGCGTGGGGCGAACCAGGCTGCACGACCTGCGCGGCGATGCATCGGTAGCCGCGACATATGGCAAACAGTGCTGCAAACGCGAATTAAACGGATCGGCAGGGCGGTGCGGACATTTATCTGTTCGCACCGCCGCTGCATGTGTGCGTTCGACGGTATGTACCAAATTTACGCCACATGGCTGACACGAACCGGACTTTGTGCTATAATGATGCGCATATGCGTACGGAGGATGGGCTGTTATGAGATTTGGCAACCGTGAGTTCTTCCGCGAGACGGTGCGCATCGGGCTGCCGATAGCGATACAGGGGCTGCTGACCAGCTCGCTGTCGTTTATCGACTCGCTGATGATAGGCTCCGTCGGACAGCAGGCGCTGGCGGCGGTCGGCGCGGCGGGACAGTTTGGCAATCTGCTGTTTGGATTCTACTGGGGTCTGTGCTGCGGCGGCAGCGTGTTCATCGCGCAGTACCACGGCGTGAATGACGAGGACGGCATACGCCGCGCATATGGTCTGACGACGGTGTGCATGATGGTGGTGGCGTTGGTGTTCGGCGTGCTGGCTACGGGTATGCCCGAGTGGGTGATGACGATCTACTCGGACGACGCGGGTGTGCGCGAGCTGGGCGTAAAGTACCTGCGCATAGTCGGCGTGGCGTACCTGTTCCAGACGTTCTCGATGGCGTTGTCGACGGTGCTCAGCTCGACCGAGCGCGTAAAACTGCCGCTGGTGGCGTCGATAGCCTCGATTTGCACCAATACGGGGCTCAACTGGCTGCTGATTTACGGCAACCTGGGCGCGCCTACGCTGGGCGTTGAGGGCGCGGCGATCGCATCGGTAGCCGCGGCGGTCGTAAACACGTTGGTGCTGCTGGGCGTGTGCATCGCGCAGCGCAATCTGGCGGTCACGCATATAAGGCGCATGTTCCGCTGGACGCGCGGCTTTGTGCGCGATTACGCGATAAAGTCCGCGCCGCTGGTCGTCAACGAGACGCTGTACAGTCTGGCGGTGTTGGTCGTAAACTTCGTATACGGGCGTCAGGGCGAGGGCAACCTGGCTGCGGTGAGCATATTCCGCACGATAGAGGGCCTGACGTTTGCGTTCTTCCGCGGGCTGAGCAACGCAAGCTCGGTGCTGGTCGGCAAGCGCGTGGGCGCGGGCGAGCTGGGCGGCGCGGTGCAGTACTCGCGCTGGTATGCGATGCTGTGTCCGATGCTGTCGTTCATGGTATGCGCGTGCGTGGTGCTGGCGCGCGGACAGATCATGCGACTGTTCAACATAACCGATGCGGTGCGCATGACGGTCACGCAGATACTGCTGGTGTACATGATACTTGGCCCGATGCGCCATACGAATTACATACAGATAAACATGTACCGCGCCGGCGGCGAATCGCGTGTGGGCATGTTCATGGAGGTCGGCGGCATATGGCTGATAACGGTGCCGCTGGTGCTGCTGGTCGGATTCGGGCTGCATGCGCCGTTTATAGTGGTGTTTGCGGCGTCGATGATGGAAGAGGTAGTAAAACTGCCGATAGAGCTCAAATACCTGCTGAGCCGGCGCTGGATCAAGCCGGTCACCGAGCAGGGCATGGCGGCCAAGGCGGCCATGGACGCGAGCGCCGACTGAGCGCCGGGAGGAGCATATGCGGCGGATATTCGGAGACGCGGAGTTCTTCCGGGGGCTGGTGGCGGTCGGGCTGCCGGTGGCGCTGCAGAACCTGCTGACCAATTCGCTTACGCTGGTCGATTCGCTGATGATAGGCCGGCTGGGCGAGAGCGCAGTGGCGGCGGTCGGCGTGGCGGGGCAGTTCAGCCATCTGATGTTCGGGTTTTACTGGGGGATTTGCTGTGGCGGCACTACGTTCTTTGCGCAGTACTTCGGCGCGCACGACGAGCGGGGAATACGCCGCGCATATGGACTGACGCTGGCACTGGTGCTGGCGGTGGGACTTATGTTCGGACTGGCGGCGGTCTGCGCGCCGGAGCTGGTCATGCGCATGTACACCGACGAGCCCGAGGTGCAGGTGCTGGGAGTCAAGTACATACGCATAGTGGGCCTGTCGTATATCATGACTACGTTCTCGATGGCGCTGAGCTGCCTGATGCGCTCTATCGAGCAGGTGCGGCTGCCGCTGATAGCGTCGGTGGCGTCGCTGTGCGTGAACACGCTGCTCAACTATGTGCTGATATTCGGGCATATGGGTGCGCCGGCGCTGGGCGTGGAGGGCGCGGCGATAGCGTCTTGCGTGGCGGCGGCGGTCAACCTGGGCGTACTGCTGGGCGCGGCGTTCCGTGGCCGGAGCATCGCCTGCACCGGCTGGCGGCAGATGTTTGCCTGGCCGCGCGAGTTCGTGGCCGAGTACGCGCGCAAGTGTGCGCCGATAGTTGCCAATGAGACGTTCTACGGACTGGCGCTGATGACGGTCAACATGGTGATAGGCCGCCAGGGCGAGGCCAACATGGCCGCAATGACGATATTCCGCACGGTGGAAGGGCTGATATATGCGTTCTTCCGCGGGCTGAGCAGCGCGTGCACGACGATGGTAGGCAAGCGCGTGGGCGCGGGCGAGCTGGAGCGCGCGGTCGACTATGCGCGCTGGTATGCGCGGTTCACGCCGCTGGTTGCGGTTGCGGTGAGCCTGATGGTGTTGTCGGTCAACCGGCCGCTGCTGGCGCTGTTCGACGTGGGGCAGGGCGTGCGCGACATGGTGGTCATGATGCTGTGGGCGTATGCGGTGCTGGCGCCGTTCAGGTACTGTGATTATGTGCAGGTGTATGCGTTCAGGGCGGGCGGCGAGTCGCGCATGGGCATGATATTCGAGATAGGTGGCATATGGTTGATAACCGCGCCGTTGACTGCGCTGTGCGGGCTGGTATGGCGGCTGCCGTTCATGTGGGTATACCTGGCCACGTTCGTCGAGGAGATAGTAAAGCTGCCGATAGAGACGCACTACCTGCACACGCTGAAATGGCTGCGCCCGGTAACGTCTGAAGGCCGCGCGGCGCTGGAGCGGCTGCGCGGGCACGTAGGGGCGGCGTAGGCAGCCGGCAGGGTACGGGCCAACATGGGGTTATATCAGGTCGGGCTTCGGAGCGCGCGTGCATGGCGCATACGACAGGGCTAAAGCGCGCGCAGATGTGCCACGGCGCAGCAGAGTCTTGCGGGGCGTGCACATCCGGCTCTGATGCATATAAGAAAACAAGACGCACATGTGCAGCCAAACGACCGGATAACGCGGTCTGCCATGCGGCGCTCAAACGTCAAAAGTGATGTTTTGAGCGCCGCACTGTAGCTTTTGGCGCACATCCGTTGCGGGACAGCGGTGCTGATGGTAGAATAATGACAGCAGGGTTACGCGCATGTGGCGGTGCGCCGCCAGTGCAAGCGAATCCGGGGAGCATATTGCGGGGAGGGTATCATGATGAGGGGATGGAGCGGCAGGGCGCGCCTGTGGGCGACCATTGTGCTGGCGCTTGCGGCGCTTATGATATGCGGCGTAGCCAGCGCGGGCGATGACGCGACGGTGGAACGGTTCAACGCCGAGGTGGTCGTGACGCGCGACGGCGCGCTGGAGTTCACCGAGACGTTGACGTATTACGTGAGCGACGACATAAACGGTTTTACGCGCGACATAGACCCGAGCTTTGGTTCGGGCATAGAGGATTTCGGCGTAAAGTTCGTGGACAGCGGCGAGGAGTTTGCATACAACGCCGACGCGCGCAATGGCGACAGCGGCGTGTTTGACAGCGTGCGGCTATCCAACGGTCTTGAGCGGTATTATGTATATCTGCCGTGCAGGTATGGCAGCCGGGTGACGCTGGAGTACCGCTACACATTGCCGGGAGTGTGCGCGCGCTACCGGGATGTGGGCGTGCTGGATTTTCCGCTGCTGGGCGATGGCTGGGAGATGGACATAGACGAGTACAGCGCGCGCGTGAGCTTTGAGCAGGGCGCGGCCGCCGACATCGACGTGCGCATTAACAGCGCAGGCATGGCATTGGACGGCGCTGCGACCGGCGTGCGCGATGGCGCGGCGTACTTCAAGGGCGTCGACGCGGGCGACGGCAATGCGCTGCGCGTGCGCATAATGTTCCCATCGGAGCTGTTGCCGGACATGGCCTACACCGAGGACGTTGACATGGCCGAGACGATACTCCGGCAGGAGGCCGAGCTGGATGCGCTGACGCAGTCCAACAGACAGCATGGCATAATCTGGCTGTGCGCGATAGTGCTGGCATGCGTAGCGCTGTGCGTCATGGCGCAAAAGTGGTGGGGCGCAGACCCGTACGTAGAGCTGGACGAGTACCGCACCGGCGCGCCGCTGCCACTTGAACCGGGCGTGACGCCGGCCGAGATAAGATACGCGGCCATGCAAATGAACGCCGATCAGGATGCGCTGGCGGCCACAATGCTGGATCTGGTGCGGCGCGGCTATCTGCGCATTGAGGGCGATGACGAGCCCGAATATGTCTACGACGGTCAAATGCTGGACGGCTGCACTGAACACGAGCGGTACGCGCTGGAGTGGATTCTGGGCATGGGCGACGGCCACCGCGTAACGTTCAAGCAGATCAAGAAGAACTCGCGCCGCAACGCATATGCGTCCGGCTTCAGCAAGTGGACCAACATTGTGCGCGCAAGTGCTCAGGCGCATGCGTGGTATGAGAAGCGCAGCCGCGCGCAGATATACACCGGCGTTGTGCTGATAGTTGCGTTTGCGATGCTGACGGGCGTGAGCGTGTGGAACCTGAGCCGGGGCAGCGCGTACGAGACGCTGGGCTTATGCCAGGTGCTCAGCGCAGTAGCGCTGCTGCTCAGCGGCATATTCGCGCTGGTGTTGAGCAAGCGCACACCCGAAGGCGCGCGCGTGGCGGGCGCGTGGAACAGCGTGCGCGCCTGGGTGCGGGGCGACTGGAACGCGAACGAGCTGCCGCCGGATTCAGGACTGCTGGAGCAGTTGATGGTTTATGCGCTGGTGCTGGGCGTCAGCGACAAGCTGGCCGCGAAGCTGAACGAATTGGACCCGTCGTATACGCAGGCCATGCTGGATTCGAGCAATGCGATGCGCATGTTCGGCGTGGACAACAGCATGGGCTTTGCGGCGTATGGCTACTACTGCACGCGGGCGCACTCGTGCATGTCCATGCCGAGCGGGTCGTCGGGCGGCGGCGGTGGCGGCGGCACGTTCTGACGGGTTTGAGTTTGTCGGGCGGGATGGCGCTGACGGCGTTGTCACGCCCGACTTTGCGTATGCGCTTGTGGGGCGCACAGACGCGCGGGGCGCACAGACGCGCAATGTGGCGCACAGATGCGTAATTGTACGCACGGATGCGAAAGGGGCGTAC
>DSLFC04102__coassemble_1579_pt1 | contig 12414 bp, 9 predicted proteins | sample DSLFC04102__metabat2_low_PE_005 | metagenome-assembled genome bin DSLFC04102 | reverse complement strand
CTATCATTTTACCCCTGCGTTTGTGCCTGAACGCAGGGGTTTGTCAGTGGTCTGAAAGCGCGCATGGAGCAATTGCCCCATGCGCGCTTTTTGAGTCGCAGTTGGCCGCGCCATGTCATGCCGGCGTGCCCTGCGATGTACTACGCGCGTCGACCCCGATGGCCAGCGGTTAGGGCGCGGCGTTTGCGCCAGTCCGCTTCAGCCGGCCGTATATCACCGACTCGCCGCACTCATGAGCTTTAGCGCCACATCGCCGGATATCAGCTGCGCGGCTCGCGCCGTGGCCGGATCGTACGTCTCGCCCAGCCGCTCGTTATTGGATATCGCGCGCACGGACAGGAACCGCACGCCAAATCGCGCGCATACCTGTGCCGCCGCATAGGTCTCCATTTCTTCGCACGCGGTGCCGAATGTTCGATTGAGGTATTCTATCATGTCGCGCTCGCAGTTCCACACGTCGCCCGAACCCACCGTGCCCGGTATGGCGCGCGGTGCGCCCGGCACATTGAACCCGCGCTCCGCGACCGCTTGCAGCGCCAGCTCCAGCATGCGCTCGTCGCTCGCCAGCTCAACCGCGCCGCCCGCACTGCCGCTGGGCGACAGCGGCTGCCAGCTCAGCGGATGCACGCCCTGTGCCGCCGGCGCGCTCTTGTACGCGCCCAGCCGCACTATGCGCCGGCCTATCACCAGATCGCCTGAGTGAAGCGCAATATCATGCGCGCCCGCGGTGCCCTGCGATATCAGCGCGCGCGGGTTGAGCTGCGCGCAGGCCAGCGCCGTAGCCGCCGCCGCATTTGCCACGCCGACGCCGGTGTTTACAAGCGCCACTCCGTCCTCCGCCGCCGAGCATATCCTGGCATTCCAGCCACCGCCCAACGCCACCTCGCGCACAGGCCCCAGACGCGCTTCAAGCGCATCCAGCTCCGTATTCACCGCACCTTCTATTACTATCATGCGTCCGTACCTCCAATGCGCGCCACGCAGCACGCCGCAACGCCTTTGAGCTTACCCGTTGCATTATACGGCCCCAACATGCGCCTGTCAAGCGCGCGCCGGCAGGTATAATCGCGCGGCGCTGAACTTCTCCCAGTCAACCGCAGCTGACTGCGGCAGACGTCTTACGATGCGCACTGCACGGGCGCGCCTTATCGTATATCCGTGCATGCGTCCCATTGCGTATTGTACGCGCGGCGCAGAGGCTTGCGCGTGACGCATGGCATACATTGGGCATGCGCGAGTGTATGACTTGCTCTCACATGCTGTTAGATACGCCGATGCGTTGCCTTGCGGCAAGCCGGCCCGATATTGAATTGCATATCACACGCGCCAAACGCACACAGCGATTCAACTCACGCATATGCGTTAACGCAAATATGCGCTTGCGCGGCATTGCAGAATTTTAATGAGCTCGTACCCATATATAAATTTAGAGCGCGATGCCCTTAACGCACCACGCTCCACGCCATCATATTACATTTTTCTGCTAAACCGGCTCAGCGCGCCAGCGTGCCCAGGTACTTGGCCGGCACGCGGTTGAGCGCCGCCAGCATCGCCATGCCCACGGTGTACACCACCGCGACCTCGCCCAGCGCAACCTGGCCCATCGTAAGCGCAACCGGCAACTGCGCCGTAAGCGCCAGCACCGCGCCCACTATAACTCCATTGCAGGCAACCGGCCATATCGCCGCGACAATGCGGTTGCGACGGGTCGCATACGTCATGAACGCCGCAATCAGCGTGGCCAGCGAACCGAACACCACGTCCCACACCGTGGCCGAACCTATCAGGTTGGCCAGCAGGCATCCCACAAACAGCCCCGGTATCGCCTCGGGCATCAGCACCGGCAACAGCGTCAACGCCTCGGAAACGCGGAACTGCACCGCTCCGAACGATATCGGATACAGCGCCAGCGTCAGCGCGGCATACAGCGCGGCGATCACCGCCGCACGCACAATGAACAGCACTCGGCCATGTTGATCCAGGTTCTTCCAGAATTTCACAGGTACTCCTCCTTACTGCTCCACAAAAAAAGCGCACCGGCGGGGAGCCTGTGCGTTTATCTGCGGGCCCCTGGTTTTGTTTTACGACAGGATGGGATCTCGAACTGTCGTGTGCAATTTTGCATAGCGCATTATACCACCCGCAACCGCTCACTGTAAGCGCGCAAGTGTTATTTTTTGCGCACCGGGCATTTGTGTTACGTGCATTAAACGCCCACTGCTGCATAGTCGGGCACATGGCGCGACGCTCGCTTGTGCCGCCGCTTGTGGCAAAGCGCCGACCGCTCACTCCTCGTCCAGCTGCGACTCAAGCCAGCGCTTCAGCTCCAATCCGGCCGCATATGCCTCGGCGCGGTTTGCGCCCTGTGCAGTGGCATGCTTTACCGCCTGCTTTATCGTCATGCCATCCAGCACCGCGTCTATCAGCATATGGCGCGGCGTGACAGCGGCGGCAGTCTGCGGCTCCGGCCCGGGCTCAGGCAGTTCCAGCGCGATGCAGTACTCGCCCTTTTCGACATTGGGATTGGCGCGCAATCGCTCCAGCACGTCGCTCACGGCGCCGCGCTCGATCTTCTCAAAGCGCTTTGTCAGGTCGCAGCAAACGCACGCACGCGCGCCCGGTATCTCATCCGCTACGCACTCCATCAGATCCACAACCCGATGCGGCGATTCGTATATCACCGCGACGCGCGGCCCGTGCGCAATACCGCGAAGCTTGCGGCGCAACTCGCCCTTCTCGCGCGGCAGGAACCCGTAAAACGCAAACTCGCGCGCATTGAATCCCGCCGCCGACAGCGCGACTATGCCTGCGCTAGGCCCGGCAACCGGCACTACCTCGACGCCCGCGTCCCACGCCGCCGCGACCAGCTCCATGCCCGGGTCGGATATGCCGGGCGTGCCCGCGTCGCAGGTCAGCGCCACGTCTATGTCCTCGCTCAGCATCTTCTCGATTATGCGCGGAGCCTTGGCCTCCTCGTTGTGCTGGTGATTGGACACCATTGGACGGCTTATACCCATAACGCTGAGCAGTTTTTGCGTCACACGCGTGTCCTCCGCGGCGATTAGCGCCGCGCCCTCCAGCGCCTGGCGCATACGCGGCGTCAGGTCGCTCAGATTGCCTATCGGCGTTGCCACCACGTACAGTTTTGGCATTTGAGGTACACTCCCCTTCTGGTATTGGCGTTGCGTCGTCATGCTTTGACAATTGCCTGAGTTTTGCCGTGCCGCGCTTATTGGGCCGGCAGGTTTGGAGCCGCTTTGCTTAGCTGCGTACATCCAGCGCCTAGCGCACACGCGGCGTCAGGTCGCTCAGATTGCCTATTGGCATTGCGTCGTCATGCGTTGACAATTGCCTGAGTTTTGCCGTGCCGCGCTTATCGAGCTGGCAGGTTTGGAGCGACGCTTTGCTTAGCTGCGTACATCCAGCGCCTGGCGCACACGCGGGCGTCAGGTCGCCCAGATTGCCTATCGGCATTGCGTCGTCATGCGTTGACAATTGCCTGAGTTTTGCCGTGCCGTGCGCTTATCGGAACGGCAGGTTTGGAGCCCGCTTTGCTTATCTGCGTACATATTGAGCGCATGTCGCGGGGCACATGGCTTTTTCCGCACCGCGCGATAACTTCGGCGGCATTCGTTGAGCTCCGTTACGCCGCACGCTCATGCCGCCGTCATGCGCTATCCCCACGCCGCCGCAATGCATAGAACAGCTCCGTACCTATCACGGCGCGCTCGGATATCTCATACACATCCGGCAGGCCGCTCTCGAATCTCTCGCTGTAATTGCGCTCCATGCCCACGCCGCGCCCGCCCAGCGTGCGCGTAGGGAAGCTCACCAGCACCCGCGGCGAACGCGCAGCCATGAGCAGGCGCATGCTCTCGCCCGCGCGTTGCGCGTCCATAACCGGCAACAGTTTCAGCATCAGCGTCAAACCGCATTCCGGCAGCGCCTCACAGCCCACCAGATCAGCGCCCCGCGCGCTCACCCGCCAGTTTTCAATGCGCGCCCACGCGTTTATCACATCCACGCACGTCAGCTGTATGTCCAGCCCCAGCACGTCATAGCCCGCATTGCCCAACAACAGCGGATTCAATCCACATGCCGCGTCGCAGATCAGTTCGCCCTTGAGCGCATGGCGCGCTATCAGCGCCAGATACTCGTCCACGTTTGCCAGCCGCTCCCGCGTAGAGGCGTGTTGCGCCAGCGCGCCCATCACGTCGCGCCGCTCCATCAGCGCCCACAGCGCATGCTGCTGCGCCTGGTTCATGAATGCGTCTGCAACCTGATGCAGCCGGTTGCGCGCGCGCTTTTCGCAGTCGCCGCCCGTCCGCGCGAACTCCTCGCCCACTATGCGCCTGACTGCGTCAGGCGCTATTGCGCGGTACTTGGGACTTTTCAGTATTGATTCGACTATCTGCTCCGCGCTGAGCGGTCGCTTTGCACTCATCTTAAAAACTCCATAAGCCGCGCATAGAAGCGCAGGTTGTGCGTCGTGGCCAGCTCATACGCCTGCGAATCGCCTATCTTGAACAGATGATGCAGATATGCGCGCGGATACCGCCGGCACAGCTCGCAGTCGCAGCTCTCGTCAACCGGGCGCTCGTCGCGGCAGTGTTTGTCGTCGAGTATGTATACGAAGTTGTAGAAATTCGCCTCATGTACTCCGGCCGCGCAGTCCATGCCCGGCTTGAACGCATACAGCCGCTGATGGCGCGCCTCGCGCGTGGGTATCACGCAGTCAAACAGCGAATACCCCATATCCACAAGCTTGACTATCTCCTCGGGCCGGCCCAGACCCATTGCGTACTTTACCTTGCCATCGGGCATGGCGTCGGCGGCGGCGCGCAGTATGTCATAGCGCATATTGCCCTCGCCGTCCAGCGGCCACCCGCCAAACCCGTATCCATCAAAGCCTATCTGCTCAAGCTCCCGCCCACAGCGCGCGCGCAGCTCTGGATCGGCGCCGCCCTGCACTATGCCAAACAGCAACGGCCGGCGCTCGGCGCGCCTTGTCAGGCGCTCGAATTCGGCGCGGCAGCGCTCGCCCCAGCGCACAGTTGCGTCGACCGATTCACACTGCACCTGAGCCGGGTCGTCCGGATGCGTACACACGTCCAGCGCCATAAGTATGTCCGAGCCGAACTGCAACTGCGCATGTATGCATTTTTCGGGCGTGAATATCAGCTTTTCATTGCCGCGCTCCGGCCTGAACACTATCTCATTGCGGCGGATCTCGCCGTAATCCGGATTCTCGCGTATCAGCGAAAACAGCTGAAACCCGCCCGAATCGGTCAATATCGCACGCGGCCAGCCGGTAAACCTGTGCAGTCCACCCAGCGACTTTATCAGCCGCGCACCCGGCCGGTTGTACAGGTGGTACGTGTTCATGACGACGCCAGGCGTGCCGGTCGACTCCAGCGCCGCCATGCCCGTGGCCCGCACCGTGCCATACGTAGCGTCCGGAAAAAACGCCGGCAGGCTTATCTCGCCATGCGGCGTCGTAAGTGTCTTTACCATACTGGCCCTCCATATGCCTCGTCGATGCAGTACGCCGCCGGAACCGCCGCTCTGACGATTGCCATCCGGGACGCGTTAACATCTGCCCGGCCCACGCGCTCGCGCGCTGGTGCGCCGCAGAGTTTAGGTGTGAGTGCTCCACTTGCAAGGCGTAAACCGTCAAGTATCAACGCATTTACTCCACATGTGCAATGCACATATCACATATTCGCACTATGTTCTCCACTTCAGCTGCAACCGGCAGACGCATCCCGCCCGTGGTTATGCAGCGCGCATAGCGTTTTTCAGGCATCCGCACGCCGCGGTGCTCCACCTAGCCGCTTAACGCGCTCAGTCCTCGCCGCGCTCGAACACCCTTAGCGTCGCGCTGCGCGAGCGGGGATTGCGCTCAAGTTCAGCCGGGCCTGCGGTGATGGGTTTGCCGGTCAATTGCCGCCCAAGCGACTTGCGCCCGCATACGCACACCGGAAACGACGGCGGACAGATACAAGGGTTTTGCAGCTTGCGGAACGTCTGCTTGACTATGCGATCCTCCAGCGAGTGAAACGCTATCACGCACAGCCGTCCGCCGGGCTCCAAAAGTCGCGCCGCGCTCTCCAGCGCCGCCCGCAGCGGCCCCAGCTCATCATTGACCTCTATGCGCAGCGCCTGAAACGTGCGCCGCGCCGGATGCGAACCATCGCGCCGCCGCACCTTTGCCGGTATCGCCGCGTCAATCACGTCGACCAGCTGCGCCGTCGTCTCTATCGGCGCCTTTGTGCGGCGATCGCAGATAACCCGCGCTATCTGTGCGGCCCAGTTCTCCTCGCCCCAATCGCGCAATACCCGCGTCAGCTCCTCGCGCGAGTAACCGTTAACCACGTCGCGCGCCGTCAGCGATTGCGAACGATCCATGCGCATGTCCAACGGCGCGTCGGCATGATACGAAAATCCCCGCGCGCCCTCGTCCAGCTGGTAGCTCGACACGCCCAGATCCAACAGCATGCCGCTTATGCGCTGTACGCCCACGCCCGCAAGCAGTTCGGCCGCATCGTGGAAGTTGCCGCGCAACGCCATAAAGCGCGCATCGCCGCCCAGCCGCGCGCTGGCTGCGGCAATCGCGTCAGCGTCTCGGTCTATGCCTATCAGCCGCCCCTTGTCGCCCAGCCGCGCCAGTATGCCTGCCGAGTGCCCGCCGCCGCCCAGCGTACCATCCACATATACGCCTTCCGGGCGTATCGCCAGCTGCTCCATGCACTCGTCAAACAGCACCGGCTCGTGCGAAAACTCCATGTCCTCACCTCCGCGGCCCGACCGCGCAGTCACGCGGTTTCGGCCCATTCGCCGCGCATTTGCCAACCGTAAGCGCGGCGCTCACAATGCGCAATCAGTCAGCGCATCAGTCCAATCGTAACGCAAACTATAAGCGCCGCCACACCCGCCATGCCAGCGCTCATTCGCGCGCCAACCGGCCGGCATGAGCATCCAAGTCGCACTGACGCGCATGCAATCCACTGCACGCACAGCGCGGCCGCACCAGTTTGCTGGCCTCAGTACCGCATAAATGCGGCCACGGCGACGCGCATGCTATCGTGGCCGTGTTACTCGCTTGCCCGGCACGGTTGCCGTCTTGCGCGCCCTGCGCGGTTGCCGCCTTGCGTGCCCCGCACAGTTGCCGCCTTGCGCGCCCTGCGCGGTTGCCGTCTTGCGCGCCCGACAGTCCGGCAAGCCCCGCGATCCAGCGCGGCCACATCAGCAGAGCCGCCCGTCGTCCACCGCCAGCAGCGCCCGCACCGCGCCTATCAGATACAGCGACCCCGATACGAGTACCACGCCATCCGGCCCGGCCAGCTCCCGCGCCGTGGCCAGCGCGCGCTCCAGGTCGGGCTCTATCCGGCAGCTTACCGCATTGCCCTCCAGCAGCACGGCCAGCCGCCGCGGCTCCAACGCCCGGGGCGCGTCCACGCGCGTCACTACCGCACTGCTGGTTATGCCAGCCAACTGGCGCACAACGTCCTCCACCGGCTTGTCGCCCAGCATCGCGCACAGCAGCACAACCCTTAACCCGGTCAGGTGACGCCGCGCATAGTCCAGCAACGCGCGCGCGCCCGGACCATTGTGCGCGCCGTCCAGCAGCACGCGCGGACTGCCCGCCACCCATTCCAGCCGCCCCGGCCAGCGCGCTGCGCTCACGCCCGACAGCATCTGTGCTCCGGTTATCGTCACCATGCCCCGCCGCCGCGCCTGCTCCAGCGCGACCAGCGCACATGCCGCATTCTGGGCCTGATGCGCGCCCGGCAGGTTGACCTCTATCCGCGGCCACTCCATGTCGCCCAGAGTCAGCGAGAACTGTCCGCCGCGCTCGCCGTCGAATATCATCTGCATCGCGCTGGTCGTCAGGTCGTATAGCGGCGCATGCTGCTGCTCACAGCGCTGTGCTATCACCTGCCGCACGCACTCGACCTGCGGGCTGAGGACCACCGGTACGCCGGGCTTGATTATGCCCGCCTTGGCCGCGGCAATCTGCTCAAGCGTGCCACCCAGCGACTTCATGTGGTCATAGCCTATCGACGCGATAATCGACACCATGGGCACGATGACGTTGGTCGAGTCAAACTCGCCGCCCATGCCGACCTCTATCACGGCGTAGTCGACATGTTCCTGCGCGAAATACTCAAACGCCACCGCCGTGGTTATCTCAAAGAACGTCGGCCGCACGCCCTCCTGTCTGAGCGTCTCGACCTGTTCGGCTACGCGCGTAGTCACCTCGGCCAGGCGCGCGTCGCCTATCGGCTGCCCGCACAGCCGCATGCGATCGTTAAACCGCTCAAGGTGCGGCGACGTATACAGCCCCGTGCGGTAGCCCGCCGCCTGCAGCGCGCTGTCAAGGTATGCGCATATCGAGCCCTTGCCATTGGTGCCCGCAACGTGGAACGCTTTAAGCTCCGCCTGCGGATTGCCCAGCCTTTCAAGCAGCAGACGCATATTGGTCAGGCCGCGCTTATCGCCGTTGCCCGACGCGCCTTCTATAAACTCTATCGCCTGTCTGTAATCCATAATCACTCCACCCCGCACATGGGCCGGGCGGACATCCGCCCGGCCCGCGCACGCCCGGCCATGCGCCTCTCAGCCCATGCGCCGTACCGTCTGTGCCTTACAGCTTCTTCATTTCCTCGATGCGCGCCATAACGCTCTTGAGCATCTCGGTATTGGTCTTTAGCTTTGTGCGCTCCTGCTCGATCAGCGCTGCCGGGGCCTTGTTCACAAAGCCCGGATTGTTCAACTTGCCCTCGCCGCGCTTGAGCTCGCTTTCAAGGTGCGCGCGCTCCTTGTCCAGGCGCTTGAGCTCGGCCTCCACGTCCACCAGCTCGCCCAGCGGTATGAACACCTCGCCGCACGCGCACACCACGCTGGCCGCCTTGTCTACGGTCTCGGCGTCGCCTATGAAGCTCACGTCGCTGGCGCCGGCCAGGCGCTTGAAGTACAGCGCGCCCTCCTCCAGCGTATCACGCCAGCCCGCCTTGGCGCGTATTATCATGCGCGCCCGACGCGACGGCGCTACATTCATAGTTGCGCGCAGGTTGCGCACCGCGTTTATCACGTCCATTATGCCCTGCATCTGTTCGCTCTCGGCGGCGAACTCGTATTCGGGCTTATACTCGGGCCACTCGGTCAGCATGATCGTGCCCTCGGTGCCCGGCAGGTAGCGATACACCGCGTCGGTCAGGAACGGCATGAACGGATGCAGCAGCTTGAGCAGCCCTATCAGCACGTGCCGCAGCACCGCGCGCGCCGTGTCGCGCGACTCGGCGTCCTCGCCAAGCAGCCGCGGCTTGGCCAGCTCGATATACCAGTCGCAGAACTCGCTCCACGCAAAGTCGTATATCTTCTGCGCGGCGTTGCCGGTGTCGTACTCGTCCAGGTTGGCGGTTATCTGGCGCACGGCCTCGTTGAACCGGCTCAGTATCCACTTGTCGGGCAGCATCAGCTTGCGGCCCTCCAGCGGTATCGCCTGGCCGTCCAGGTTCATCACCACAAAGCGCGAGGCGTTCCATACCTTGTTGGCGAAGTTGCGGCACGCGTCGAACTTCTTTTCGCTGACGCGCATGTCGTTGCCGGGGCTCACGCCCAGCGCCAGCGAGAACCTGAGCGCGTCCGCGCCGTAGCGCTCCACTATGTCCAGCGGATCTATGCCGTTGCCCAGCGACTTGGACATCTTGCGGCCCTGCTCATCGCGCACCAGACCATGCATGACCACCGTCGCAAACGGCGTCTTGCCCATGTGCTCAATGCCCGAGAATATCATCCTCGCCACCCAGAAGAATATTATATCGTAGCCCGAAACCAGCATGCTGGTCGGGTAGAAGTACTTCAGGTCCTCGGTCTCGTCGGGCCAGCCCAGCGTCGAGAACGGCCACAGCGCGCTCGAGAACCAGGTGTCCAGCACATCCTCATCCTGATGCAGATGCTCGGAGCCGCACTTGGGGCACTTGTCGGGCGCAGTGCGCGCCACCGTCATCTCGCCGCAGTCGGCGCAGTACCACACCGGTATCCTGTGGCCCCACCACAGCTGGCGGCTTATGCACCAGTCGCGGATGTTCTCCATCCAGTTGAAGTACGTGCGCGTGAAGCGCTCGGGCACGAATTTGGTCTCGCCGTTGCGCACGGCCTCTATCGCCGGCTCGGCCAGCGGCTTCATCTTAACGAACCACTGCTTGGACGAGAGCGGCTCCACCGTGGTATGGCAGCGGTAGCACGTGCCCACGTTGTGCTTGTACGGCTCTATCTTTACCATCAGGCCCAGCTGCTGGAGCTTCTCGCACACGGCTTTGCGGCACTCCTCGCGCGTCATGCCCTGGAATTCGCCGGCATTTTCGTTCATTATGCCGTCGTCGGATATCACGCGTATCAGCCTGAGGTTGTGGCGCTGCGCCACCTCGAAGTCGTTGGGGTCGTGCGCCGGGGTCATCTTGACCGCGCCGGTGCCGAACTCCTTTTCCACGTACTCGTCGGCCACCACCGGTATCTCGCGGTTCATCAGCGGCAGCATGACCGTCTTGCCCACCAGCGCGGTGTAGCGCTCGTCGTCGGGGTTCACGGCCACGCCGGTATCGCCCAGCATCGTCTCGGGCCGGGTCGTGGCCACTATCACGCCCTCGCCGCCGTCGGTCGCCGGGTAGCGGATGTACCACAGATGCGAATCCTGCTCCTCGTACTCGACCTCGGCGTCGGACAGCGCCGTCTTGCACACCGGGCACCAGTTGATTATGCGCTCGCCGCGGTATATCAGGCCCTTCTCATACAGCCGCACGAACACTTCGTTCACGGCGCGGTTGCAGCCCTCGTCCATCGTGAAGCGCTCGCGGCTCCAGTCGCACGACGCGCCCAGCTTGCGCTGCTGCAGCGTTATGCGGCCCGCGTACTTGCGCTTCCAGTCCCAGGCGCGCTTTAAGAACTCCTCGCGGCCTATCTGCTGCTTGGTCAGGCCTTCGGCCTTGAGCTGATCCACTATCTTGACCTCGGTGGCTATCGAGGCGTGATCGGTGCCGGGCAGCCACAGCGTGGGATCGCCCTTCATGCGGTGATAGCGCGTGGGCACGTCCTGCAGCATCGCGTCCAGCGCGTGGCCCATGTGTAGCTGACCGGTTATGTTTGGCGGCGGCATTACTATCGTAAACGGCTTCTTGCCCTTAACGCGATGGGCGATGAAGTAGCCGTTTTCCTCCCATTCGCGGTAGAGTTTATCCTCCACCTCCTGGGGATTCCAGGTCTTGGCCATTTCAGTTGTCTGGGGTTTGAATATCTCAGCCATTATACCTACTCCTCACTTATCGATATCCGCCCGCTGTGCTCACAGCACGCCGAACACTATCAGCGCGCCCAGCACCGCAAGCAGCAGTCCTATCGTCTTTATCACAATGTCCACATCGCCCGAGCCCTCGCCCCGGCTGAATATGCGCGACAGCGGCCGCGAAAAAAACGCCAGCACCGCGCCCGCCGCCAGCGTGACTATGCCCTTTAAGTCGACATGCGCCACGCGCTCGGGCAGTCCGCCCAGGTCGAAATCCTTTATGCCTATCGCCTTAAAGTCTATGCCGCCCAGCCAGCGTTCGAACTCGCTCACCATATGCGGCACCTCGCCGGTCAGTATCCAGTAGCCGCCCAACGCCGCCACGCCGCCCACCAGCGCCAGATAGCTTATCCCGCGCAGCAGATGCGAGTGCTTGCCGAATATCGCCAGCACCAGCCGCAGCGCCACACTCACCACCAGCGCCATAACGCACCAGCTCAACACCACCGGCGCATATTCGCGCACCCAATGGCTCAGCGCCTCCATGTCGGGCGGCCTTACCTCGACCACTGACATGTACATCACCTCCTCAACGCGCGCAATAAACGAGCGCCCCATCCATAAGGACGAAGCGCTCCGTGTTACCACCTTAATTCGCGGGCCAAGCCCGCCTCACCCCGCGCGCCACGCACGCGGCGACGCTGTAACGGGCGCACCCGGACGCGATTTACGCGCGGTCAGCCGCGCACCCCCGATGGGGCGTTTCCCTCGCGCCGCCTCGCGGGCGACGTTCAGCCCCGGGTCCAGAGCGAATCACAGCATACATCGCCCTCTCTGATGGACCCCGCGCGGCCTACTCCTCCCGGTCACAGGCTGGATATTTGCCTATATTATACCCGAGCGGCGCGCGCTTTGCAACCAGATAAGGTTAAGTTTTGACGCGAGCAGTTCAAATACACATAACATTGCGCATAAGCATGCACCAGCGCGTAGTTCCTTTATAAAACTTATTGTTGCACCATGCAGCATTTGTCTTTTTGCTTTTTATTCAGTCTAACAGATTGATTTTATGCTTTATTTGTGTATAATTTAAACAGGCATTTATATGACTTCCAATTTAAGGAGGGGCT
>DSLFC04102__coassemble_1526_pt1 | contig 13007 bp, 12 predicted proteins | sample DSLFC04102__metabat2_low_PE_005 | metagenome-assembled genome bin DSLFC04102 | reverse complement strand
GCGGAAGCGCAAGGCCGAGGCGGAAGCGCAAGGCCGAGGCGGAAGCGCAAGGCCGTGGCAGGGCCCGCGTGGACTTGTGGCGTGCGAATCCCGCGTATAAATAGTCTACAAGGCACGCAGCACGCGCGCGAATCCCGCGCATACGCGCATAAAGCGTGAGTCAAAGCAAGGCGCGCGTGCAAGGGGTAAGCGATATTGGCGTCTCGCAGGGCGCCGCGTGAGCCGGTCAACTGAATAGATATCACTGATGGGAATCTGCCGGACCGCTTGTGACGGTGAAAGGGCTTTAAAACGCATTCCCCTTGGGAGTTTTACCTTCTGAGGTGCGCTATGTCCTTTTGTCGTGGAAGCGGTCCGGTTTGTGCGTTCAAGAGAACAGAATTGGAGGATTGGGTATGTTTAAGCGTATGACTAGTATGATACTGGCGGCGCTTATCGCGCTTATGGCGGGCGCGCTGGGCTATGCGGATGGCGACGACGGCGCGGCGGCTGACAACGGAGCCGGCGCAGCCGGGGCGACAGCGACTGCCGATGCGGCCGCTGGCGACGGCGCGGCCGACGATGCCACGACGCCCGGCCCGGTGACGTTCACCGACGACCTGGGCCGCACGGTCGAGGTCGAGAATCCTCAGCGCGTGGCGGCGCTGCTGGGCAGCTTTGCGCAGGTATGGCAGCTGGCGGGCGGCCAGGTAGTGGCGACTGCCGACGATGCGTGGGATGACCTTGCGCTGGAGCTGCCGGACGACGCGGTCAACCTGGGCCAGATCAACAGCCTGAACATGGAGCTGCTGCTGATGGCGCAGCCCGACTTCATACTCGCCAGCAACAATACCCGCCAGAACATAGAATGGCGCGACACGCTTGAGGCGACCGGAATACCGGTGGCGTACTTTACGATAGACGACTTTGAGGACTACCTGCACATGCTGGACGTGTGCACCGACATAACCGGCCGCAAGGATCTCTACGAGACCAACGGCGTCGCGGTGCAGTCGCAGATAGACGAGGTGGTGGCTCACAGCGCCGCCCGCATCGAAGCGGAAGGCGCGCCCACGGTGTTGTGCATGGTGGCGTCGGCCTCGGCGGTGTACGCCAAGAACAGCGAGGGCAATGTGCTGGGCGCGATGCTCAAGCGGCTGGGCTGCACGAACATCGCCGACTCGGACGCGATGCTGCTTGAGAACCTGAGCATAGAGCATATACTTATGTCCGATCCGGATTACATATTCATAGTCCAGCGTGGCGACGACGCCGAGGGCATGCGCGAGTATGTGCAGCAGCTGCTGATGGACCACCCCGCGTGGAGCAAGCTCACCAGCGTGCAAAACGATCGGGTCTACTTCATGGACAAGAACCTGTTCAATCTGAAGCCCAACAACCGTTGGGGCGAGGCGTATCAGATACTGGAGGACATACTGTCAGATGAATAACCGGCGAAGGCTTGTATTCAGCATCGCGGCGGTCGTGTGCGTGGGCAGCGCGCTGCTGAGCCTGTGTCTGGGCGCGGTGGGGCTGACGCTGGGCGAGCTGTGGCAGGCCGTGCGCGGCGGGCCCAACGACGTGGCGGGCTATATATTCTGGTATTCGCGCCTGCCGCGCACGGTGGCATGCCTGTTGGCGGGTGCGGCGCTGGCGTGCGCGGGCTGCATGTTGCAAAGCCTGCTGGGCAACAAGCTGGCCTCGCCGAGCATAATTGGCGTCAATGCGGGCGCAGGGCTGGCGGTCACGGTGTGTTGTGCGCTGGGGGCGCTGTCGGGCTGGGCGGTGGCGCTGTCGGCGTTTGGGGGCGCGCTGCTGGCGGTCATGACGGTGGTACTGCTGGCGCGGCGCACCGGGGCTTCGCGCAGCACCGTAGTACTGGCCGGCGTGGCCATGAACAGCATACTGGGCGCGTTTCGGGAGGCGCTGACGTCGCTGGTGCCCGAGGTTGCGATGCTCAGCAGTGAGTTTCGCGTGGGCGGGTTTTCGTCGGTGGTGTCTGCGCGGCTGGTTCCGGCGGGCGTGCTGATATGCGTGGCGCTGGCGGTGGCGCTGACGCTGTGCAATGAGCTGGACGTGCTGGCGCTGGGCGAGGAGACTGCGCAGGGGTTGGGCATGCAGGTTAAGCGCGTGCGCACGGTGTTCTTGCTGCTGTCGGCGCTGCTGGCGGGCGCGGTGGTGAGCTTTGCGGGACTGCTGGGATTTGTGGGGCTGCTGGTGCCGCACATTGCGCGCCGGCTGGTCGGCGGCGAGAGCAGGTTTCTGCTGCCGCTGAGCGCACTGACGGGCGCGGGACTGGTGACGGCATGCGACCTGATTGCGCGCATGGCGTTTGCGCCATTTGAGCTGCCGGTGGGAATACTGATGTCGGCGATAGGCGGCCCGTTTTTCCTGGTGCTGCTGCTCAGGCGCAGGGGAGGGCACGGCAATGCTTGAGATAAGAAAACTGCGCGCCGGCTATTCGGGGCAGGTAGTGCTTGACGGCGTGGACATGACGCTGGACGGCGGCAGCGTCACGGCGATACTGGGCCCCAACGGCTGCGGCAAGTCGACGCTGTTCAAGGCGCTGTGCGGCATACTGCGCCCGCTGAGCGGCGAGGTGGTGCTGGATGGCGAGCAGGTGCTGGCGCTGCCGCAACAGCTGCGCGCCCAGCGCATAGCATACCTGGCGCAGAGCCGCCAGATACCCGACATCACGGTCGAGCGGCTGGTGTTGCACGGGCGGTTCCCGCACCTGAGCTATCCACGGCGCTATCGCAGTGAGGACATCGCGGCGGCGCGCGAGGCCATGCAGCGCATGGACATAACGGATCTGGCCGATGCGCCGCTGAACCGGCTGTCGGGCGGTCAGCGCCAGAAGGCATACATAGCGATGGCGCTGGCGCAGGCTACGCCGGTGATACTGCTGGACGAGCCTACGACATACCTGGACGTAAGCCATCAGCTGCAACTGCTGCGCGAGGCGCGCGCGCTGGCGGAGCAGGGCAAGACGGTGGCCATGGTGCTGCACGATCTGCCGCACGCGATGGGCGTGGCCGACCGGATAGTGCTCATGGCCGGCGGACGGGTGGCGGCGCAGGGCACGCCGGAAGAGGTGTACGCATCGGGGCTGATGGACGGCGTGTTCGGCGTGAGGCTCAGGCGGATGTGGGCCGAAGGCGCGTGGAGGTACTACTGCGAGGAGGGCTGACGTTGGGCTACTTTCCGATTTGCGTGGAGCTGGAGCGGCGCAGGGTGCTCTGCGTGGGCGAGGGGCCGCAGATAGCCGACAAGCTGGCACGGCTGAAGCCGTTTTGTGGTGCGGTGGAGCTGCTGCCGGCGCTGAGCGAGGCCGACCTTGAGCCGCGGCCGGTGTTGGTGATCGTGGGCGGGCTGGCGCGCGCGGAGGCGGCGGCTGCGGCGGCGCTGTGCGCGCGCAGGGCGATACCCGTAAACGTCGTGGACATGCCCGAGCTGTGCACGTTCATATTCCCCGCGCTGATAACGCGCGGCGCGCTCACGATTTCGATAACGACCGCAGGGCAAAGTCCGGCGCTGGCGGCGCGGCTGCGCCGGCGCATAGAGCGGCAGATACCCGCGCGCATGGACGATGTGCTTTCGTGGCTTGCGGAGCTGAGGCGAAGCATACGCGAACAATACCCGTATGCCCAGCGCGCGGAGTTGCTGGGCCGCGCGGCCGATATGGCGCTGGAGCTCGGCCGGCCGCTGACCGAGGCGGAATGGCAGGGCGTGATCGCGGAGCTGGACGGCGCGCAGTGCGAAGCCCGCCCGCCGGCGGACGGGCATCGGCCGGCGGAACGCGCGTGAACGGCGCAGAATCAGCACACGCAAGCAACCGGAACTGTGCGGCAGCGCCCACATTATATATCCAAAACGCAGCACAAGCGGCGCAAACGCGCACGCACCCATCTCAGTGCGGCAGTGTCCGCATGAGAGCGCCCCAAACGCCGTACAAGCGGCGCATGCAGATAACCAAACGCGCACACACCCATCACAGTGCGGCAGCGTCCGCATGAGAGCGCACCCAACGCCGCACAAGCGGCGCAAGCGGATAACAAACGCGCACGCACCCATCACATTGCGGCAGCGCTCGCATGAGAGCGCCCCAAACGCCGCACAAGCGGCGCATACGGATAACCAAACGCCACGCATAGTACCAAATCTATGTGCGGCGGCGCTCGCATTAGGACACCCAAACGCCGCACAAGCGGCGCATGCAGATAACCAAACGCGCACACACCCATCACAGTGCGGCAGCGTCCGCATGAGAGCGCACCCAACGCCGCACAAGCGGCGCAAGCGAATAACCCAACGCCACGCATAAGTACCAAATCTATGTGCGGCAGCGCCCGCATGAGAGCGCACCCAACGCCGCACAAGCGGCGCAAGCGAATACCCCAACGCCACGCATAAGTACCAAATCTATGTGCGGCAGCGCCCGCATGAGAGCGCCCCAAACGCCGCACAAACGGCGCAAGCGCGCACGCCCCCATCACAGTGCGTCAGCGCCCGCATGAGAGCGCCCCAAACGCCGCACAAACGGCGCAAGCGGATAACAAGCGCGCACGCACCCATCTCAGTGCGTCAGCGCCCGCATGATAACATCCCAAAACGCCGCACAAACATAGCAATCCCATACCCAACGCCACACGCAAACAGCCCGGACGATGCGCAACGGAATCTGCCAATTCCGATGCGCTGTCCGGGCTGTTTATGCTGTGCGGGCGGAGTGGACTGGGCGGCGCGGCGGGCGGGTCAGTCGCCGCACATGTCGAACTCGACCAGCTCGCGCAGGCTGTGGATCGTCCACTGGCCTGCGGAATTGCCGCTGCGGTCGAGCCAGAACGACGTGAAGCCCAGCTCGCGCGCGCCCTGGGCCTCTATGAGGCAGTCGTCGACGTACAGGCTCTGTGCGGCGTCGACGTGTTGGGCAGTCAGCGCGGCATTGAATATTATCGGGCTGGGCTTGCCGGCGCCGACCAGCGAGCTGGCGGTGAACGACGTGAAGTATTCCGCGATGCCCAGCTGCACCAGCGTGTACTCCAGCGACGGCGAGGTGTCGCTTATCACGCCCATGCGGTAGCCGCGGCTGCGGAAGTGCTCCAGCGTTTCGGGCACGTCGGCGTGCACCAGCCGGTCGCCGTTGCACCACAGCTGGTCGAGCAGCTGTGCGGCGCGCGCGTCGAGGTTTTCGGTCACGCCCTCGCCGCGCAGAAGCAGCCGGTAGTAGCGCCGGAAGAACTCGCGTTCGTCGTCGAGCGTGCGGTACCAGGGCTTGCGGCCCTGACCTGCCTGCGCCATCAGGGCCATGTCCTTTTCGTAGGGGAGCTCAAACGGCTTGCCGCTCCAGGCGGAGACTGTTGCGTCGCGCCAGGCCTGCTTTTGGGGATTGAAGTACGTCAGCGTGCCGTCGCGGTCGAAGAATATCGCCTTGTATGCCATTGGCCGCCTCCTTTTGCGCGCTGGGGTCAGTTCTTGCTTATTATCTTTCGCACTATTGCCGCTATGTGCGCCAGCGAGTCATCGTCCAGCTTTTTCATATCGTCGACCACTGCCGCCAACTGCACGGGGCAGGAGTTGCCCTCGTCAAAGAACTGTTCGGGCGTGATGCCGAAGTATTCGCAGATATAGAACAATCCTTGCAGGGATGGCAGGGCCTTTCGGTTTTCAATTTGATTTATGTATCCGCTATTTTGGCCCAGCGACAACGACATATCGCGTGCAGAAACGTTTCGCTGCATTCGCAGCCGCGCTATTCGGTCTTGGGTGAATTTTTCATATAGACTGTACACAGGCGCGCCCTCCTTCCTGAATTATTCTATATCTCAGACACCGTTAAAATATGATATGTAATCAGCTGAGTGTCTTGACTTATGATATTAAATACTATATGCTTTAAGTGCACGCAGTATTTAATATCGCAAAAAGGAGAGGTCGCTATGCAGAAAAAGACTTGCTGTGTGACCGGCCCTATGTTGAAAGCGAACTGCGCCGCGAGGTATGTCAGGCGATACAGGACGGGTATACGCGCTTCATATCGGGCTTTGCGGCCGGGGCGGATCTGATATTTGCCGACATCGTGGCCGAGCAGAAAAAGCTGCACCCGGAGATATCGCTGGAGGCGGCGTTGCCCCATGCGGCCAGGGTGAACACTCACGACGCACGCTTTCATGAACTGCTGAGCATGTGCGATGCCGTCAAGGTGGAATGTGAAAAGTATGCCCCGTACTGCTTTGACAGGCGCAACCGCTACATGGTGCGTCAGTCGCAGCGCGTGATAGCGGTGTTTGACGGACGGCGCACGGGCGGCACAGCGCTGACACTGCGCTACGCGCAAAAACTCGACAGGGAGATACGCATGGTGCATATACGCGCGGACAGCGCCGGCGGCTGAATCCCATGCGCAAAACGGATTGCGCGCATGCCGCTGCGCTCAGGCGAGGGCATATCCGGTTGGTGCGCGCATGCCGCTGCAACGCGATGGGGCATTTGCGTGAGTGTGCGGGACTGGCCTGCACGCAAGCCGCCAAAACGCGGTAAGATGGCACATTCGTGTGAGTGCGCGGAGTTGGCCCGTACGCATGCCGCTGCAACGCGATGGCGCACTCGCATAAGTGCGCGGAGTTGGTGCGCTCGCATGCCGCTGCAACGCGATACGATGGGGCATTCGCGTGAGTGCGCGGAGTTGGCCCGCACGCATGCTGCTGCAACGCGATGGCGCACTCGCATAAGTGCGCGGAGTTGGTGCGCGCGCATGCCGCTGCAACGCGATGGCGCACTCGCACAAGTGCGCGGAGTTGGCCCACACGCCAGCCGCCGAAACGCGGTAAGATGGCACATTCGTGTGAGTGCGCGGAGTTGGCCCGCACGCCAGCCACTGCAACGCACGGACTGCGCCCGCGCAGGGCCAGCCAATCAGCCCGCAATACCCGCGCCCGGGCCGCAAAGCGTCAACGGCATCGCGCCAAGCCCTGCGGCGGTGCATGCCGCCGGTCCGCAGAAATTTCATATGCAAATCACTCTCGTGCTGCAACAATCCATATTGAAATGTGATATACTTATCGGTGTAGATGCAGTATCAGAAGGTGAAGCAAATGCCGTTGAGCATAGCGATAGTGGATGATGTCGCGCTGGACATAGATCAGCTGGCGGCCGATATTGCGCGCCTGTCGCCTAAACTGAGCTGCGCGCGCTTCGTGAGCGGCGACGCGTTGCTGGCGGCATATGAGCCGGGCGCGTTCGACCTGATATTCATGGATGTGCTGATGGATGGCTCCAATGGCATAGAGACCGCCCGGAAGGTGCGCCAGCTCGACCCACGGTGTCTTATAGTGTTTCTGACTTCGTCGCGCGAGCACGTATGGCAGTCGTTTGAGATGCACCCGTTCGACTACCTGATAAAGCCCTACGCGCCCGGGCAGATAGCGCGCATACTCGACGAGGCCACGCGCGCGCTGGCACTGGATGAGCCCGAGATTGAAATCCGCGTGGCGCGGCGCACCGTGCACCTGCCGCTGCGCTCAATAATGTACGCCGTGGCCGAAAACCACTACGTGTCGATAATGACCGACACCGGCGAACAGCGCACCAGCGGCACGTTTTCAGAGCTGATACGCCAGCTGAGCGACGACGCGCGGTTTTTGCAATGCAATCGGGGCGTGCTGGTCAACATGGACGCGGTGCTCAAGTTCGACTCCGACCGCATACTGATGCGCGACGGCACGCACTTCCCGGTGCGCCAGCGCGACAAGTCGGCGCTGTTCAATCGCTTCACGCAATACCAGTTCAGACACATGCGAAAGGAGCGATAGCCGTGGATTGGATGCTGTACTGCCGGTATGCGCTGGAGCTGGCGCTGCTGTATCCGGCGGCGGCGGTGTGCTATCTGCCGGTGCGGGAGCGGCTGAAGGTAAGGCGTGACGCGCTGCTGGTGGCGGGCGGGGTGTCGTTGGCGGGATTTATACTGCTGGGGGCGCTGGTGTGCGTCGAGCTGAACCTGCCCAGCAATGCGCTGCTGTTGCCGACGCTGGCGGTTGCGTTCGGGTGTTATTACCGGCTGGTGGACTGTCCGCTTGACCGCAAGCTGTTTGCGTTTTTCATGGCTACGGCGATGATGGCGATATGCTCGCTGACCAATGCGGTGCTGACGGTGCGGCTGGCCGACGCGCAGCAGGTGGATACGCTGGCGGAATCGGCGCTGTGCCTGGCGCTGGCGGAGCTGATGGTGGCGCTGTATGCGCGGCGGATGGCGCCCGAGCTGAAGTGGCTGATAGACGAGTGCGACGACGAGCGGCTGTGGCGCGCGGCGTGGGCCTATCCGGCGGGGATCACGGTGCTTTACGTGTTGCTGATGTCGGCGACGCCGGCGCTGCCGGCGAACGGGGCGCGGCTTGCGGGGCTGCTGGCGACACTGGGGCTGTCGGCGGTCGTGCTCACGCTGGCGTGGCTGTTTTTGAAGTACGCGCGCGAGGCCACGCTCAACGCCCGGCTGGCGCGCGAAAACCGACTGCTCACGGTCGAGTCGCGCCGATACATAGAGCTGCGCGCATATATGGACGAGACCAGTCATCTGCGCCACGACTTTCGCCAGCACCTGCGCGTGATAAACGGTCTGGCTGAAGCGGGCAGGCTCGACAGCCTCCGCGAATACCTGCGCCAGTACGCCGGCGCGCTGAGCGAGGAGCGGCTGACGCTGTGCGCCAATGCCGCCGTGGACGCCATAGCGGGCCACTATGAGATGTGCGCACACCGCCAGGGCGTCGCGACCGAATGGAAGCTGGATCTGCCGGCGCGGCTATCGCTGCCCGAGGCAGAGCTGTGCGTGATGCTGGGCGAACTGCTGGAGCGCGCGCTGACGGAGTGCGCCGCGCGGCCAGCTGGGCAGCGGCGGCTGTGCGCGATATGCCGAATGCTCAGTCCGGCCATGCTGGGGCTGGTGGTCGAGTACAGCTGCGCAGCCGGCCCGGATGCGCCGGCCAAGTCCGAGAGCGTGGACGCGGTCGAGCGCCTGGTGAGCCGGTACAATGGGCAGTTCGTAGTAGAGACCGAAGGCGATCTGCGGCGGGTCAATGTGCTGTTGAACCTGTGACGGACCTGTGACGGCGCGTGCGTTTGCGACCGGCGGGAATGGCATCATAAATTACGCGGGCGACACTCGCCTGGGAGTGCCGCCCGCGTTGCGTTTATTGCGGTACGGTTTTTCTTTCGCGCCTAAACGCGCACTTCAGCTGCATGAATGGATGGGCGGGTGTCCGCAAGCGCTATGCCTGCGCGCAAGAGGGCATACAAAGTGCGTACCCGGCAAGCAACGGCGTCCGCAAGCGCCCTGCCTTTGCGTACAAGATGGCATGCAAAGCGCGTACCCTGCGCGCGACGGCGTCAGCAGTCGCCATGCCTGCGCGCACAAGAGGGCGTACAAAGCGCATGCTCTGCGCGCGACGGCGTCCGCAATCGCCATGCCTGCGCGCAAGAGGGCATACAAAGCGCATGCTCTGCGCGCGACGGCGTCCGCAATCGCCATGCCTTTGCGTGCAAAAGGGCATACAAAGCAGATACGCGGCGCACGACGGCGTCCGCAATCGCCATGCCTGCGCGCAGAAGAGTGCATACAAAGCGCGTACCCGGCGAGCGACGGCGTCCGCAAGCGCCATGCCTGCGCGTAAGAGGGCATACAAAGCGCATGCTCGGCAAGTAACGGCGTCCACGAGCGCCATGCCTGCGCGCAAGAGGGCGTACAAAGCGCATGCCCGTCGCGCGACGGCGTCCGCAATCGCCATGCCTTTGCATACAAGAGAGCATACAACGCGCGTACTCGGCAAGTAACGGCGTCCGCAAGTACCATGCCCTGCACGCGCCAACGACCTGAACCGCCATACTCACGCGCGCTTGAGCACGAACACCTTTGCCTGGAAGTCGCCGTCGAGCGGGTCGCCGAATTCCTCAGCGACCTCATAGCCGCACAGCAACCCGTCCAGCGGCGGATTCGCGCCGCCCTCGAACGTGTGCACGACCAGCAGCGCGCGCTCGCCCAGCGTGCGCAGCACCGCCTGATAGCCGGTCGGCGCGTTGTAGCTGCGCGCAGTGCAGTCTATGCGGCAGGTATAGCCGTCGCGTATTATGTCGCTGACGCGCGCGTACAGCGATATCGCGGCGCGCACTTCGGCCCACTGAGTTTCGCTCAGTTCGAATACCGCGCCGCTCAGGCACATCCGCCCCAGGAACGTCGCCGCCAGCAGGTAGTGCAGCCGGTTCATCGGGGCGTCGGCGTGCAGCACGGCCCAGATCTGGCTCTGTTCGGGGCGAATCGCGCGGTGCAGGTTGGCGGCGATTATCGGTATGCTCAGGCACTCGTGCGCGTCGGAGAAGCTGGCCTGAGATACCAGCTCCATCATCGAGGGCTCAAGCCGGTGGCCGCCGCTGGAGCAGTTCTCGATGACCAGCTCGGGCAGCGCCTGCGCCATTGTGCGGAAGAAGTCCTGACTGGCGGCGACGCGCTGGCGCAGGCCCTCGCCCAGGCTTTCGGCGCCATCGCAGCCCACGCCTATGTTCTCGTTGTAGTCGACCTTAATGTAGCCAAAGTTGTTGTCGCGCAGCAGGCCAATCACGCGCTCGGTCAGGTACTGCTTGACATACGGGTCGGCCATGTCCCAGAAGCGGCGGTTGCCCACGGTCAGCGGTTCGCCGTCCTTCTTTAGCAGGTGATCGACGTCGCAGAACGCGTCGGAACCGCTGGCGACGTTTTCCATTTCGAACCAGAGCCCGGGTATCAGGCCATGCGCGCGTATCATGTCGGCGGCCTCGCGTATGCCGTTGGGGAACAGCTCGCGGCTGGGCTGCCAGTCGCCTATCGTGGCGCTCCAGTCCTTGTCGGGCACCTTGTACCAGCCCGCGTCTATTACCAGATAGCGTATGCCGGAACCTTCAAGGCGCTGCGCGGTGCGGCGCAGGTTGTCCAGCGTCGGATTGCCCCAGGTCGTGCAGTACTCGTTGAATATGACCGGCATGTCGCGATCTACCGGGGATATGCGCGGGTGCTGCGCCTTGACCAGCCGGTCGGTGACCTCCTCGAGCGAGCGGCCCATGGCCACTACTGCGCGCGGCGTCTCGAACCTGCCGCCGGGTGCGATCTTCTTTGACCAGTGGCCGAATTCGCGGTCAGCCAGTCCGCCGCAGACCGTCAGCGGTTCGGCCTGGCGCATGACTTCTATCTGCCAGCTCGACGCGCAGTACAGCTGTACGCCTATGAACTCGCCCGTTGAGCTGTCCTCAAGCGCCACGAACGGGAACCACTTGCGCACCGGCATCGAGCCTATCTGACCAAACTTCTCTATGCGCAGGCCGAACTTGCTCCACGACTGCTCCATGTCCAGATCGACCAGATCCTGGCTGAGCAGCCGGCCTTCAGCGCTCCAGAACGACGTGAGCCGGTGAATGCGGTCGGCGTGGAGCCCGTCCAGCGCGAACGAGGTCAGCAGATCGAGCGTCGCGGGCGCGTAGCCGCGGTTTTCGAACACCGTACGGCATTCGACGGTGCCGTCCGGCCTGGCGACGTGCCAGCACTCTATGCGATGGCCGTGCGGGTTGGCGTATACGGTGAGGTCGTCGGAAGCGGATACCAGCTCCAGATCGGCTACTGACTGGCTGCCCGCCAGCGTAAGGCCATTGCTGAAGCCGCCGCCGTGCGCGTCGCCGCGTAGCTTGAGTTGCACTTTGTACTCCATTTGCAGCGCTCCTTTGATGTGATGTGTGGGGTATGTGGCGATGTTGATGTACCGCGCGTCGACCGGCGCGCGGAGTGTCGCATTAAAACGGCGGCGGGCAGCGGCGTTTGCATTGCCGTGTCCGCCGCCTCCAGGCTACCAGTTGAAGTGGCGCTCCACCTTGCGCACGGTATCCTCGACCGTGCTGCTGGACGTGCGCTCCAGCCAGAAGTAGCGGCTGTGCTTTATCGCGTCCAGGCGTTGGGCGTTGATGCTCCACAGCGTTTCGTTACATGTGGCCTTGGCGCGAGCCACGTCGGTAGCGCTGTTTATGAAGTCGCTGAAGTCCTTATGATCGGGGCGATTGCAGTAATCGTCAATCAGGTTTGCGGGGTCGCGTATCAGAAACGCTACGCGCGAGACGTCGGTCAGCCGGTCGGCCTCGTCTATCGTGAGAATGACGTCGCACAGCACGGGCCTGTCCTGCGCCAGCCGTATCAGGTCGAGCAGCACGAAGTCCAGCTGTTGGCGCGCGTTGTTCAGCAGCCATGCGCGGTATTCGTCGACTGACCGCCCGAAGAACTCGTCGGCGCTTGAGAAACGGCGGCACATCGCGGGCTGGAACGCCGGGTCTGCCAGCCGCTGATGCTCCGGAAAGTGCTCGTCGGCGTCGTAGACCATCAAGCCATGCCGCTGCGCCAGCGCCCGGGATATGGTCGTCTTGCCGCCGCACGGCGTGCCGGTTATGAAGTAAACGTTCTTTAGGTATGCTTTGAGCGCGTTGTCCTGTATTATCATAATTACGTTCTCCCTGTCTATTGGTTTTGGCAGCGCATTGAAATATTGCCGTATGTTGCCGGCACTGCGCGCTTACCTCAACCGCCTGAACGCCATCATAATATACCACCTCGCACAATACTTGGACATGCTTGCAGCATATAGATTGTACCATACATGTATGAAAAACTCAACCGCATGCAAAGCAAAACGCCCGGACGGGCTGATCGTGCGGCAGGCCATTTGGAGCATGAACTGCCACATTGTGCAGTCGTGGAAAATCATCTTTAAATTGCTCGCGCTGAGTGGACGATACCGGCGTTCATCCGAGCGGTTCATGGTTGTAGCGCCCCGGGTTTTCAAAGTCAGGAACCGGGAAAATGCCTCAATACTGCTGACCGCGCCCATACAGATTATGTAGACTCATTTGCAGATTTCTGCTATACTTTGTCCTGAGGAAACGGGGAATCTACTCTTTAAAAAGGAGGATGAACAATTGTATGCTCAGAGGCTTTTTTACAGCAGTGTACTTTTTGGTTTCACTGTTTCTTA
>DSLFC04102__coassemble_1507_pt1 | contig 13138 bp, 8 predicted proteins | sample DSLFC04102__metabat2_low_PE_005 | metagenome-assembled genome bin DSLFC04102 | reverse complement strand
GACGCAGGTAACATAGTCTTCACATGCATACAAAGCATTTTTTCATACAAATTTCGCTACAATTCTGTATGTAGCACTTTGATAAGATATGTGTTTAATATAAACATGAGTCCATCCACAATCCGGATGGACTCATGTTAGATTAATTTTCAGCAGCGTTTAAGGTAAAGTTTTAAGCAATCCGGTGCCGTGTGCAGTGTGCAAAAAACCAACGCCGTGTCAGCGCAACTGCAAACAGCACTTCACTCAAAGCACATACCGTCTACAAACAGGTCCTGGAAATCCGGCCGTGCCGACAGCTCCAGATACTGCATGGAACGCGCTATCGCACTGGCGCGTTCAAGGCGCGCGCCATCCAACAACATCTTCTGTGCGCCCGCGCCCGCAGCATTGCCAACCGGCTTCATGCGCTCCAGCAGCTCGCGCGGCAGCAGCCCAATTCGCGCCGCTCGCTCGCGGTCTATGTAGTTGCCAAATCCGCCCGCCAGATAAAGCGCGCCAATCTCATCATAACCGCAGCCGCGCTCCGCCATAAGCGTCTGTATGCCGGCCGCTATTGCCGCCTTGGCCAACTGCACCTCGCGCACGTCGCGCTGGGTTATCATAATATTGCCCGTCAGCTTGAGCGCAGGCCGGCCCTCATCCTCGCCCGCCAGTTCGCCCAGCTCGTCCTCATCCATGCCGCCCATCTCGTCTATATACCCCATGTCCAGCATCTCGGCTATCGCATCCACCAGGCCAGAACCGCATATGCCCTGAGCTTCGCCGCCGCCCAGTACGCTTATATCCACGCCATCGTGCAACCTGACCCGCGATATCGCGCCAGTCACGCCACCCATGCCATGCTTAATATGCGCACCCTCCAGCGCCGGTCCCGCCGCCGTCGAGCAGCAGACTATTCCGTCGCGGTTGCCCAGCGCGATTTCGCCATTGGTGCCAATGTCCACCATGAGGCACAGCTTTTCTGCCTTGTCCATGTCGCAATCCAGCACGCACGCCACCGTGTCCGCACCCACATACCCCGCAACGCAGGGGCCTGTCGTCACCCGAGCGTGCTCAAAGCTGAATCCCAGCTCGCGCGCAGGTACATTTACGGCATCGGTCACTGCCGGTATGAACGGCGATACGGCTATATTGCGCGTCGTAAGCCCGCAAAACAGGTGCATCATCGTCGTGTTGCCCACGGCCACAATGTGGAATATCCGCCCGGTATCTATGCCCGCGCGCGCAGCCATGTCGCATATCATGCCCTCAAGCTTGTTCACGACCAGCGCCTGCATTTGTCCCAGGTTCTCTTCGGACTGAGATGCATAGTCGCTGCGCGATATGACGTCGCCGCCATATACGCGCTGCGGATTGAGCGCGCTGGCCACGTCCACAGTCGCACCGCTGCTCAGATCGATGAGGTATGCAACCATAGTAGTCGTGCCTATATCGACCGCCACGCCATATACGCCCTGACCCGGCTGTCCAAGATACAACAGCTCGTCGCCCAGCCACACCGCCTCGGGCTTAAAGCCGCTCTCGCGCAACGCATACGGCAACCGCTTCAACTGCCCAAGGGTCAACTTTACATCCAGCGCCGCACGCAGCCGGGCGCTATCGCTGCGCGGGTCGTCAAGCGTCGGCACGGGCAGCTCAATCACGCGCGCACGCACCGCCGGCGACACCGTGTCTACATCAGCTGTGCCCGCAAGTATCTGCGCGCCATGCTCACCCAGTTCCAGCGTCAGATCGCACTCGACGTCTATCGCGCATATCAACCGCCAGCCGGCTTTTAACTCATCCGCAGAAAAAAACGCCGCCTCGGCCGCATCCGCACCCGGAATAGGAGCGCCATCCGCACCCAATATCACCGCACGGCACTTGCCGCAGAAACAGCGCCTACCACACGGCGCATCAAACTGTATGCCGTTTTCCGCCAGCAAATCATAGAGCCGCGCGCCATGCTGCGCATGCAGTTGACACGTCTGGCCAGGCAGCCTGACAGTGACTATGTGTTCCATACAATCCTCCATATATAACCGCGCACGCACATGCGGCGCGTTCGTTGCGTCATTCACCGGCGCCGCGCCGGGCCGGATCTGGCATTGCGCCTGTTGACTTGGTTACTGCCTTTAGGCGAATCGCCGGACTTTGAGCCGCGCGGAACCGCCGCGCCCGACCTGGCATTGCGAGCTGAACGGCCGCCCGAGCCCGATTCGCGCAAGTCGGCCTTAATCGCACTTCTACCACGCTGATCGCGCCCGCCAGACTTTGAACCATACTGGCCGCGTTCGTCCTGCCGCGTCGCGCGCCGGCTGCGTTCATTCGTCCGCGCGCCGCGCCCGGCTTCGCGGGCAGAGCTCTTTGCTCCATTCGGCCTGCGCTCCACGTGGCCGCGCGCGCCGGGTCTGTCATCGCTGCCCGACCCGGGCCGCACCAGGCACTTCGGCCCATAACCTATCAGATCCTCCCGCCCCGCCAGCCTGAGCGCCTGCCGCACAAGCGGAGCATTGCGCGGCACGCTGTATTGCATAAGCGCGCGCTGCATGGCCTTTTCGTGAGGTGAGCGCGCGACATAGACCGGCTTCATAGTGCGCGGATCCAGGCCGGTATAGTACATCGCGGTGCTGAGCGTGCCCGGCGTCGGATAGAAGTCCTGCACCTGTTCAGGCCGCAATCCGCTGTCGCGCAGGAACTCGGCCAGCCTCACTGCATCGGTCAGTTCGCTGCCCGGATGCGAGCTCATGAAGTAACACACCAGATACTGCCTAAGTCCCATGCGCCGGTTTAGCTCTGCATACCGCCGCGCAAACTCCTCGAACACATGTTGACCCGGCTTGCCCATCATGCTCAATACGCGCGGACTGACATGCTCCGGCGCGACCTTCAGCTGACCGCTGACATGATGCGCCACCAGGTCGTTGAAGAACGTGGGGTCCTTCTCCTTCAGCAGCCAGTCATATCGCAGGCCCGAACGTATGAACACCTTCTTCACACCCGGCAGCGCCCGCAGTTTGCGCAACAGTTGTACAAACTCGCTATGGTCGGGTTGCGCCGCGGCGCAGATATCCGGATACATGCACTGCCGGTCGGGACAGGTCCCGCTCTTTAGCTGCTTGGCGCACGCGGGCCTGCGGAAATTGGCCGTAGGGCCGCCGACGTCATGTATGTATCCCTTAAAGCCGTCCATCTGCGTTAGCAACCGCGCTTCGGCTATCACCGACTCGTGACTGCGCGCGGTTACTATGCGCCCCTGATGGAATGTCAGCGCGCAAAAGCTGCACGCGCCAAAGCACCCGCGCGTCGCCATTATCGAAAACTTGACCTCGTCCAGCGCGGGCACGCCGCCCTCGGCGTCATACATCGGATGCCATTGCCGCGTGAAAGGCAATGCAAACACCTCGTCCAGCTCTCGCGTGCTCAAAGGCATCTGCGGCGGATGCGCAACCAGATAGCGGTCGCCATGGCGCTGCGCCAGGCCCCGGCCACGCACCGGATCCTGTTCGCGCGCGCTCAAGTTATACATCTCACAATATGCGCGCTTATCCGCCCTTACCGCGTCGACGTCGGGCAGCTCTATATAGCCTTGAGGTATTTCTCGCATCATTCGGCATGTGCCGCGTATCGCGCGCCGTTCAAGCGCGCCATCCTCCAGCGCCCGGGCAATCTCGAGTATGCAGCGCTCGCCCATACCGTAGCTGAGTATATCCGCTCCCGAGTCGACCAGTATCGAATTGCGCACGCGGTCATCCCAGTAGTCATAATGCGCAAACCGCCTCAGCGACGCCTCGACGCCGCCAATCACTATCGGCACATGCTGGAACGCGCGCCGTATCAGATTGCAGTACACTATCGTCGCCCTGTCGGGCCGACGTCCGGGCGCACCGCCCGGCGAATAGCTGTCGCGCTCGCGGGGTTTCTTGGCCACGGTGTAGTGGTTCACCATCGAATCGATGTTGCCCGCGCTGACCAGAAAGCCTAGCCGCGGCGCGCCAAACCGCTCAAAGTCGGCCGTGTCATGCCAGTCAGGCTGGCTCAGCATCGCCACGCGATAACCCGCATGTTCCAACACGCGGCAGATCAGCGCCGGGCCAAATGACGGATGATCTACATACGCGTCGCCCGATACGTACACAAAATCGGGCACATCCCAGCCGCGCTCAGCCATCTCCTGCGCCGTCACTGGCATGTATGCCGCGCGCTCCGGCTGCAACTGGCTCATAGTGAACCGCCATCCTCCTTCTCGTGGTGCGTAACGCCGCTGTAGACGCGGCGCATGTTGTAATCATGCTTGCCAGCGTATGCGCGCGACACCTCGTCGGCGCTTATCTCAAAGCACAGCAGTATGTCGTTCATGTACATCATCACGTCCGCAAACTCCTCGGTAAACCAGGCTCGCGTGCGCGCGTCGTTCATTATGTCAGCTTCGCCCTTCTTTTTGATTATGTCTATCAGCTCGCCCATCTCGCCCAGCGCCCAGAGCAGCTGGAACGCGCCGCGCGCGGGGTCAAGCCCGCCCCAGTCGTCGCGATGTACCTCTTGCAGTTGACGCTGCATGTCCATCATCTCTGATATCTTAAGGTCCATGTAAACCCTCCTCCCATTCGCGTTCATAACCAATTGTATCACGTCTGCGCACCGCTTCGCAAGTTGCTTATTCACATTGAGCAGTTTATTGCGGTTTTTGGGCAAAATGTTACATGACCTGCCCGGCACGCACGGGCAAGCGGCGCTATATACAATGGACCCCGGACGCAACGCGCCCGGAGTCCACTTAGTTTTTGCATCACAGCGGCAAAGCGCCATCAGCCAATCACTTGAGCAGTTCGGTCAGATTGTTTATGCCCTCTATCTCAGCGGCCACGCAGTCGACCAGCACCTGCTGCTGTGCTGCGATCGCGTCAGTGTAGATCGAGATCTCCTCGGTGAAATCGCCGTCGACCTCCTCATAGCGCGCCATAAGGCTGCGCGTGGCATCTTCGACATCAGCCTTTACAAACGTGCGGCCAGTGCCCCAGTAGAGGTTGTCCTGGTTGTCCTCGCCCCAGAACATGTTGTCCTGAACGTCTATCGTCTCGGGCGAGAAGTACATGGCGTACCACTCGAGCACATTGTTTATCTGCCATGCGTATTCGTCAGCAGCGGTTACCACATCGCCTTCCTCCAGGCAGTCTATGACCTGCTGGCACAGCGCTATGTTCTCCTGCGGAGCCTCGTGCGGCACTATCGGGCGCTCATACATCAGCGACAGCAGCGCCTGCTGCGCAGCCGCGAATGCCTCAAGGCCCTGGCCGGTCAGCTCGCGGCCCTGTGCCCAGTAGTCGGCCATGGCATCTTCGTCGCCCTCAAGCCATGCCGCCATGTAGCCATCGTTGACGGCGACCACAGAATCGGTGAACGCCTGCGCAACTTCATTGTACGCCTCGCACGCATCCTTGAGCGCCTGAGCGTCCGCACCGGCCGCGGTCATTATCTCATCGTCGATGCAGCCCATCACGCGGTCATACTGTTCGGTGAAGTCCAGATACAGCGCCGGTGTCTGGTCGATGTACAGCGCCAGCGCGCCGTAATACTTGAGGTTAAAGTCCATCACGTCTGCGTCGTACAGTTCGGGCGTGTCATACTGGCTGTGGTAGATGTCCACGTAGAAGGGGAAGACGGTCTCCATATCGCTCTGCAGCAGGAAGCCATTTATGAACGTGGGCACGCCCGCCGCATAATACGAAAAGTCATCCGAATAGGTGTAGGTCTGGTAGCCTTCGGTCAGCACGCCATCCTCGAAGCAGTTCTCCGGCTCGGGCGACAGCGCATATTCATTGGCATAGTAGCTCAGCATCGAGTAGAGCTCAGGCGCGGAATAAGTGCTGGTGTACGTGCCGAACTCATACGCCGGCAATTCAAAATTGATAAACGCCAGCGTCTTGCCGACCCATTCGGGGTGCACGTTGTTTATCATCTCCCATGCGCCCACGGTCCAGTCGTACTGCGTATTCGACGAACCCCACTCCTCGGCGCCATGCAGGCAGAACACTATGTCGTTCTTGGGAGTGTAGCCGGAATCGACCATGGCCTTGGCCATCGCCAGCACCAGGCCGACCGCGCAGTTATCATCCTGGAAACCATAGAAGTGCATGTCGTAGTGCGCGCCCACAACTATCTGGTAATCGCTGCTCTCGCCCTTTATGCGGCCGGTCACATTGTAGGTAGTGCCGGCGTCTATCTCGACGCGGTTGTTCACAGCGAGCGTCGCGGTAACGGCGCCCTCCTCCAGCTGCGCCTGTATGGCCTGAGAATCGGCCAGTCCAATGCTGACGCAGGGTATGCTTATCGGCGCGCAGATGTCCTGGGCGTTGAGCGCATCATCGGCTATCTGGGCAAACCCGCCGACGTTGGCCGCCATTATGGCCGCAGCGCCCTGGTGTTCAGCCTCCAGCATCGGGTAGGTTATCCACCAGTTGGCGCGCTGGTCGATGTCTATCAGCACTATCTTGCCCTCAACATCTACGCCCTCGTAGTCCCACATCGTGCCGTCGCCCACGTATACGACCTCGGCGGTCAGGCCTTCGGCCGGCGTGGCCGCGCTGGCGTAGGAGTAGACCTGATAGCTGTCCTCACCCACGGTCAGGCTCGCGCCATCCATGCTCCACAGATCGCACTGGGCAGCCTCGCGCTGCACGTCGGTCAGGCCGATCTCGGTCATCACGCCCTCCAGGTACTCAGCCGCAGCGTGCTCGGCATCGCTGCCGGCATTGCGGCCGCCGAGTTCGCTGGTCATGTACTCGGGATTCGTCGTAAGCTCATAGGCGATGTCGTAGGCATACTGCTCATCGGACGCAGCTATGAACGCGTCGTACATGGCTTCAAGCTCCGCCGGCACCTGAGCCGTGCTTTCGCCGGATTCCGCTGCGCCCACGCCGGCTATACTCAGCGCCAGCGCGATCAGCACAGCAATGGACAATATCTTTTTCATCAGTGCTACCCCTCACCCAAGGTGTATTTCCAAGCGCATACCGCGCGCCGGATGCAAAACAGGCGTGCCACGATATCGCGGCACGCCTGCTGAGCACGCGCGCTCCGGCTTTCCGGACGCGCGCGGGCACAATTAGGTCAGAGCAAATACGTACTCGTATTGACCTCTTTCACAAGCAGCCGCGCATACGCACAGGCACCAACTCATAAAACGGCATGGCATTTACCATGCCCGGTTCAATAGGACAATAATGTCCCCCGTCTCTTCAACGGGTTTTCGGCATTTGACCCGACCGTCCGTGTAGTCTCAACCTCCGGCTAAGGGCCTCGGGTGGTCAGCGCTAATGTTTAACGCGATTACATTGTATATGGCACGCCCGCTTTTGTCAAGAGTCTGCCATAACGTTTTACCATTTTGTACAATCATTGGCAACCTGTGGCTTAAAATCTGAGCAACATATGCAACACGCGATCCGGTCAACGCTTTTAAGCCGGCAAGCACTGAGTAGCCAGGGCCACGCGATTGCCTTTCCGCCGCAAATGCGAAGCCGCAGGCAATGCCGGCAGCGTCTGCATTATGCAACAGCCATGCAACACACAAATGCAGTTCGCATGCTTGACCAGAATCCACGCAAATAGCATGCCGTCTCAGGCCATGAGTATGCGACTGCGCGCATGCTAATCCAGGCCTGGAGAGCACAGCGCATTTAGTCATGCAAACGCGCAATCCCATTGCGAGATAATCCGCCAAGGACGTATAAGGCTGGCGGCATTTAGTCTTGCATACGCGAAATACCATTGCGCGATAACCGCTTGCCATTATGCATTTAATCTGCCGCGCTCCGGCGCGTCGGGCGATGTACCCGGCAGTTTGTGCAGCTTTGCCCGGGCATGCAACTGCCCGAAGCCATGCCCTGACTGGCAAACCCTGGCGCAAGCGCATCGCGCCACAATGACGACACATTGCCCGCACATGCCCCGAAGCCTCGTCCGCATGCCAAAAGCCGGACGCACGGCCGCGCATCCGGCACAAAAGCCACGAATTGCACGACCATACGCCCGGCTGATTAAGTCATACCGCGCATTGCGAACTGCTCAATGCGCCTGAAGCGATATAAATATCAATCTATTGCGGTGTTAAGCGCCTGATCCAGATCCTCAATCAGCGAATCCACGCTCTCCAGACCCACATGAATGCGTATAAGGTCCTTCGGACGCGTGACGCCATCGCCGCCTACAAATGTGCACAGGCTCTCAAATCCGCCCCAGCTGCAACCATGCTGGAAACGGTGCAGCGCATTTATAACCTTGCGGCCCTGCTCGACTGTGCCGTACGGCTCAAAGCTCATCAGGCCGTTCATGCCGGTCATGTACTTTTTAAACAGTTCGGGCTGGTCATAAGTCGCCGAACCGGGATAGTACACCTTCTTGACCTTTGCGTGTCCTTCGAGGAACTGCGCCACCTTGCGGGCATTTTCGCCATGCTGCTTGAGGCGCACGGGCAATGTGCGCAGGCCGCGTATCAGCAGCCACGCCTGATGCGGATCCATATTGTTGCCCAACATCAAGCGCTCGCGCGACTGTATCTGCTCAATTATATCGCGCCGCGCCGCCAGCGCACCGGCAACTATGTCGCTATGCCCGCCCATGTATTTGGATGCGGTGTGGCAGACTATATCTATGCCATGCTTGATCGGTTGCTGATAGATAGGCGTGGCGTAAGTGTTGTCTATCGCGGTCAATATGCCGCGCGGACGCGCCAGCTCGGCAACCGCTTCCAGATCCTGCATGCGGAACACAAGGCTCGACGGGCTCTCCAGGTATATCAGCGACGTGTTGGGGCGTATCGCCGCGCGTATCTCATCCACCGAGTCGCCGCGTACCAGAGTGCACTCCACGCCAAACTTGCTGCCCAGGTAGTTCTGCACAAAGTCGACCGTGCTGCCATATGCGGTATCGACCATCACGACGTGACTGCCCGAATGCACGCTGTACATGATAGCGCTGCTCATTGCGCCCATGCCCGATGAAAAGCACAGCGCGCCGTCGGCACATTCAAGCGCGGCTATCTTGCGTTCGGCTATGTCTATCGTGGGATTGCTCACGCGCGTATAAGCATAGCCGCCGGGAGCTATGCCGTTTGAGTCGGTGGGCTGTACAAACAGCGAATTTTGGTATATCGGCGGTACGATCGCGCCCTGGTATTTGGCGTACTCGTCGCCCACATGCGCACAGATATCCTCTGGCGTGCGGTGTTTTTTGTCTTCTTCAGTGAGCAATGCCATTTTTAATGCCTCCTGCATGTCAAATGCTGACGCCTTAACGGCGTACCGGTACAATGCTACCACTGATGACCGCAATTGTAAATATATATTGCGCGCTCATTTTCAGCCGCATTCGCGCTCCTTTGCCGCAAAACACATGCGCCCGCGCACAAAATCCATTTACACATCGCCCAACGCATTGTATAATGACGTCATAAAACAAACGCTGGAGGTGGGTATATGCTCGAGCTTTCGCCGCGCCAGATACATCTGGATTTCCATACGTCCGAATACATCGACGGCATAGCCGCCCAATTCGACCCCGACGAATTCGCCCGCACCGCCAAGGCCGCGTCCGTATCGTCCATTACGGTATTCGCGCGCTGCCATCACGGCTGGCTGTACTACGACTCAAAGCGCTTCCCTGAGCGCGTGCACCCGCACCTGAAAAACCGCAATCTGATGGTCGAACAGGTGCGCGCACTGCACAGCCATGGCATCAAGGCGCCGGTGTACATAACCGTGCAGTGGGACTACCAAAGCGCCACGACGCATCCTGAATGGCTGATACGCAAGCCCGACGGCGCACACGAGGGCGGCCCGTTCTGTGAACCCGGCTTTTATCAGTCGCTGTGCGTCAACACCGGTTACTACGACTTCCTTGCCGCTCAGACCGAGGAAGTAATCGAACTGTTGGGCGACGAACTGGACGGCCTGTTCTTCGACATCGTGGGCATACGTCCCTGCATGTGCGCCGCGTGCCGCGTCGAAATGAAGCGTGAAGGCATCGACATGGCGGATGAGATGGAGCTGCGCCGCTTCGCCAAGCGCTCGATAGACCGCTTCAAGCAGCGCATGAGCGCGCTGGTCCGCAGTCACAATCCCAATTGCACTATATTCTACAATGCCGGCCACGTGGGACCATGCACGCTCGACTCGCGCGATGCATACACTCACTTTGAACTCGAGAGCCTGCCCAGCGGCGGTTGGGGATATCTGCACTTCCCGGTCACCGCGCGTTACGCGCGAAAGCTCGGCAAGGACTGCATGGGCATGACCGGCAAGTTCCACACCAGCTGGGGCGACTTCCACTCGCTGAAAAATCAGGCCGCGCTTGAATTCGAAGCGTTCAGGATGCTGTCCATGGGCTTTGCATGCTCAATCGGCGATCAGCTGGAACCATGCGGCAAACTCAACCCGGCTACATACCGGCTGATAGGCAGCGTATATGGCCCGTTCAGCACGCGCGAACAGTGGGCGCGGCCGTCTACGGCTCTCAGCGAGGTCGCCCTTATGACGCCTGAAAATCCGCTGTTCGAGCATCAGATGCCCGAGAGCATTCTCGGCGCGACTCAACTGCTTGAAGAGCTGGCGGTGCAGTTCGACATACTCGACCGCACGATGGCACTTGACGGCTACCGGCTCGTAATACTGCCCGACGACTTCAAGTGCGACGCCGAGTTCGACAAAAAGCTGGCCGAGTTCGTCGCTGGCGGCGGCAAGGTTCTGGCCTGCGACCAGGGCGGATTGACCGATCAGGGCGATTATGTCGCCTGCCTGGGCGCGCACTACCTGGGCCGCAACGAGGTCTACCCCGACTTCATAGTGCCCGAAGGCACGCTGGCTGACGGCCTCGACGCAGACGCCGAATACGCCATATACATGCAGGGCGCGCGAATTGAGCCGCACAGCGCGACCACTGCACTGACCGCGCGCGCACCTTACTTCCGCAGGCAGCGCGACATGTTCTGTTCGCATCAGTACACGCCGTCAGCACACGGCGCGGCCTATCCCTGCGCGGTAAAGACCGATGCCGGCGTGTTGTTCGCTCACCCGATGTTCAGCCAGTATCGCGACAACGCGCCGCGCTGGGTCAAGCTGCTGATCGCAAACGCCATAGATATGCTGATGCCACGGCCGCTGGTAAGACATGACGGGCCGTCCACGCTGCGCGTGTCGCTGCTGGATCAGCCTGACAAACAGCGCACCTGCGTTCATGTGCTCTCCTACGTGCCCGTGCGGAAATCCGCCACGATAGACATAATCGAAGAGCGCACCCAGGCGCGCGACGTAGCGTTGACGCTCAACATACCGCGCAACTTTACCCATGCGCGGTTGGTACCTGAGAATGTGGAGCTAAATGTAGTGCGCACTGAAACCGGCGCGCAGATCAAGCTGCCCTGCATCGACGGCTATGCAATCGTTGAGCTCAGCTGATATGGCGCCTTGAAGCCCCAATTTACAGTGATCAGTCCAAACTTTAATGCGCAGAGCCCCACCATGCTGAGCCGCAAAGCATCGTTTAATGCAATTTAAGTTAGAGACCTATTCCTTATATGCAACCGCGGCGGCGCTAAAATAGCGTCGCCGCACAGACCGTTGACAAAGCCCCTCAATCAGCAGCCAAAGCCACAAAAAAGCCACAAACGACCAAAAGGGAAAGAACAAGCAAGCGTCGAATAGAGTAAAAGTACCAATCACAAAATCAATCAGTGGCGGTGAACGATATGCTCCGACAGCAGCGAGGGAAACAACAGCAAATGGAGATAGTGATACTGGAACAGCTGGTGCCGCAGGATCACTTTCTGCGCAAGGTGGAAAACGCAGTGGATTTCAGCTTCATAAACAAGCTGTGCGCACCGTTGTATTGCGCGGACAATGGCCGACCGGCAATAGAGCCTGAAGTGCTGTTTCGGATGCTGCTGGTAGGATATCTGTATGGCATAAAGTCGGAGAAGAGACTGGAAGAAGAGATCAACTACAATATCGCATACAAGTGGTTTTGCGGGCTGGAACTGACGGAGAAAGCTCCGGATGCGACGACGATCAGCCAGAACCGACGGCGCAGGTTCCGTGACAACAATATAGCGGAACAGATATTCAATGAAATACTGCGCCAGTGCATAGAGAAAGGCCTTGTAGGCGGAGCGATACTGTATACGGACTCAACGCACATAAAGGCCAAGGCAAACAAGCACAAGAAGCAACTGATACAGGTGACACAGCCGCCCAAGGCATACATTGCAGAACTGGACGCACAGGTAGACCTGGACCGCAAAGTATTAAACAAGAAGCCGTTTGAGCGTAATGACGACGACGATAAAAACGGCGGCACGACGACGCGCATGAGCAGTACGACAGATCCGGAGAGCGGCCAGCAAAGCCGTGAAGGCAAACCGGATGGGTTTCACTACAGCGAACATAGGACGGTGGACAGCAAGAGAAACGTGATCGTGAACGTACACATAGAGCCGGCCAATGTAAACGACATAACGCCGATGCCGGAGATACTGAAAGAGATCAAATCACGGCTGGGCAAATTACCAAGGTACATGGGACTTGATGCGGGATATCACAGCGCATGGATAGGACACCTGCTTGAGCAGAATGGAATACAGGGAGTAATAGGATACCGGCGGCACACACATAAGACGAGCAGTTACGGAAAGTATCGATTCAAATACGATCCATACTTCGATGCATACATCTGTCCGGAGCACAAGCATCTGTACTGGAAGACAACTAGCCGGGAAGGGTATCGGCAGTATTACAGTGACAGCAAGGAATGTTTAGGATGCCCACGCAGGCACGAGTGCTTTGGAGCGAGCGCGAAGCGAAGGATGGTAGAGCGACATGTATGGCAAGATGCATTGGACGATATCATACTGTTCACGAAGACGGAAGTGGGCAGGCGAATATACAATTGGCGAAAAACGACGATCGAGCTATCGTTTGCAGAGGCGAAGGTCAACCATGGCCTGCGCTATGCCCGCATGCTTGGAATTAGGAACATGCGGGAGCAGTCGTTTCTGACGGCTGCGGTGCAGAACATCAAGCGGTTGGTGCTGCTTGCTTGTTTATGTATACAGACACAAACCCTGCCAGTCCTTTTCTGATTGGCAGGGTTTGTCAGAGGTCTG
>DSLFC04102__coassemble_1501_pt1 | contig 13220 bp, 10 predicted proteins | sample DSLFC04102__metabat2_low_PE_005 | metagenome-assembled genome bin DSLFC04102 | reverse complement strand
GCGCGCAACCCAAACCGGGCTGCGCGCCGCAATTCCCTCTGGCGCTATCGCTTACTGCCCTTTCGGGCATTAAGGCTTATTGCTCGCTCTGCTTACGGCGCAGGCCCACGACAGCCGCTACCGCAACCGCCGCCGACATCAGCATCAGCGCAATGTAGAGCTGGTTGTTGCTGTTATCGCCGGTCTTGGCCAGACCTTCGTCATCCTTATCAACGAAGGTGTTGGTCACGCGGGCAGTGGTGTCCTTGGTCAGCGTACCGCTGCAGTTGCTGTAAGTGGTGTCATAGCCGTTCTCATCGGCCTCGCGCTCGCGAACCTTATACGTCGTGCCCTCGGGCAGGTCGTATATCGTCACGCTCTCGCCACCCTTGAGGGTGATGCGATCGCCGCTCTTGATGCGGTCGCCAGTGGAGGTCTTGTAGCTGCCGTCGGCGTCAAAGGTCACGGTCATGGTGAACTTGTCGCTCTTGTCAGCGCCGTCGCCCTTGAGCACCTTGGTGATCTTCAGATCATAGTAGTTGCTGGGCTTCTCGGTCGGCTCGGGAGCATCGCCCGATACGAAGGTGTTGACGTAAGCCACAGTGGTGCGCGCGCCGCTCAGCACATCAAAGGATGCAACAGTGCTCGGCACCCACTCGCCGCCGTTGACCTGGTTCTTGGTGGTGCAGCCTATCGAAGTGAGCTGCTGCGACAGCGCGTAATTGGCCGCCGGCAGGCCGGCTATCACCGCGGTCTTGCCCGCAGGCACAGTGAAGCTGCCGTCCGCGCCCAACGCAACCTGCGTACCGTCTATCTCAACGGTGCCAACCACCGGCGCACCGTTGGAAGTCAGCTTATAGGTGAAGCTGGCGTCGCCCAAGTCGGCCATGTTGCCGTCCTTGGAAACGCTGATCGCAACTTCGCCCTTTTCTACCGGGGTAGCGGTTACTTCAGGAGTCGCGGTTACTTCAGGAGTCGCGGTGACCTCAGGGGTCGCAGTGACCTCAGGAGTCGCGGTGACTTCCGGGGTCGGGGTAACCTCGGGCGTCGCGGTCACTTCAGGCGTCGCAGTCGGAGCAGCGCCATACACATTCATGAAAGCCACCTTGGTGGTGCCTTCGCCAACGCTTACCGACGCGCTGTTGCTCTCGGTCGCCGCGCCGCCGTTCACGCTGACGCTGACCTTGGCGTTCGCAGGCGCCAGTTCAGTCACAGTAAAGCTGCCAGTCACGCCGGTTATCGTCGCGCTCTGACCAGCCTTGAGTCCTATCGTCGAGCCGCTGCTTATGTTGCTGCTCGTTCCGCCGACCACACAGGTCGCCTCGAACGCCGTAGCGCTGGTTATAGTGACCGTGTAGGTCGCGCCGGCGTCATCGCCCTGAGCGCCAACGCTTATTTCAAGCGTACCGCCGGCCTGTTGCGGGGTTCCCGCCGTATCGCCCTCGGCCAGCGCGGCCATGGGCATAAGGCATACCAACATAGCGGTAATAATGGCCAGGATCCTGGCAAACCCGGAATTATTCAGTTTACCAAACATACCATTACCTCCCAGTTAACAATTGCTTTCCTTTCCAGAGGACTACAATATTGACGGATTCAACCATACTTTTGCTCCAATTTTTCTGTTAACTATACGTTAAGTATGGAGAGTCGTACTCAGCGGTCCTCGCGGTAGTAATTCAGACCGCAACTGCGCGGCTGCTGATGCTTATGCGACGGACGTATCGACGTCACGACCAGCACGATCGCAGTAGCTATAAAAGGCAGCATCATGAATATCGCCTGCGGCACATTGGCCACCGACGCCGGCGTATACAGCCTCAACACGCTCAGCGCGCCAAACACCAGCGATCCCAACACGACACGGTACGCGCTCCAGCCCGCAAATATGACCAGCGCCACCGCTATCCAGCCCAGACCGTTGATGCAGTTGTACGTCCACAGGCCGTTGCATGTCACGATAATTACATACGCGCCACCCAGCGCGCATATGCCGCCGCCCAGCAGTATGTGCACATATTTGTACAGCGTCACATTGACGCCCATAGCGTCGGCCGCAGCCGGATTCTCGCCTACGGCGCGCAGCGAACGCCCCTGAGACGTGCGGTTTATATACAGTCCCATGCACATGCACAGCACCACGCCAAAGTACACAAACGGATTATAGTTGAGCAACAGCTTGCCCACATACGGTATATCGCTCAGGCCCGGTATGTTCAGCGCCTTGAACACGCTCATCACGTTTTCGGACAGCGCGCCCGACGCCGTGTAGTTGCTGCCCAGCAGGTTGGCGACGCCCGTGCCGAATATGGTCAGCGTAAGACCTGTAACGTTCTGATTGGCCTTGAACGATACGGTCAGCACCGCGTATATCAGCGATCCCAGCAGTCCCGCGCCAAACGCAGCCAGCAGCGCCAGCGCCGCGCTCTGAGTGTAAAACCCTGCCATGAACCCAAATATCGCGCCCATGTACATGAGGCCCTCTACGCCCAGATTCAGATTGCCGGCCTTTTCGGTCACTATCTCGCCCAGCGTGCCGTACATAAGCGGTACGCCCGCCAGCACCGCCGCGTACAGGAACTTGATAATGTAATCCAGCGTCTCGTTCATGCCTTAACGCCTCCCCTGTCCAGCTTGTCGCCGCGCCACATTATCTTATACTTGAAGAAGAACTCGCTGCCCAGCACGAAGAACAGCAGTATGCCCTGCAACACGTCCGCCGCAGCAGTGGATATGTTGTACGTCGACTGCACCGTGCCCGAACCCTTTTCAAGTATCGAAAACAGCGTAGTTACCAGCAGTATCGCCAGCGGATTGAGCTGGCCCAGATAGGCGATTATTATCGCCGTAAAGCCCACGCCGCCTGCAACCGAATCGGTCAGCGTCCGGTCTGGTCCGGCGACCTGTATCATGCCCGCCACGCCGCAGATCGCCGCCGACAGGAACATCGTGCGCATTATAATAACCTTATTGTTCATGCCCGCATAGCGCGCAGTGCGCGAGTTGCCGCCGACGACGCTTATCTCATAGCCATGCTTGGTATAGTTCAGATATACATACACCAGCGCCACCAGCACCAGCGCAAATATCCAACCTATGTGCACGCCCAGCACCTTGGGCAGCTGCGCGCTCTTTTCAAACGTCGCAATGAAGTTAAATCCCATAGCCTCCGGGCTTTTCCAGGGGCCGTCGCGCAGGTACTGTATCAGATACAGCGCCACATAGTTGAGCATCAGCGTAAACAGCGTCTCGTTGGTGTCGAACCTGGCCTTGAAATACGCCGGTATCATGCCAAACAGTCCGCCACCTATAGCCGCCGCCAGGAACATTATCGTCAGCAGCAGCCACTGCGGCAGATACGAGTAATTCAGCGCAAAGTATGTCGCGCATGTCGCGCCAAAGCAGATCTGACCCTCGGCACCGATGTTCCAGAAATGCATCCTGAACGCAAGCGTTATGCCCAGCGCCGATATCAGCAGCGGCACCGCCTGCTTTACGGTCTCGCGTATGACCATCTGCGAGCCCAGCGAGCCCGATATCATGGTGCCATAAACCGCAAACGGATTATACCCCATCGCCAGTATGAACAGCCCGCCGGTAAACAGCGCCAACAGTATCGCCAGCACCCGGTATATAACCATCTGCCGACGCGATATGTGGCCGCGCTTGCCTATGTGTATTCCGCCCCATTTACTCATTGGCGCCGCCCTCCTCGACAAATCCGGTCATGAGCGCGCCCAGCTTCTCCTTGAGTTGCTGACGCAGGCGCATCTCACCCGAGTCCTCCTCGCTGTCCTCGTGGGATACGGAGAGCGCGTTGCCCTGCTCGTGCATCTCAGCGCGCACATCCAGTATGCCGGTCACGCGCCCGGCGCACATGACCATTATCCGGTCGCACAGCTCTATAAGCACATCCAGATCCTCGCCGACGAACAGCACGCCCACACCCTTGGCCTTCTGCTTGTTGAGCAGATCAAATATCTTATACGACGAGTTTATATCCAACCCGCGCACCGGATAAGCCACCAGCAGCACTTTGGGGTTCAGGTGTATCTCACGGCCGACCAGCACTTTCTGCACATTGCCGCCCGACAGCTGACCTACCGGATGCATGACGGAAGGCGTCGCTATCTCCAGTTCGTCCACGACCACCTTGGACAGCTTGCGCGCCGCTGCGCGGTCTACAAACATGCCGTGATTTTCCTGATAGCTCTTGAGCAGCACGTTGTCCGACACGCTCATGCTGCCCACCAGACCCATGCCCAGCCGGTCCTCCGGCACGAAGGACATCGCCACGCCGCGCCGCATTATCTCGCGGGGGTTCAGTCCCTCAAGGTTCTGGCCTTCCAGCTGCACTTTGCCAAAGCTTATCACCTGCAATCCGGCTATCGCCTCGCACAACTCCTTCTGGCCCGAACCCGCTATGCCTGCCACGCCCAGTATCTCGCCCGTATCCAGCTCGAACGACACATCTGTCAAAGCCGGCAGGCCATCCTCGTCCTTTACACACAGGTTGGACACTTCCAGCAACCGCTCGGCCTTGCCGCGCGGCGTGCGCTCTATCTCCAGCTTCACGCTGCGGCCGACCATCAGCTCGGTCAGCTGTTTTACATTGGTCTCGGCCGTCACCACGCTGCCCACGCTCTCGCCCTTGCGCAGTATCGTCACACGGTCGGAGATTGCCATAACCTCATTGAGCTTATGGGTTATTATGATTATCGCGCAGCCCTGCTGCTTCATGCGGCGCAGTATATCAAACAATCCCCGGGTCTCCTGTGGAGTAAGCACCGCTGTCGGCTCGTCGAGTATCAGTATGTTGCAGCCGCGGTAGAGGACCTTGAGTATCTCCACAGTCTGCTTTTCTCCGACCGACATGCTGTGCACCGGCTTGTCCGGGTTTATGTCCAGCCCGAACTTCTCGCTCAGCGCGCGTATCTCACGCGTGAGCTCGCTTGAGCGCACATGCTTGTGCGTGCCCAGCACTATGTTCTCCTTGGCGCTCATCACGTCCACAAGCTTGAAGTGCTGATGGATCATGCCCACGCCCTGCTCATATGCGTCGCGGGGCGAATGGATCTGCGTCAGCCGGCCGTTTATGTATATCTCGCCGGCGTCGGGACGGTATATGCCCGATATCATGTTCATAAGAGTGGTCTTGCCCGAACCGTTTTCGCCCAGCAGCGCGAGTATCTCGCCATGCCGAAGCGTAAAGTTTACATTGTTGTTGGCCAGTATCGAGCCAAAGCGCTTTACTATGCCCTTGAGCTCTATGGCATAAGGCTGCTCCTGTGCCACGGCATACACATCCCTTTCGTAAGCCAAGTTTATAGGCGTGCCGGGTTGAACCGGCCAAGGCCCGGTCCGTCGCTTCGTGAGGCGCGGATGAGCACAGATTTATCAATGCCAAAGCGGCCGCCCCAAACGGAATTCGGAGCGGCCGCAAGGCAATGCTTATATTACGCGACGACAGCGCCCTCGACCAGCCAGTCGATGGAGGTTATCTCCGCGTCGGTCAGACGCTGACCTTCCTCAACGCGCACAACGCCGGTGTTATCCTTGATCTCGCCGTCGAACACGTCAAACGAGCCGTCCATTATCTTGGCGGTCCACTCGTCTATTACCTCCTGAGTGCCCTCAGCGCAGTTCTTGGTCAGCGGCGAAAGGCCTACCATGCCTTCCTGCATGCCCAGGAAGTAGTTCTCGCAGGTCCAGGTGCCGTTGATCACGTTTTCCAGCTCGGCTTTGTATACGACAGTCCAGTTCCATATCGGAGCGCACAGATGCGCATCGGGCGCAGCCTCGGTCATGTCGGCATTGTAACCGCAGCCCCACACGCCGGCTTCCTGAGCGGCGACCATGGCCATCGTCGAATCCTGATGCTGCGCTATAACGTCGCAGCCCATGTCTATCAGCGCGTCAGCGGTCTGGCGCTCGATGGTGGGATCATACCAGGTGTTGGTGTACTTTACGTACACGGTCGCGTCGGGATTGACCGCGCGCACGCCCAGCGTGAAAGCGTCTATGCCGCCGTTGCACTCGGGATTATCCATCGCCGAGACATAGCCGATCTTGTTGGTCTGGGTCTTCATGCCCGCCGCCAGGCCGGACAGGAAGCGCGGCTGATAGATGCGGCCAAAGTAGTTATTCATGTTCACGCCATTGTTTATGTAGCCCGAGCAATGCGAGAATATGACCTCGGGATACTCCTCAGCGATGGGCTCCATGTAGTACATGTGGCCAAAGCTGTCGGCGAAGATTATCTGGCAGCCCGCCTCGACCAGCTCGCGCAGCGCGGTCTCGCAGGTCGCGTCCTCGGGCACGTTGGTCTTTTTGATGACCTGGCTCTCGTCCAGGCCCAGCTCTTTAACCGCCGTCATCAGCGCGTTGTCATGCGTGTAGTTGTAGCCGCCGTCGGAAGTGTCGCCGACGTAAATCATGCCTATCTTGAGATCTTCCTTGGCTACTGCCGGGAAAGCGCTCGCAGCCTCTTCGGCCTGCGCCGGAACCATGACCAGCGCCATCATCATAACCAGGGCCAAGGCCAGCATCTTCTTGAACATGTGCTCTCTCCTCCATAGTTTTCTGACGGCATATGCCGCCGGATTCAGCTCAAGTATACTCCATTTAAGGCCAACTTTCAACGAACATTCGATTACTTTTTTGATTTTTAGTTGGGATTTTGCAAATTTGTATACTTACGTGCCCCAAATATGTGCATAATGCGGCGAAATCAGTCAAACAATGCCTCAAACTCCGCCGAGCCCAGGTAGGCCGTCTCAAGCGCGGTCATGTCCCCGCCCGAGACGTACAGCCGCATATCCTCGCGCGCAGGCAGCATAAGCGCCATGTCCAGCCGCGACTGTGCGTCCTCGGACGCAAGGTAAGCAACCACCTCACGGCAGACATCTGCGCGCGCCTGCGCATCCTCCAGCCCGGTGTCGACTATCGCAGCGGCAAAGTACTGATCGGTATATCCGATCTGAGATGGGTAAAACTTCCATGGCGGCGCAGTTCCTTCGGCGTCGAGCAGCGCTATCTGGCGCAACTGCCACTGGCTGGCGGGTATGCACGCGACCATGCCCTGCTTAAAGTCAGCCCAAGCCTGAGTAACCGTGCACTCAAGGTAATCGTCGGGCAACAGCTCGCCCGCAGTCGGCAGTCCTCCCAGCATCTCAGCCGTAACCTCCGCCCAGCGCGCCTCGCCCGGCACCTGCAACGCATACGTCCCGCTTTTGCGCCGTGTGGGCGCGCTGTACACGCTCTCAAGCGCCTGCTGCCAGTCGCCGGGCAGTTCGGCCATCAGATCTGAATTTATCAGCAATCCATAACCGCCATAGCACAGCGGCGTCGCATACTGCGTCTCGCCGACCATGCACGCCTCGCACAGCGCGTCGATGAGCCCCTCCGATTCCTGGGCTATGAGCCCCTGCACATCCTTGAGCGCACCGGGCGTGAATATCAGCATGTCCGGACGCGGCGAGTCCTGATAGCGCAAGAGCGCCGCCGACGACACTGTCTCGACATGTATATACACGCCCGAATTTCGCTTCTCGAACGCGCTCAGGCACTCGTTCAGCCAGGGCACTATCGATCCGGTACCGCTTTTAAACCCCTGATATACCTGCAAACGCACCACGCCCGACCACCCTTCGTACGGACGCGAGGTCAGTCCCTCGGGCGGCGCGGGCAGTTTCTCGACCAGTACCGGGCTAAATGCCGCAAGCAACACACAAAAGATCGTACACAAAGCGCAAACGGCGCGTCGAAGCATACCAATTCCACCCCCATGGGTGATTGTATGCCCCGACGCGCCGCAGCTTGCACGTTCTGCCTATTGGATATTCAGCTTTGTCATCAGCCAGTCGGTCACCTGCGCCAGCAACTCGGGATTGCCAAAGTACACGTACAGCATCGCCATCAGCGCGCCTACGCTCACCAGCGCGCACAGTATGCTCAGCGCCGTGTATATCGCATAACGCGCGCGGTTGCCCGGCACATACGACGATAACACGCCGAACAACCCTCCCAGCGACAGCAGCGCTCCCAGCCCCGGTACCCAGCACACCATGACCCCCGCCACTGACATCACCATGCCCCGCCCCAGCTTGCGCCTCTGTGCGGGATTGGCCATATTCTCCTCAGACATTTGCGGCCTCCATATGCGTCATGTATTTAGCAAATTTTGAGCCGATCGCTGCCCCAATCGCGGCAGACCTCTACCCGCCTTACCCGTGAACCGGCCGCACATGATCCGTTCGTACGCAGTGGAATGGCGCCTTATCCGTTCAGCAGCTCCAGCAGCTCGTTCAACTGCTCCTCGCCAAACAGACCGCCCGACAGCATCGACAGACCCCTCAGCGGCATGTACTCCATCATGCGCCGCATCATGTTCGCCATATCGGCATCGTCGTCGGGCTTTTCCATCGCGCCCAGGAACGCATCCAGCAGCGGCTTTACGCGCTCGCACGCCGCCTCGTCGCGAAGTATCGCGCCCAGGCAAGAATTGCGGTCGTACACGGGGCGATAGGCGCTGGTAGAATGCAGCGTCACGTCAAACGCCGCGCGCACATCCTGGCTCGACGCGCACACGAGCAAGCGGTATTTGCCGCTATCTGTGACGAATGCGCCTGCCTTTTCGTTCCAGTACGAGAACGCGCGCATGTTAAGATTCAGCTTCACATGCCCGCTCTGACCGGGTTCCAGCTTTACCTTGGCAAATCCCTTCAACTCCATGCGCGGCTTGAGCGCCGTGCCGCACAGCTTTTGCACATACACCTGCACTACCTCAGCGCCCGCGCGCTCGCCCGCGTTGCGCACATCCAGCTCAACGCTCACGCCCTGCGCGTCGGTAAACTCCTCGGCACTGACGCGCGCATTCTCGTATTCAAAGCGAGTGTAGCTCAGACCGTGTCCAAATGGGAACCTCACGCCGCCATCCGGCCGGTTCATCATGCCGTAATAGCGATATCCCACGAATATATCTTCATTATAGTGCACCTTCTCCCCATCGCCCGGGAAGTTCAGGTAGCACGGCGTGTCCTCCAGTCTGTACGGGAACGACTCGGCCAGCTTGCCCGACGGGTTCGCCTCGCCGCACAGCAACCGCGCCAATGCCTCGCCGCCGCCCTGTCCGCCCAGGTAAGCCATCATTATGGCGTTTACGCTGTCCGCCCATGGCAGCTCGACCGGCGCGCCACACTCCAGCACGACCGTCACACGCTTACTCGGCAGCGCCGCAATGCGCTCAATAAGCGCACTCTGAGCCTCCGGCAGGCGCATATCTGTGCGATCACCGCCTTCGGTATCGTAATAGCCCGCAAATACGATTATGTCGTCGCAATCGTTAGCCGCCAAAATCGCCTCATCCAGCAGCGCAGCCGCGTCGGCCCCGCTTGCAGTGTCGCCCGCCTCCAGCCCGGACGCATCGTATCCGCGCACATACGTCAGTTCCGGAAAGCGCGCCTTCAGACAGTCAAGCGGCAAGGCCAGCTGCGTTGGCTTTATATGAGATGAACCGCCGCCCTGGTATATCGGCCGCGCGGCCAACTCGCCCACAACGCACAGCTTGCCCGGCTTGAGTGGCAACATGCCGTCATTTTTGAGCAGCACCATCGTCTCAAGCGCCGCATCTACCGCCAAAGCGTGATGCTCAGCCGCGTCGACGCGCACATCCTGCCTGTGATTGCGCGCCGACCAGTCCAGCACGCCCAACAGCCGCTCGACCGCGCGATCCAGTATACGCTCATCCAGGCTGCCATCCTTTACCGCGTTCACCAGCTTTTTAGCGCCTTCGCCGCCGTCGCCCGGCATCTGCAGCTCAAGCCCCGCTTCAAGTGCCGGCACGCGCTGATCCACCGCGCCCCAGTCGCTCATGACAAAGCCCTTAAAGCCCCATTCGCCGCGCAGCAGCTCGTCCAACAGCCATTTATTCTGGCACGCATATACGCCGTTCACGCGATTATATGAACACATGAAGGTCTTGGGATCGGCGCGCCGCGCGACCTGCTCGAATGGATAGAGATATATCTCGCGCAACGCGCGCTCGGACACCCGCGCGTCTATCGTCATGCGCGCAGTCTCCTGGTTATTGACCGCATAGTGTTTGACGGACGTGGCCACGCCTTCGCCCTGCATCGCGTTCACATAGCTAACCGCCATCTCGCCCGCAAGGTATGGATCTTCGCTCAGATACTCGAAATTGCGCCCGCACAGCGGCGAGCGCTTTATGTTGATCGCCGGGCCCAGCACTATTCCCACGTTCTGCGCCTGGGCCTCGTGCGCTATCGCGCGCGCCACCCGTGCCGCCAGGTCGGTGTTCCAGCTGGAACACAATCCCGCGCCCGACGGGAAGCAAGTCGCCGGCTCGGAATCGTTTATGCCCAGATGGTCTGCCGCCTCCGACTGCTTGCGCAGGCCATGCGGGCCGTCAGTCATCATGACCGATGGTATATTTGCCTCCGGCACCGCGCACGCATGCCAGAAATCCCGCCCCACGCACAGCGCAGCCTTTTCTTCAAGCGTCATGTGCCTTATAACTTCTTCGTACATATATGCGCCTCCTGCTGACGTTTATTTGCGTGCGTCGCTGCCGCATTATCTGACTCGCGCCCGGTTTATTATGCGCTATCCGGGCCATGAACACTCATTTGACTATCGATCAATTTCATGTGGTATCCAAAACAGGTCTGATATCTGTCATCAACAGCAAGCCCGTTCATCCATATTAACGTTTTGACTCTTGGTCAAAACTGTTCTCTTCGCGCCTTTGGCTTGCGAAAGCGCATCAATGCCGCCTTTTTGCCGTTTACGAATATGTCAAGCCGGCCCTCCGGCAGCAGGCCAACCTGCCGTGCCGCGCGCATCAGCTCTGACTTTGCCGCCGACAGCATGACCAGCGTACCACCCGGCCGCAATACCCGCGCGATCTCGGTCAACGCATCCAAATAAAACGCCGCGATGTCCGGATAGCGCTCCGCGTCATACACTCCCCAAGGCGGATCGGTTATAACGCGGTCAATCGAATTGTCTGGCAGCGCATTCATATGCCGCGCATCCCAGCGTTCAAGCTGCGCCGCACCGCGCTGAACATGCTCCGCCAGTGCACGCCGGAGTTTGCGCACCGCGGCCTCATCGATGTCGCCTGCCAACACCCGTATGCCGCGATGCATCGCAAACAGCTGCATCGGTATCGAGCCATGGCCTGCAAACGGATCCAACACCGTGTCACGCGGACCTACGCCCGCATATACGCACATGCAACGCGCCAGCTCCGGCCGCAATGCACCGCGCGGCAGATCGCGCTCAGTCTGCTCGCGCCGGTTGACCAACATGCAGTACAGCCCTATATTCTCTGAGCGGATGATGTACCAGAACTCCCAGTCCGGATTCTCGCGGTCAACTCTGAGCCGCGCTCGCCGTGATATCAGCTGCTCTGCCTGTGCATGCAGCGCCGGGTCCACATGCTCAAGCCGCCCATTGCGCTGAAACCTCACGCGGAAGCTCTGCCCTGCGCGCACCCGAGACATGTAAATCGGTTCCGCCTTGCCCGCCTGCAACACCATCGAGCGAAATGTTGGACTGTTCTGCCGCGCAAGCACGAGATACGTGTTTGCAAATATGCCCGGACGTGCCAACTGCTCAGGTTTGCCCTCAAAGCGGTAGACTATCAGGCCATTGTATATGTCGTAGATCTGGCTGCCGCGCAGCAGCCGCGGAAAGCACTCCTTGACCAGCGGCTCCAGACCGCTGGTGAATGTTGATGCGTATATCGGCATAGATAACCTCCACACCGCGCCGTCCTGAACCGCTCAGGATCCAGCCGCGCAAGAGCCGCCAGGCCCATTGCAACTGCCCGCGACCGCACGCCGCTCTGCGCGATCATATCATTATATTACACAAATACCAAACGCCTAATGCGATTGTCACGGCTTATGTCGGCAGATGCATTGCTGCCGTTAGCCCAATATGCGCTCACTCGTCGCCGTTGTCAAAGAAATCGTCGCCGTCTCCGCCGGCAAACTTGTCGTGCATCCACTTTGAAATCGCGCCATGCGAACCAAACAGCGCACTGGCTAGACCTATAAGCGCGACCGGCAGCCTGAACATCGCCACAGCCACTGCCATCATCGGCCCGCGCAATCCTCGCCTCATGCCGTACTCGCGCAGCCGCCGCTCAAGTACCGCCACGCCCTGAACGCACATCAGCACATAAACGCACTGCTTTATGGCGTAGTCGACGCCATACCACCACTCGGGCATAAACACAACTATCATGGAAGTGATGATGTACAGCCCACATGAGTACAGCGTGGTCTCCGCGCTCAGGTACCAGTCGCGCAGCGGCACAAACGGCACCTCCGGCTCCTCGCCGCGCCGGACCGCGGCCATGCGCGGCCATGCAGTCATTATAATACCCACAGCCAGTGCCGATGAAGCCACATTGCCCGTCACCTCGTAGTTGACTACTAACTTGAGCGTGTAGATGACGTACTCTATGCAGCGCGTATACAGCTCCGCCGACGGCGACTCGGCCAGTTCCATAATAAGCGACTCGCTGAGCAGCCCGCGCGACGCCAACAGCGACAGCAGTTGCAGCCGGTTTTGAGCCGCCGCAAACAAGCCGCTCAGTCCACTCAAGCCCTGCGTCATCTGCGCATCCCAAAGCCGTTGTACGTAATCCGCCTCTACATCGGCTATGCCGCCGTGGAACAGGCGCACAAGCGCCAACGCGCACACCCCCAGCGCCATGAATGCACCGATGTTTATGGCTGCGGCACGCTTAAATTCCACACGCCGCCGATACGTTATGTACTGCACCACAACCGGCAGTGCCAGCCCGATCAGCGCCGCGCCCGCCATGACCGCGTCCATGCTGATAAACGCGCATACTACCGCGCCCAGCGCACCGGCAGCCGCCCACTGCCACCCCGAGTATACGCTCACAAACGCCAGCAGCGCCGGCACAAACGCTATCGCCCGCGGGTAAAATACCGCAAGCGGCAGCATGAACCAGGCCGCTGCACACGACGCCACACACCCAAACACACCCAGCACATGCCGGGACCAATCATCATAATTCAACCGCTCTACCTCCGCGCGCAGCCCGGTCGCACGCCCATGCGCCTCGCCGCGATGGTTTGATTATACCATACTTTGCCTGTGATGTAAATGCAGCGCATGTGTTGTAACATTGCCGCCATAACAGGATTGGAGTCATTCGTGTTTATGTATTCTTCTTTAAT
>DSLFC04102__coassemble_1477_pt1 | contig 13499 bp, 9 predicted proteins | sample DSLFC04102__metabat2_low_PE_005 | metagenome-assembled genome bin DSLFC04102 | reverse complement strand
GCTTTGCGACTGACCTGCGCAAAATCGCCGCATATATGTCCATACTATATGCGCACCATAGCAGTAACGTAGCCGTCGCCGCAGGAACACAACAATCGCTACAAACACATAGCCATTATCTTCATTACTTAGTAGCAACCACACCACCGAACCGGTCGCGACATTGCCGCCGAGCGCCAAAGCGGTAACAGTGCCGTCGCCACAGACATGTCACGCCACAAATGCATCGCCACCGCCTGTACGCCAAAGTTTCGTATTACGCGTCGAGCAAGTGCAATGCTGTACGCACACCCAAGCTTTATATATGCAATCGCCGCAAGCTCACACCTGCACATAATAACCTTAGGCGAACGTTTGACGCCCGTACGCCATGTCCATACGCTTACCAGATCCGCAGCACCGGCGCATATCCATCCCGTGAATGCAAACGGGCCACCCTCAGCATAGCACGAGGGTGGCCACATACGGCATCAATCTGCGTCCTTATGCGCCAACATCTTCTTGCGGTTGGCGGCGGACAGTTCGCGTTTACGCATTCTGAACGACTTGGGCGTGATCTCAACGAGTTCGTCGTCGGTGATGAACTCCATGGCTTCTTCCAGCGTCAGTTCACGCAGGTTTGTGATTTTGAGCGCTTCTTCCGCGCCGGCGGCATTGCGGATCGACGTCAGGTGCTTCTTCTTGCAGACGTTCACATCGATGTCGCCGGGGCGCGATGAACGGCCGACAATCATGCCTGAATACACCTGCACGCCCGGGCCGACGAACAGTTCGCCGCGCTCCTGGATGTAGAACAGCGCATAAGACGTGGTCTCGCCGCTTTCAAACGCGACCAGCGAGCCGCAAATGCGCGTGGGTATCTCGCCCTTGTACGGTTCATAGCCATCGAATATCGCGTTCATGACGCCTTCGCCGCGCGTATCGGTCATGAACTCGGAGCGATAGCCGAACAGTCCGCGCGAGGGTATCGAGAACTCCAGCCGCTGACGATCGCCGCCCGTCATGTTCATCAGCATGCCGTGCCTGCGGCCCAGCTTTTCGATAACGCTGCCCACATATTCGCTGGGTACATCGCATACCAGCAGTTCCATAGGCTCAAGGCGCTGGCCGTTTTCCTCCTTGAATATGACGGTGGGCTTGGATACCTGGAACTCATAGCCCTGACGGCGCATCGTTTCGATCAATATCGACAGGTGCAGTTCGCCGCGGCCCGAAACCTTGAACGCCTCCGTGGTCTCGGTGTCCTCGACGCGCAGCGACACGTCGGTCTGCATTTCCTTGAACAGGCGAGCGCGCAGATGGCGGCTGGTCACGAACTGGCCTTCGCGGCCCGCCATAGGCGAATTGTTGACCGAGAAGGTCATCGACACAGTGGGCTCCTCTATCTTGACAAACGGCAGCGGTTCGGCGTGGTCGACGTCGCAGAGCGTATCGCCTATCGCGATGTCTTCAAAGCCGCGCACGGCCACTATATCGCCGACCTGAGCCTCGTCGCACTCAACGCGCTTGAGCCCATCAAACTCAAACAGTCCACCCAGGCGGGTAGGCGCGCTGACGCTGTCCTCGTCGTGGTGGCAGCGCACGGCCATCTGTCCGGCGCGTATCCGGCCGCGCTCTATGCGGCCTATGCCTATGCGGCCCACATAGTCGTTATAGTCTATGCTGGATATGAGCATCTGCAGCGGGCCGTCGGGATCGCCGGAAGGCGCGGGTATGTGCTCGAGTATGCAGTCAAACAGCGGCTTCATATCGGTGCCGGGCTTCCGCCAGTCGAGGGTCGCGGTGCCGTCGCGGCCGGAGGCGAACACTACCGGGCTGTCAAACTGTTCGTCGGTTGCGTCGAGCTCCAACAGCAGTTCGCGGGTCTCGTCCACGACCTCAGCAGGACGGGCGTCGGGCCGGTCGATCTTGTTTACCACTATTATGACCGGCAATTCGAGTTCCAGCGCCTTCTTGAGCACGAAGCGGGTCTGCGGCATCGGCCCTTCAAACGAGTCGACCAACAGCAGCACGCCGCCGACCATCTTGAGCACGCGCTCAACCTCGCCCGAGAAGTCGGCATGGCCGGGGGTGTCGACTATGTTTATCTTGACGCCCTTGTAATTGACCGCGGTGTTTTTAGACAATATCGTTATGCCGCGTTCGCGTTCCAGGTCGTTTGAATCCATTACGCGCTCGGCCACCTGTTGATTTTCGCGGAACACGCCCGCCTGCTTGAGCATCTTATCGACCAGCGTGGTCTTGCCATGGTCAACGTGGGCAATTATAGCTATATTGCGCAGGTCTTCGCGTGTAATAATCAAGTTTGAGGACTCCTTTCATCAAATCGGGGCGCATGCGCCGGAGGACATCCACCGGGCGCGCCATATCACTCCAGCTCGTCGGCCTTGCCGCGGTCGGCGGTTTCGGCCAGTACAAGGCCGTCGTTGTTGTCCAGCGCCCACTGTACCGACCAATCGTTTTCAAACAGCAGCACATCGCGGCCGACACGGTCCAGCGCGCGGCGCGTCGTAGACGTAAGGCGCAGCTTGTCCACGCCCTGCGGGCACTCGACGACCCAGCGCACACAGCGGAAGCCCAGCTGTTCCATGCGAATATCGACGCCATACTCGTGTTTCAGGCGATGCTCAAGCACTTCGAACTGCAGCACACCCACGACGCCGACTATGATCTCCTCGCGACCTATGTCGGCGCGCTTAAACGTCTGTATCGCACCTTCCTGCGAGAGCTGGGTTATGCCCTTTACGAATTGCTTGCGCTTCATCGAGTCCAGCGCGGATACGCGCGCAAAGTGTTCGGGCGCGAACAGCGGTATGCCGGCAAAGTGAATGTGTTTTCCGGTGGCCAGCGTGTCTCCCAGGCGGAATATGCCCGGGTCAAACAGGCCCACTATATCGCCGGGGTATGCCTTGTCTACGGTCTCGTGTTCCTGAGCCATGAACTGCTGGGGCTGCGTCAGCTTTATCATCTTGTCCTGACCCGAGTGCCAGACCTCCATGCCCTTGGTGAACGTGCCCGAGCAGATGCGCATGAACGCAAGCCGGTCGCGATGCGCGGGATTCATGTTGGCCTGTATCTTGAACACAAAGCCGGTAAAATCCGGATCGAGCGGATCTACCTCGCCCTCCTCGGCCATGCGCGGACTGGGCGGGAACGTAAAGCGCAAAAACCGCTTGAGGAACGGCTCGACGCCAAAGTTGTTGATCGCGCTGCCAAAGAACATGGGCGTCAGTTCGCCTCGGGTCACGCGCTTTATGTCGAACTCATCGCCTGCGCCTTCGAGCAGTTCAATTTCATCGCGCAGCTGGCTCAGGTATGACGCGCCGATAGCGCCCTCGAGTTCGGGAGCATCTATCGGTATATCGGTCACGCTGACCTTGCGCTGACCGTGATCGCCGCCGGCGTAGAGCTCGACCATGCGCGTATCGCGGTGGTAGACGCCCTTGAAGTCGCCGTTGGTGCCTATGGGCCAATCGATCGGGCAGGCGCGTATGCCCAGCACATTTTCAAGCTCATCCATCAGATCGAACGGATCGCGTCCGGCATGGTCGAGCTTGTTTACGAATGTGAATATAGGTATATTTCGCAGTCGGCAGACCTTAAACAGCTTTATCGTCTGAGCCTCGACGCCCTTGGCGCAGTCTATCAACATGACGGCGCTGTCGGCGGCGACCAGCGTGCGGTATGTGTCCTCTGAGAAGTCCTGATGGCCCGGCGTATCGAGTATATTTATGCGATAGCCGTCGTAATCGAACTGCATGACCGACGACGTTACAGATATACCGCGCTGCTTTTCAATCTCCATCCAGTCGCTGGTAGCATGGCGGTCGGCCTTGCGGGCCTTGACCGAACCGGCCTGGCGAATAGCCCCGCCATAGAGCAGCAGCTTTTCGGTCAGCGTGGTCTTGCCGGCGTCGGGATGGGAAATTATGGCGAACGTGCGACGCCGCGCGACTTCGCGTGCAAACTCGGAGTCGCCAGCGCTTTGCATGTCTATATAGTTATAAGATATTGAATCCATAATGCCTCCCGCTTCAGTTTGCCCAAGATATCGTGCTCTTTATGATACTAAATCCAACGCGCGGCTGTCAACCGCGCGCGTGCAGCAAACCGTTGTATGCGAGTTAATTTTGCGCGCCTGAAAACGAGCCGCCCAAACGGCCTTTAATTTCCGCAATTTGAGCGATTTTACCTTGCAGTTTATACCTTGCGGCGCCATAACGGTAAGTTGTTTTAGTCTGTGCGTAGTCCAACATTCAAGCGCCCGCCAACCCGGACGCATGCGCTCGCAGCGTAACGGATGCGCCGCCGCGTCGCCCGGTGTAACGCGCGCACCCGGCACACCCATTGCGCACATACAAAAAGGGCAGGACTTTCGTCCCGCCCGATTTTTTAAGCGCAGTTTGCCCGTGCGATTATTGCTCGAGCACCGCGGCGATCTGCTTCTTGGCCCATGCGCGCGCCTGATTGAGATCGTCCTCAGTGGGCTGCTTGCCGCCCTGCAGGAAGCCGCCCTTGCCATTGGCGACGAATATCTCGCTCATGACCTTTATGCCATTGCCCTCCAGCACCTTCTTAATCGCGTCAGCCGTGGCATGAGTATGCTTGGGAGCGGTCGTAAACAGCGCCACATGCGCCACGCGGCCCGGGTTCATCGTGCTGATAAACGCCTGCATAACCTTATCTATTTTGCCACCGGACTCCTCACAGCCCAGGAACATGAGCGGCACGCCTTCGGGCATATACGCCGGGGGCAGCGGCTCTTTAGGCTGAGTCGCCTCACGGGCGATGGCTTCGGCAACGGCTTCACTACAGCCCTTGGGGCTGGTATAATGTACACGAGTTTTCATAACAACCTGCATCCCTTTCCCAAATGTACTTACTATTATTATAATACTAACTCAGACAATTACAAGACCATAGCGCAAGAGTTCATAGAAATGACTAATTTTAACATTCATGTTATTAAAATATTGCAAAATCATTTCGCGGTATTGATGTGTAACAGCCATCAAGTGCTGTGAAGCTGTCGCATCAATATACGCCTATGCGCGTATGCGGCGCCCGACCGGACAGTATGTCAGATATCCTATGGCGCGCATGAGCTATCAGCACGACTGTGCCGCGCCGCACCGGATCGATTGAGAACTCGAGCTTGGCAAACGCCCCGCCCGCACCCCGGCGCGATGCGCCCGAACAGTTGAGTTGCATTTCGCGTATGCGCGCGACGCACGACTCCACATCGTCGCCGCAGATCTCGCGCACGAGCGTCGCCGGATCGTTAGGATCGCGGTATATGCCCTCGGTTGAGGTCATTATCAGCAGATAGCGCGCGCCCATCAGCTCGCTGACCACTGCGGCTGTCTCGTCATTGTCGATGCACTCGACCACATGATCGCTGCGGCGTCGCAGTTCGGTCAATTCGAATTTGCGCGTCTCGGCATCGGATACGGGGTCGTTGTAGTTGATAATCGGTATCGCGCCCTGATCGATGGCACGCACGAGCGCACCGCGGATGTGGCGGCGCTTTTCGGGGTCGTTGAAGTGCTGATGTTCGACCAGCAGTTGGCGCACCGAATACTCGGGATGTATAAACTGGCGATAGTTGGCCATCAGTATCGCCTGGCCCTGGGCGCTGTAATCGGTCTTGCACTCCTCGGCATCGCCGCTCAGTTCAAGACCGCCGTTGCGCTTCATGTAGTCGAGCCGGCCTATCTCGGCCGCGCCGCTGGTCACCCAAATCATGCCGGGCCGCAGCTCGTCGCCCAACCGCGACAGTATGTTGTAGTCGATGTCATTGTCCTCGCGGCGTATCAGCGCCATCGAGCCGACCTTGCCCACCAGCGATACCTCTTGTGCCATCGCAATCACCTGCTCAGCTTTATTCGATCTGCAATGCCATTCATTATAGCACTTGAGGTATTGGTTGGTCAATACCAAAGCCTAAGCAAGCGCTGCATATAAATGAATGAGTAGGCATATTAATTCATGGCATTGCGCTCAGTCGTCAGCAGAGCGATTAAACACAAGTGTGCATTTCAGCGCGTCCGTGTTGCATATTGGTAAACTGATCAATCTACCCGCAAATCACAGCAATTTGAAAATTATGGATTAAGTTGCAACCCGCCTTATAAATTCAGCACAGGCCGAAGCTTGCTCGAATTTACAGCGCAAACTGCGAAACACGTTTGGCTTAATTGTATCAATGGCTTGGACATTAACATTCTGCCGCAGGCACGCAATTTGCGCGTCTGCGGCAGTTCTAAAATGCATACTTGCGCGTCAAGTCAACTTAGAGCGTTGACAGTACCAGCCTGCACATCCGGGCTGGCATCAGCAATTCCTACTGTACTGTGCGGGTGCCGCGTAATACTGAGATTACATCGTCACAACGCCATACTGCGTTCAATGATTGAACCCCGGTCTGACGCAGGCGCACTACTAACGCGTCCGCGTCAGGCGCTCACATCAAAAGCCGGCTCAGTCCACAATCGCCCCATACACCGCCTGAGCATAAAGCGGCACAAAGCGATAATGCCGGCCAGGATTGGTCTGTACCATGAACACGCTGACCATGTCCTCGCGCGGATCGACCGAGAACCATGTGCCAGCCATGCCATCCCACGCGAACTCGCCTACGCTGCCATAGCCCGCCAGTTCAGGATGCATCATCACGCGCACCGCCAGGCCATAGCCGTAACCACGCTGAGTCTCCCAGTTGTAATCCTGCAACTGAGCTTCATTCAGATGATTGGTGCTCATAAGCTCGACGCTCTTGCGCGAGAGCACCCGCACGCCGTCCACCGCGCCGCCGCCCAGCAGCATCCGCGCAAACCGCGTCACATCAGCGGCGGTGCTGTACAGGCCACCACCGCCGCCCTCGAACGCAGGCGGCACGAAGCACTCGGCATAGTTGGGTATCGGCGTGAACTTGTCCGCATCGTCGACCTCATACATCGTGACCAGCCGCTCGGCCTTGGCCGGATCCACATAGAATCCGGTGTCATTTAGACCCAGCGGTTCGAATATGTGCTTTTTCATGAACTCGCCCAGCTTCATGCCTGACATAACCTCGACCAGCGCGCCCAACACGTCAATCGAGAAGCCGTACCTCCAATGCTCGCCCGGATGGAAGCACAGCGGCGCTCTCGCGTATTCGCGCACTACGCGCTGCGTGTCCCAGGGCTTGCCGGCCTTTTCGTCAGCCTCCATTTGGGCGTAGAGCTCCTTGAGCGCGGCGCCTGATATCGTGTTGCCGCCCGGGTACGGTATGCCGCTGGTCATGGTGAACAGGTCGCGTATCTCGAGCGGGCGCTTGGGCTCGACCAGCACTATGTCGCCCTGGGGCGTAAGCGTGCCCACGCGCACCTTGCCGTACTCGGGTATGAACTTGGCGACCGGATCATGCATCTTGTACAGCCCCTGCTCGTGAAGTATCATCATGCTGACCGACGTGAACACCTTGCTCATGGAGTATATCCTGAATATAGCGTCATCGCGCAGTGGCGTGCCGCTCTCCATGTTGGACGCTCCGTATGCCGCCGAATACGCCAGCTCGCCGTGCCGCGTCACCATCGCCTGCACGCACGGCAACTCGCCGCGCTCTACCCAGCCCTTTAGCAGCCGGTCTATATTGCGCAGCCTGTCCTCACAGAATCCCGCTTTGTTCATTTAGTTACCCTCTTTCTGCTGAGCCGTATACTCGGCATACAGCTTGCGATAGAACTTCAGGCTTTCAGGTATCAATTCGTAAGGCTTCAGATGATACGGACAGCGCGTCGCGCATACGCCGCAGTGCGTGCAGTTCTCTACCCGTTCCATCTGCTCCTTGAACTCGGGCGTCATCCAGCCCTTAATCGGCGAACGCGTGAGCAGCTGTATCAGCCGGGATGCGTTATTGAGCGGTATGCCCGCCGGACACGGCATGCAGTACCCGCACCCGCGACAGAACGAGCCGGTCAGCTCACGGCGATCCTTTTCGATTATCGCGCACAGCTCATCGTTCAACTCCACGCCCTCTGCCTCGGCCGCCAGGAACTGTTCCAGCTCCTCGGGGCGCTGTATGCCGTATATCGGCACCACGCCCGGATGTGTGCGCATGAATGCGTGTATTGCGCGCGCATTGGTCAGCAGTCCGCCTGACAGCGCCTTCATTGCAATGAAACCCATTCCGCTGGCGAGGCACTTGTCCACCAGCTTCAGATCGTCCTCGGACGCCAGATAGCTGAACGGGAATTGCAGCGAGTCAAAATTGCCGCTGTCGACAGCCTCGTTGGCGAGCTTGAGCGAGTGCTGCGTAGTGCCTATGAAGCGTATCTTGCCCTGTTGGCGCGCCTTGACTGCGGCGTCGTACAGGCCGTCCTCACCACCGGGCGCTATCGTAAAGGGCTTATTGTGAAACTGGTACACGTCTATATAGTCGGTCTTGAGCATCTTCAGGCTTGTTTCGAGGTCTTTCATGTAGTCGGCGCCATTGTTTGCAGGCGACTTGGAGGTTATAACTATGTCATGGCGCACGTCCGCAAGCGCACGGCCTATCTTCTCCTCGCTGTCGGTGTACGCGCGCGCGGTGTCAAAGAACCGTATGCCGCCGTCGTAAGCCTGTCTGAGCAGCTTTATGCCGTCATCCATGTTGCAGCGCTGCACCGGCAGCGCGCCAAACGACACCGCTGTGGCTTTAAGGCCAGTCTTGCCGAAATCAAATGTGTTCATAAGCGCACCTCTCATCGATTTAATTCGATCATCGCGATATTAAGCGGCGCGCAGGCAGTATCCTGCGCGCCGCGCGCACGTCATTTGCGCATGAGCGTAATGCCCTTGAGGCCATCCAGCGTCACAGGGCCAGTCACCTTTTCGCCGGTGAGCAGATCGACGCAGCCATCCAGCGGCTCGACCGTGCGCGGCTCATGGTCAAAGTTCATGTAGAATATGTACTTGGCGCCGTCAGCGCCGTCGCGTGAAGCCGTAAGCACGCCCTCGGGCAACTGCTTTGCGAGCTGCTCTATGCCCAGCGCCTTGACGCGTCCGGCATAGAACTGCTTGAGGAACGGGCGCTCCACCTTGGACGCTATGTACCAGGCCTGGCCCTCGCCAAAGTCGTTGACCGTCAGCGCCGGCGTGCCCTTGTAGAAGTCCTCGCCGTACACGCACTGCACGCGCGCGGTTTCGGCGTGCATCAGGTCGCATATCACGCCGCACTGATAGGTACCAACTATGCCCAGTTCGTTGCCTTCTACCGGCACGAACGAGTTCTTGTCGTAATCCCACAGTCCGTCGGTTTCCTCGACCCATATGCCCAGCACATCCTTGAGCGGCCCGGGCATGCCGCCCAGGAAGCACAGGTCGTTCTCATCGGCTACGCCCGACATGTACGTCATGACGAGCTGGCCGCCGCGCTTCACGAAGTTCTCAAGGCGCGTAGCCACGCCGGGCTTGATCATATACAGCATGGGCGCCACGACCAGCGAGTACTGATCCAGCGACTGATCGGAGTCAATTACGTCAACATCGATGCCCTGAGCCTTGAGCGCATAGTAGTGATCGTTGATGACTTCTTCATGCTGCTTGTTCTTGCGCACGCCCTGAGCGTCGTTCAGCGCCCAGCGATTCTCCCAGTCGTATATCATGGCGGCGCGTGCATGGGTCATGCTACGCAATACGGGCTTTATCTGCTGGAGGTATTCGCCGACCGAGGTCACGTCGCGGAACACGCGCGTATGCTCATGGCCCACATGATCGACTACCGCGCCGTGGAGCTTTTCAGCCGCGCCGCGGCCCTTGCGCCACTGGAAGTACTGCACGCTCTCGGCGCCATGCGCTACGGCCAGCATGCTCGACAGCAGGTGCATGCCGGGGCGCTTGAGCTTGGACACCTCCTGCCAGTTGGTGACAGACGGCGTGGATTCCATCAGCACCCAGGGCTTGCCCAGCATAGAGCGTATGCAGTCATGATAGAACGCGGTGTTGCGCGCTATCTCGGCATCGCTGCCCGGATCGCGCCCCCAGAGCGGATAGCTGTCCCAGCTTGCAAAGTCGATGACGTCCTTGAACTTGAAGTAGTCCAGACCTATAAAGCGGTTCATGAAATTGGTCGTGACCGGCAGATCAGGCGTTATGCGGCGCAGCGGCTCTATTTCATTTTTGATAAAATCCACGGTCTGATACGTCGTAAAGCGCATCCAGGCCAGATTCAGACCCATCACCGACGTCTCGCCAACGCTGGACGGCGGCTCTATCTGGCTCCAGTCAGTATACGTATGCGCCCAGAACGAAGTCCACCAGCAGCGGTTTATCTCGTCGAGCGAGCCATATTCGCGCTTGAGGAAGTCGCGGAACGCATTCTTGCACAGGTCGCAGTAGCAATTGCCCGAGAATTCGTTGGATATGTGCCAGCCCACCACGCCCGGATGCTTGCCAAAGCGCTCTGCCAGCCGGGTGTTCATCTCGCGCACTTTGAGACGGTACAACGGCGATGTAAAGCAATGATTATGGCGCTCGCCGTGGAAGTTCTTCAAGCCGTCCTCGCGCGTGCGCAGCACCTCGGGATAGCGCTGGCTGAGCCATGCGGGCCGCGCGCCACTGGGCGTAGCCAGCAGCACCGATATGCCGTTCTGGTACAGCCGGTCTATCACGCGCTCGAGCCAGTCGAACGTATAAACGCCATCTTCAGGCTCCAGCGCCGCCCATGCGAATATGCCCACCGACATGATGTTGCAGTGGCTCAACTTCATCAGTCTTATGTCCTCTTCGAGCACGTGCTCGTTGTCCAGCCACTGATCGGGGTTGTAGTCGCCGCCATGTCCAAACACCGGGAATTTCCATTCAGCCATGCCGTTCCCTCCAATGTCATTTAGTATGTCAGGCCAGTTTCACTCCGTTTACAACGTTTGCAGGGGTGCGACCATCCAGCGCGTCGAGTATGCGCGCAGCGCACGCACGCGCCATCTGTTCGCGCGTCTCAACGGCGTTGGTGCCTATGTGCGGCGTGAGCACGACATTGTCCATGCTCAGCAGTTCGGCCGGGACCTCGGGCTCGCTTGGGAACACGTCCAGCGCCGCGCCGGCTATGCGTCCCGACTTGAGCGCGTCTATCAGCGCAGCGGTGTCTATCACGCCGCCGCGGGCAGTATTGACTATCACCGCGCTGGGCTTCATGCGCTCGATCTGCGCGCGCCCGATCAGATTGCGCGTCGAATCGGTCAGCGGGCAGTGCAGGCTTATGGCGTCGGCGCACTCGAGCAGCGCATCCAGTTCCATATAGCGGCAGCCCTGCTCGCGCTCCGGCGGCAGGCGATGCCGGTTATGATAAACGACATCCATGCCCAGCGCGCGCGCCATGCCGGCCAGCGCGCCGCCAATGTGGCCCATGCCGATAATGCCCAACGTCTTACCCGACAGCGTATGGCCCATGTGCTGGCCCATGACAAACAGTCCCTGCTCGCCTGCGCGCAGTGCCCTGTCCAGCTCGGTCACCCGGCGCGAAAGGCTCATGAGCAGCGCCAGCGCCAGTTCCGCAGTTGCCTGCATGGTATCGTCCGGTATATTGGTCACCGGTATGCCGCGCGCCGCGGCTGCGGCGGTATCTATGCGGTCATAGCCCGCGCCATAGTTGCTGATTATCTTGAGTTTGGGCGCAGCGGCGATCATCTCGGCGTCTATCGCGGCGCACGCCAGCACGCCGTCGACATCAGCCATGTGTTCGAGTATCTGCTGCCGGCTGAATGCGAGTTGTCCTTCGGGCGGAGTCACGACCTGGCAGCGCTGTCTGAGCTCGCTGAGGCCATCGCCGGGTATATTGTGTGTCACGAGCACCTTGTACATATCAAATCACTTCTTCCGAAAATCTGTTTGCTCAGCGCGCCTGCGCGTAGCGCTTAACGATGCCCACCAGTATCTGCACGCACTTCTCCATGCCTTCCAGCGTAATATGCTCGTACGGACCGTGACCGGCATATCCGCCCGTGCCCAGGTTCGGGCACGGCAGACCCATGTACGACAGTCGCGCGCCATCAGTGCCGCCGCGTATGGGCTCTATTATCGGCTCCAGACCGGCTTCTCTTATTGCGGCGCACGCATTGTCAATCAGGTGGAAGCAGGGCTTTATCAGCTCTATCATGTTGCGGTACTGCTGCTTAATCGTGAGCTTTGCGGTGCCCGCGCCGTACTTTTCATTTATCACCTTTTCGATATGGCGCAAAAGCTCCAGCCGCGACTCGAACCGCCCAGCCGAGTGATCGCGCACTATGTAGCGCAACAGCGCGCGCTCGACGTTGCCCTCCATCGAGCCCAGGTGGAAGAAGCCCTCGTAACCCTCGGTGTTGCGAGGCGTATCGCACGCCGGCAGCATCGCGTTTATCTCCATCGCCACAAGCGACGCGTTTATCATGGTATCCTTGGACGAACCGGGATGGACATTGAAGCCATGCACCTCGAAATCCGCCGCCGCGGCATTGAAGTTCTCATAGCATATACCGCCCTCCTCGCCGCCATCGACGGTATAAGCGTAATCGCAGCCAAACCCCGCAACATCGAAGCCGTCCGCACCCGCGCCGACCTCCTCGTCGGGTGTGAAGCCGACCGCGATGCGTCCATGCGGGCAGTCCTTTATGCGCTCGACCATCGTCATTATCTCGGCGACGCCGGCCTTATCGTCCCCGCCCAGCAGCGTAGTGCCATCGGCGGTAATCAGCGTGCGGCCGGCGAGTTTCTTCAGGTGCGGGAAATCAGCAACATATAACGTGCGGCCGTTGAGCTTAACATCGCCGCCGTCATAATTTTCGTGCACCACGGGATTGACGTTCGCGCCGCAGAAGTCAGGCGAGGTGTCCATATGAGCGATGAAACCGAGTTTAGGCGCATTTTCGCACCCCGGCGTAGCGGGCAGATAGCCGTACACATATGCCTTGTCGTCACACTTGACGCCTTCAAGTCCCAGTTCTTTCAGTTCATCCGCCAGCATATGCGCCAGATCGAATTCGCGCTGTGCCGTGGGCTGCACACCCTGCACGTCCGGTTCGCTGGTCGTGTCGACCTTAACATATCTTAAAAACCTGTCCAGCAGTCCCATAATCTGCAACCTCCCCCATGCCGGCCTTGGTCCGGCTTACTCCACCGGCGTCCAATTTGCCGGCGCCTGCGCGGCATTGCGCGCAAATGCGTCAGCTCATTAGCACCTTTTTATCGGAATTATACCATGCTTTTGGTTATGCGTCAATGCCGCCAAGTCACGCCCTACAACAGATAAAGGCGCCCCGCAAGCCGGAGCGCCTAATCAAGTTTGTTTTGTTTCCAACGTTGAGCTTGCACGCTTAAGCGGCCAAGTCTATCCTCTTCCGATTCTTCTGCACGCATTTCAGTGCCTTTAATATTCACAACTTGCTCTGCATTAGACTTACTTTGAGCATATCTTGCAAGTAACTTCTGTATTTGAATATCATTGAGATCGTCTTCGCGTTTTTTCTCTTCAGCAGCCTCGGCACTAGCTATATTGAACGCTTTCG
>DSLFC04102__coassemble_1464_pt1 | contig 13672 bp, 11 predicted proteins | sample DSLFC04102__metabat2_low_PE_005 | metagenome-assembled genome bin DSLFC04102 | reverse complement strand
CATATAGTGCTGAGCGCGTGACTCATAATAGTGCGCAGACATGCATATACTATACGTGACCAAACAGGAAGGCAGGCGATTTGATGGATCTGAGGAATACCCAGACGCTGATAAATCTTGCCCGTTCGTTTGCGGGCGAGTCGCAGGCGCGCAACCGCTACACGATATACCTGGAGCAGGCACGTGCCGATGGACTCGAGGCCATGGCCAGGACGATACAGCTCATAGCCGACAATGAGTTGGCGCACGCGCGCGAGTTCATGGAGCGGATCATAGCGGGCGTGCCGGTGCAACCGGGCAACATAATGATAGACGCGGGCTATCCGTTTGAGTTGGGCACGACCACTGACAACATGTTCTTTGCAGCGGCTGGAGAAAATGCGGAGTCGTCCCGCATATATCCCGAGTTTGCTAAAGTGGCTCAACAGGAGGGATTTGAGCCGATAGCGCAGCTTTGGAACATGATATCTACGGTTGAGCGCGGGCATGACGCGGCGTTTACCGAGATGGGCAACCGCCTGCGTGACGGTTCGCTGTATCGGCGCGATCGGCCGCTGGTATGGAAGTGCAGCAATTGCGGGTTTGAACGGCTGGGCACGGAGGCATGGGACACATGTCCGCTGTGCGGCTATGCGCAGGGTTGGGTTGAGCTCAATCTGGATGCGCGGCTGTGAACGGCGAGCAAGCAGGGCATACAGTTAGGCGCGCGGGTGGACAAGCCCGCGCGCCTTTTCACGCCTGTCTTATGGCGCATATGAGTATATTGAGCATGTAATCATGGCGACGCAAACCTAATGTCACAATCTATCGATCACAAATTGCAACGCCTTGCGTTTTAGCCATGCAGCCATACGTGCATAAACATACCAACAATGCTTGAAATATGCAGGCACATACATGGAAAATGGCCGCGTACGTCAATTGGCCGCCTTTACGGAGGCAGTCGTATCACTTGCCTCCCATAGTGCGGCGCAAGTAGTCCAATGCTTTGAACAGATCAGCGGGCTGTTCGTACATGTAGGGGTAAGCCTCGATTATGACGGCTCCATCATAGCCGCGTGCGCGCAGCTCGTCGCCAAATTTAGCAAAATCGAATCTGCCGCGTCCGGGCAGGCATTCGCGGCCGTTCTCGTCGAAGTCGTATACGTGTACGTGATCGAGCCGTTCGCCCATGGCGTCCATGAACTCGTGATAATCGCGCTGAGAGCGCACAGCCTGTTTGGTATCGAGCGTGAAGCGGATATCGGGCAAGCGCTGTGCGATAAGCGGGCCAAACTCGGGCTGTGAAAACTCGGACCAGAACACATTTTCAAGCGCCAGCGTCATGCCGTGCTCATGCAGCGCGTCCATCACCGGGCGCAATGCGGCGGCGGTCACATCGGGATCGGCCAGCGGAGGCACCGCGCCGCGCGTGCCCATCAGCCGGTTGCGGCCATGCACGACATAGCGCGCCGCACCGAGCTGACAGCCGGTCTCAATAGCAGCCAGCGTCTCTCGGAGGGCGTACTCCCTGCCGTGCGTGCTGGCCGAGAACAGCATAACTTCAAACGATGAACTGAGCATGTGCATCGACACTATGTTCAGTCCACGCGCCGCGTCAAAAACCGCGGAGCGGTACTGGCCGGAGTACTCGTCCGGACACTGGAAGAATACCTCAACGCAGTCGCATTTGCCGGAATCTCTCAAAAATGCCAGCGCCTGATCGGTCTCCATGCGCCCGAACAGCGCGCTGGACGATATACCGTATTGCATATTGCCTCCTTGAGGTCGCATTGACATACATTGTCTTTGAATCGGCGCCCGCACATATGTATAATGTGAACATGAACACATGAGCGGGGGGTGAGCGCGTGCGCATCAGGCCAGGAGCGGTGGCAATTGCTGGCGCGGGAGCGTATGCGCTTGCCCTGAGTACAAGCGAACGGCTGCTGGCTGCACACAGGGCGCTGTTGGTGCGCGCATATGGCGCGCTGGGGCAGTTCTGCTCTGCGACAGAAGCGCCGGTAGCTGTGGCGTTGGCGCTGAGCCTTGCAATTGGCAGCGTGTGCGTTGTGCTAGGCGCGCTGATATTGTGTGTGCACAGGCGCTCGTATGCGCCGCTGCGGCGGAGCATGGCCGGGCTCCTCGCGCTGATGATTGGGCTGGGCGGGGCGTTAGCGCTCATGTGGCCTGCATGGTTGGACGATTCGCCGCGCGCGCAGGCCGCATACTCACGCGCGTATAGCCTGGACGAACTCGAACAGCTTATACTGACGCTTGATGGAATATTGCGCGAGGCGGAGGATGAAGTTGATCTGAGCGGCCCGGTCATGCGGCTGAGCGCATCGCTCGATGATATTGCAGCGCGTGCGGCACAGGCGTACCGCGCCGCAGGATATCAGGCAAATGCCCCCAAACTTTCGCGATTTCCGTGTTGGATGACGCGACTGCGCATTGCGGGCATATTCGTGCCGTTAACTGGCGAGGCGGTAGTCAGTCCTGACGACTTTGACTCGGCATTGCCGTTTACCATGCTGCATGAGCTGGCGCATGCTCAGGGGATATTGCGCGAGGACGAAGCCAATCTACTGGCACTAGAGGTCGCGCTGAGCTCGGGCGATGCGGAGCTGATCTGGTCGGGCGCATTGACGGCGCTCAGGTATGCATTGAACACACTGCGCGCGCTGGATGGAACCCGGTATCAGGCATTGCGCGACGAAATCAGCCCGCCGGCGCTGCGCGAGCTGGATGCACAGTGCGCGTTCGATTATGCGCCGCGCGGTTACGATGTACCGCTGGGCGCAGCCGGCTCAGGAAAAGCGTTGCCGGTGCTGGCGCGATCTGAGGACGCGTTTGTGCGCGTGGCGGGTTACGGCGCGTACGACGGGCTGACGTACCTGCTGATGGACGCCGGCTGGTTTGCGCGTTAGCGACCCCGAGCTGCGCGCAGGAGAGTATATACATACGATAGCACCAATTGCGGCGCGCGTCAAGCCTGGCGGGTAGGAGCAAACACATCGGATATACGGTATATTGCTGTAAGAGCGGCATTGCTGGCGCTGAGCAGGAGAAAGAGACTGCGCCGGACTGTTAACCGGCGCGAATGTCTTTGGGGGATATGCAGCCGCTGCGCGCCTGTCGCGGCAAAAGGCGCACTAAGGCAAACAAAAAACGCCTCGCTCTCAAAGCAGGCGTTTGTTGGCAATATTGCAGGTTTTATTGAGCAGCCTTGGCCAGGCGACGCGCCAGGCGGGCCTTCTTGCGGTTTGCGGCGTTCTTATGAATGACGCCCTTGGTAACCGCTTTGTCTATCGCGCTGGCGGTTACGCTCAGCATAGCGGCATCGGCCTTGTTCTCGGCAACACCGTTTTCAAACTTCTTAACTATGTTGCGCATCGCGGTCTTGTTGATGCGATTGTTCAGGTTCTTGACCTTGGTAACCTTTACGCGCTTTATGGCGGACTTGATCTGCGGCAAATCAATTCACCTCCCAGCCTGTCAAATCAACGTGAACTATTGTACCACGTTTCGGCGTCGAATGCAATAGCAAAATGACTTTTTACCGGTGGAGTTTGTATTAAAAACCCGCGTTAGAGCACAAATGTTATTACACAAAACACAGCTGCGCCGGCAAATAGCATCAGCAACGCTATCAGCGCGAGCGTATCGCCGCTGATACCGCGGGCCTGTTGCGCGGGGGCGTAGCTGCTGGACTTATATCGTATCGCTGAAGCGACGGCCGCTTATGGGCAGTATGTCCTGACCTCCGTCGTCATCGTCGGATTCGTAATCATAACTGCGGCTGCGGCGTGAGCATCTTGAATCGCCCTCGCGCTCGCCCCGAGCGGAGCTGCGCGGTGCAAGGCGCGCGTCGTATTCGCGGCTGTGGGCGCGATAGCGCGCTTCATCGTCGGAGCGGCGGCGCTCGTGCTGCGTTTCAGCGGCGCGGTTGCGCTGGCGCGTCTGGTGCTGGGTGCGCTCTCGAGTGCGGCGGGATTCATCGTGCATCGGTTCTGCCTCGGCGTCCTCGGGCGCTTCAGCTTCGTCCGCGTCATCTGCGCGGCGACTTGCGGAGTCGTGGCGAGGCTCGCGCGGACGCTCGGTTTGGCGGCTCATCGTGGTGCGGAGCGAACTTTCGGCGCGCTGTCCTGATATAGAAAGCGCCTCATTGAGCATGTCGACCGGCATTAGATCGACGCGCGTGCTTATCTGCTGCCAGTATTCGCGCTCCAGACCTTCGCCGGCGGCGTCCAGACGATCCAGCACGTCGTCCAACTCGTTCAGGTTCCACTCGCCGCGCGAATCAAAGCGCAGCGCGGCAAGCGTCGTAATGATGACTACGGACTCGCTCATCTGCGCGCGCTCGAGTCCGCCGTCGCACAGCGCCGCGAAGTAGCGTCGGCCAAAGCGCAAGAACGCGTCTCGCTTTGCGGGTTCCATCGGTGAGAGCAGTTTGAGCACGCCCTGCATCACGCTGCCGCCCCACTCGCCATATCCGCTCATCAGTCGGCCCCACAGGCATACTGCGCGCTGGTTGTCAGTCACCTGACCATCCCACTGGCGCACATATGAATAGGCGTAGTCCAGCGCGTCGTATGTGCGCTCGTCGTACTCGTCGAATTCGTTGAAGTCTATTCGCTCAATCAGCTCGCTCAGCAGCGGGTCAAATGCGCCCTCGTTGAGCGCCGGCTCATCGCGCATCAGCGCCTCGAGCGCGTCGCGCACGTCCAGCAGCGCTTCTGCGGTTGCCTTGGGCGTTGCGGCGGACATTTCGCGGTTGGCGGCTTCGGCCATTGCGCCTGTAACCAGCTCTCTCCGGCTGGGCGGCAGGCAGCTCAGCAGCGTATTTCGCGCGGCCACCAGACGCGCAGGATATTCTTCAAGCCGGGCACAGTTTTCGGTACCGGGCATGGCTTCGGTCACGAAGCGCTCCAGCGTGCCGGCACGCTCGATGTGGCGCAGCGTGCCGCGCAGCGCGCCCGGATAGCCGCTTATAGTGCGGGCAATTTGACTGCTCAACAGGCCTGCGGGCGGCTCGTTGTAAAGCGAAGCCAGTTCCGCATCGTACAGCTCATACATTGGGTGGCCTATGCGGTGCAGGTAGTCGCTGTACATTAGCGCGTAGCGGAAGTACATGTCCGAGCCCAGCGTGCGGCGCAGCTTTATGAAGCCCGCCGTAAACCGCCTGAAATCGGCGGAATTGGCGTATCGCAGCGATGCCGACAGCGCCTGCTGAGCGCGTTCCAGGTCGGCGTTGGTCAGCTTGACGTCGGACGCGGCGTCTCGGGCGTCGACGGCTGGTATGGCTTCGACCGGGTCATCGGCGGCATCGCGGGCCGCGGTCACGCGGCTGTATGTGCCGCTGAGCAACGCTTCGGCGCGTTCAAAGTCGCCTTTGGAGGGCTCAACATCCAGATCGCGCGTGGAGTCGGTCAGATATATGTATGCGCTGCAGGAGCGGTCGTAATCGTTCATGGTGTAGCCGTTCACGCCATTGCAGGGCTTTTGAGCAACAACGGTTGAATACTCCATGTTGATCGCGACGTCCAGCGGCAGCGCGCGCAACATGAGTTGCAGCGCCATGAACAGCTTCCGCGACAGATCGCCCGCGGCCATATCGCCGATGATGGCCAGCGGAAAGCGCCCGGTGCGCAGCGCGCAGACCACCTCGGCCAGCACGTTCACATCCGGGAACAGCGCGCGCACCGCGCCTGCAAACTCGTCGGGCGCGGCGGAAGAATTGAGTTGAGCTATGTCCAGCGGCGGCAGAGCGAACGTGCTGTCCAACCATGGGGCGTCATCAAAGAACAGCCCGTTGCCCAGAGGGCCGCGCATGTACAATCCCTTTAGCTCGTCAAGCGTTGAAAAGTAAACGCTGTCCACTATCGTGCGGCCATTACATGGATACGTCTTGCTCAGTACTGCGCCCTCGAGCAGGCGGCGCTGCGAATACGCGGCACAGCGCCCGCGCGCGGCCAGCTCTATTGCCAGCGCGTCCAGCGCCGAGTGGGGCGGCTTGCGATAGATTGCGCGGCCTACACCCAGCAGGCGCGCGCCATGTTCATCATGCGTCGTTACGTGCCGCACTATCATTCGTGTCACCTCCCGCCGTTGCGGCGTTCAATCGTGTGGTAAATTTACTGGCGGCGCGTATGGCCGCCCGAATGGTAATTAACTGCATATCGAAATTATAGACGCCCCATGTCAAATTGTCAACCACCTAAGCTCTTCTTCAGAGAGCGATGGATGAAGCGCAAGATTTATCGCCTCTGAGAGCAGGCGCGCAGAGCGCTCTATCAGCGAATCGATTTCGCGCGGTGTGACTATAAGCCCGTCAAGCGCGTCACTCAGCCGGTCGGCGTCGCGCTGAGCGTCAGCCTCACGCTGACTGTCGGCGCAATGCTGAGCGCTTGCGCTATTATGCGCGTTGACTTCGACTCGATTATAGGCGTCTTGGCGCGTGCGGGCGTCATCTCGCTCATCCGCGTGAGCTTCATGTGGAGTGTCCGCGCTATGCTGCGAGTCGGACTCGTGAGCAGCAGTTCGGTAATGGGCGTTGCGCTCAGAGCTGACGTCGCGTCCATGTTGTGCGCAGTGTTGCGTCGCAGTGCCCCAGCCAAACCGGTCGCAGACATCGCGCACTATCGTCGCGGCGTATACTACCATGGGTACGCCTATCGCCAGTACCGGCACACCCAGCGAATCCCGGCTCAGCTCAGCGCGGTGATTGCCCACGCCCGAACCGGGTTGTATGCCGGAATCGCTGAGCTGGACGGTTGAGGCGATGCGCGTGAAGTCGCGCGCGCACAGCGCATCGACGGCGATTATCAGTTCCGGGTGGAGTTCGCGCACCAGTCCCTTTACAGCCTCGCCGGCTTCTATACCGGTCGAGCCATATACGCCGGGCGCGGCGGTCATAACTCGGCGCAGTCCGCTCAGGCCCACGCTGTCCAGCAGTGCGCGCGTGCCCAGCACCATGTCGGCGGTGCGTGGCCCGAGCGCGTCGGGGGTGACCTGGCGGTTGCCCAGGCCCAGTACCAGCACGCCGCCGGGCGCGTCCTCCGGCGGCAGGTATGGCCGCAATTCTGATATCAACATGTCGCGCAATGTGCTGCGCGCGGGATCGCCCTCGTCCAATACGTCGGAATAGAGCGTCGAGTAGGTGCCTTTGCGGCGCCCGGTCTCGCGTTCGCCGCGTTCGTCGAGAACGTCTACGCGCACGCGGGTGACGCCCTGGTTTTCATCGCGGCTGACGCGCACGCCCGGCGCTTCGCCGCCTGTGGCCACGCGGCCGGATTCTATCGCAAGGTCTGTGTAATATCCGTTCATGTGCCAAACACCTCCTAAATGTCATGAGCTCATTATGTCCATATGGCGGCGGTTTTAGCAGCACATGAGGGCGGGCGGATGGACTTGCGCGGCTAAAGGCACACCTGCGCGCAGCCTGTGCGAGTTGATCCATACGCGCATAACCTGCGCCCAAAACGCATACGCATTAGCAATGACACGGCATGGGGGAGGAAGCGTATGGTCAGGATAAAGGTGGTTAAAAAGTCGCAGCTGGTCAGCGGCGTGTTGATAGCGCTGGCGGTGCTGGCAGTGCTGATATGCGGATGGCTGATGTGGCGCGGCGCTGCGGATAATGGCGCTGCGGGCGTGCTGAGCGTACAGACGGCGCAGGCGGACGGCTTAAATCGCATGTATGTGGAGGCGGCGGACGGCGCAGGCGGCGATTCGTCCGCCGTCGCCTGTCTGAGCGCGTGCGGCGCGAGCGCGGCAGAGGATGCGGTATACGTGGTTGAAGTCGACTTGAGCGGCACGCCGTCGCCGGATGCGCTCAATGACGCAGGCGAAATGGGCCCGGGCGCTACATTGAGCGCGGACGAGCTCATGCCTGAGGTGGAGTCCACGCCTGCCAATGAAACCATGTCGCCGTACGAGCCCACGTCGTATGGAAGCGCGCCCACGCTTGCGCAGATACTTGCATCGGGGTTGAGCACCTCGACCAGCATGTCGGGCCAGCCGCTTGCGGGTCGGAGCATATTCATATACCACACCCATACGCATGAGTCATATTTAAAGCAGCCCGAGGACGACTATGTTGAAATAAGCGCCTATCGCACCGGCGACAGTGATTATTCAATAGTGCGCGTAGGCGAGGAATTGACGCGGCAACTCGAAGCGCTGGGCGCGACGGTCACGCATGATACCACCGATTATGAGCAGGATGCGCTGTCCACATCGTATAATCGCTCGCTGCTGACGCTGGAGCAATTGCGCGGTGAAGGCCGCACGTTTGACCTGTGGATAGACATGCATCGCGACGCGTATTCGGAGAGCGGCAGCGGCGATCCGTTTGCGGCTACGGTGAATGGCGTACAGGTTGCGCGCCTTATGGTATTGCTGGGCACGGGCGAGGGCACATCGGGCGGCGAGGCGTTCGACGTGAAGCCTGACTTTGAGCGCAACCTGGTATGGGGCCAGCGATTGACCGAGGCGCTGGAGCAGGTAGCTCCGGGCATAACCCGGCCGCTGATGGTAAAGACCGGCCGCTACAATCAGCACATATCCGAACGCTGTCTGCTGATCGAGGTGGGACATAATCGCAACACGCTTGAGCAGGCGCTGGGTTCGATGCCTTATCTTGCACAGGCGATAGCGCTTACGCTCGCGCAGTGAGGTCGGTTTAAGCGCTTGAACCATGTGCTCCGGCCGGAAAACGAATGAGGCGGCAAGTGCGCTCGAATCGTCCGGGCGCCGAGACTGAAAATTTACTGGCGTACCGCATAACGACGGGCTGCATGCGTATATATTATAGAGTTGACGGTGTGATTCCAGAAAATACAGCCGGCAAATACCGCGCGGCGAATTTACCAATGCGACGGTACAAGGCGGCTGCGCGTTCATGTGCACAAATGTATACCACAAAATCCACACTAACGCGATTGACATGCGCAGCGAATTGCGTTATGATAGTGGCATTGGCCGGAGCGCGTCGCGCGCCGGTGCAGCTATATGCATATGTAAGAGGCGGTTTGAGTGAGTAACGCGTTTGAGGGAGCGCCCAATGCGCCGGATGCACGCCGCGATGCGCCAGTGGGCGTGTTTGACAGCGGTGTGGGAGGCATATCGGTGCTGCGTGAGCTTAGGACACTGCTGCCGGGTGAGAATTTCATATACTATGGCGACAGCGCGAATGCGCCCTATGGCGAAAAGCGCGCGGACGAGATACGCGAGCTGGCGTGGGGCGTAGTAGAGCGGCTGCTTGCGCGCGACATAAAGGCGCTGGTGATAGCGTGCAATACGGCCACGGCAGCCGCGGCGGCGCTGATCCGGGAACGGCTGGACATGCCCGTGGTGGCGATGGAGCCGGCGCTCAAGCCGGCCAGCGCATGTACGCATGGCGGCAAGGTATTGGTATTGGCTACGCCGCTTACGCTGAAGCTGGACAAGTTCCGCCATCTGATGGAGCTGTATGGCCAGGACGCGTTGCCGATGCCGTGCCCGGGATTGATGGAACTGGTAGAGCGGGGCATTGTGGCCGGTCCGGAGATGGATGGATATCTCGCGGATGTGCGCGCCCGGGTAGCGGGCGAGCGCGTGGACGCGGTGGTACTGGGCTGTACGCACTATGTATTTTTGCGGAGCGCGATAGAGCGGGCGTTTCCTCAGGCGCAGGTAGTCGATGGCAATGCGGGCACCGCGCGTCAACTGGAGCGGCTTTTACAGGCGCGCGGATTGCTGCGCGGCGGTACGCAGGGCGGCGTGGAACTGCTGACCAGCGGGCCGGAGAGCGAACTGGCGCTGATGCGCAAACTGCTGGAGCTGCCTTGCTGAGCAGGTGCGCTCCGGTATACTATGGCTTTTGCGCCGGGGAGGCAGGCTGCTGCGGTAGACGCGTGGTCGGGCAGCGACGGCGTTTGAGCGATACGGTATTGGTTATTAATGTACATAGCGGCGCGATGCGTGGCGGGGCAAGTGTGGCGGGAGCCGGCTGCTCCGCTGCGCGCGCGTTCGGGCTGTGCCCGGAGGCGGCGGGCCGTTAAGTTTCAGGAGGTTAATGTATGAGGGATGTAGTATTGAGCGACAATGCGGTGCGCGTGTTGGAGCGCAGGTACCTGGCGCGGGACGAGCATGGTAATCTGACCGAGGATCCCAAGGGCATGTTTGAGCGCGTTGCGCGCGCGGTGGCTGCGGCCGACGCGCACTTTGACGCTGCGGCTGATGTCGACGCGACTGCTGAGAAGTTCTTTGACGTTATGGCGGGGCTGGAGTTCATGCCCAATTCGCCTACTCTCATGAATGCGGGCCGTCCGCTGGGGCAGCTGTCGGCGTGTTTTGTGCTGCCGGTGGACGACTCTATGGAGCAGATATTCGATGCGGTAAAGTATGCGGCGCTTATACACAAGTCGGGCGGCGGCACGGGCTTTTCGTTTTCGCGTTTGCGGCCGGCGGGCGCGGCGGTGCGTTCGACGGGCGGCGTAGCATCGGGGCCGATAAGCTTTATGAAGGTGTTCAACTCTGCGACTGAGGCGGTCAAGCAGGGCGGCACGCGTCGAGGCGCCAACATGGGCATACTGCGCGTGGACCATCCCGACATAATGAGTTTCATAACCTGCAAACAGGACACCAGTGAGATAACCAATTTCAACATATCGGTAGCGCTGACCGAGGATTTCATGCGTGCAGTCGAGGCGGACGAGCAGTATTCGCTGATTGATCCGCACGAGGGCTGCGAGACGGGCAAGCTGCGCGCGCGTGAGGTGTTTGACAAGATAGTCGAGATGGCGTGGCTCAACGGCGAACCCGGCATAGTGTTCATAGACCGCATGAACCGCGACAACCCCGTGCCTGCGTTGGGCGCGATTGAGAGCACCAATCCCTGCGGCGAACAGCCGCTGCTGCCGTATGAGAGCTGCAACCTGGGCTCGGTAAACCTGAGCCGCATGGTGCGCGTGGACGAGCGCACCGGCGAAAAGGCGATAGACTATGCACGCCTGGGCGAAGTAGTCGACCTCGCGGTGCATTTCCTGGACAACGTGATAGAGATCAATCAGTATCCGCTTGAGCAGATACGCGACATGACGCTCAAGTCGCGCAAGGTGGGTCTGGGCGTTATGGGCTGGGCGGATCTGCTGTTTGAGCTGGGCGTGTCATATGACAGCGCGCAGGGCGTGGCGCTGGCTGATGAGGTCATGGGCTTCATACACGACCGTGCCTGGGCGGCGTCGCGCGCGCTGGCCAAGGTGCGCGGGCCGTTCCCGGAGTGGCAGCGCAGCGTGTTCGCGGGCGACGAGCAGCCCCCGCGCAACGCCACAGTGACTACGATTGCGCCCACCGGCACAATATCGATATTTGCGGGCGCGTCGTCGGGCGTTGAGCCGCTGTTTGCGCTGGCGTTTGTGCGCAACGTTATGGACAATGACGCCTTGCCCGAGGCCAATGCGGTATTCGAGCGTGAGTTGAAGGCGCGTGGGCTGTATACGCCGGAGCTGATGCGGCGCGTGGCCGAGCACGGTACCGTGCAGGGCATAACCGAATTGCCTGAGCAGCTGCGCCGGGTATACGTGACCGCGCACGACATATCGCCCGAGGCGCATGTGCGGATGCAGGCGGCATTCCAGCGCCACACCGATAACGCCGTCAGCAAGACGGTCAACTTCACTCATGACGCCACGCGCGACGACGTGCGCCAGGCGTATATGCTGGCGTGGAAGCTGGGCCTGAAGGGCATAACGATCTACCGTGACGGCAGCCGCGACAGCCAGGTGCTCAACATAGGCAAGACCGAGGCGCCCAAGGCCGAGCCGCAGCCCGAGGTCAAGCCCGTGCCGCAGATTGCGCCCATGCCGCGTCCGCGTCCCGACATGACTATGGGAATAACCGAGAAGGTCAAGATAGGCTGCGGCAACCTGTATGTGACGGTCAATTACGACGAGCAGGGCATCTGCGAAGTGTTTACTAACCTGGGCCGCGCGGGCGGGTGTCCGTCGCAGAGCGAGGCGACCAGCCGCCTGGTGTCCACAGCGCTGCGCGCCGGCATGAAGCCCGAGACGCTCATAGAGCAGCTGCGCGGCATACGGTGCCATTCTACGCTCAGGCAGAAGGGGCTCAAGGTGCTCTCGTGCCCGGACGCGATAGGGCAGGTGCTGGAGAAGGTCATGCGCATGCGGCGCGAGCAGGGGCTTGACGGATGCCATCTGCCGGGCAGCGTGGGCATAGACGACAAGCGCGTATCCCAGGAGCGCACGCAGGATAACGTAGTCGATCCGGACGCGCTGTGCCCGGAGTGCGGCAATCCCATGGAGCATGAGGGCGGCTGTGTGATCTGCCGCAAGTGCGGGTATTCGCGCTGCAGCTGAGATGCGTTGACACGGCGGCGCATATGAGGTATATTATCCTTATCAATCAAATGCGGCTGCGTGAGGATATGCGCGGCGCGCGTGCGGAGGTATACCTATGAAAAAGGACTTAGAGGCGATACTGGATAAGTACATAGCGCTGTTTGACGCGCGCAAGCTCAACTGCGCCGAGACGACGCTCATGGTAATGTGCGAGTACATGGGTGTGGACAGCCCGCTTGTGCCGCGGATAGCCACGGCGTTTGGCGGGGGCCTTGCCGGCACGCAGTCGGTGTGCGGCGTAGTGACCGGCGCGCTGATGGCGGCGGGCATATGCGCGGGGCGCGAGGTGGGCGGCGACCAGGCGCCGGCACGCGAGCTGGGCAGCGAGTTTATAAGCGGCTTTGTCGCCGAGCGCGGCGCTTTGACGTGCATGGGGCTTACCGGCGTAAACATGCGCGATCCGGTTGCTATGGAGGAATTCCGCGCGCCGGGCGGCGGACATGACGTCATCTGCAATAATTGTGTGCGCTGGGCCTGCCGGTATATGGCGGCTAAGATAGATCAGCGCGATTGAATGTTCACAACCGACTAAAACCATATCGACGTCCCGCGCGGTGGCAGCAAGCCCGCGCGGGACTCACCTTTTGCGCACGAATACAAAAGGAGGGCGCATCTCATGAAGGCGCTTACATTGCGAGAACCCTGGGCAAGCCTGGTGCTGGAGGGCGTAAAGACGCTTGAGACGCGCAGCTGGGCCACGCGCTACCGGGGCGAGCTGTTTATACATGCCGGCAGCGGCCGAGTGCCGCGAGGCGATGCGCATGTGAACGAGCTGATGAAACTGCTTGAGGGGCCGTTGCACTATGGGTTGGTTATAGCAAGGTGTGAGCTGGTCGACTGCGTGCGCATCGATGCGGAGTATGCGCGTGAGATAGAGCGGCGCGCGCCATTGAACTATATCAGCGGAGATTATACGCCGGGACGCTATGTCTGGGTGCTGGAAGGCGTGCGCGCGCTGGAGCGCCCGGTGCCGGCGCGCGGCATGCTGGGGTTGTGGAATTGGGAGCCAAATGGCGTCTGACGGGTCAATACGTTGTGCAGCACGCAATAAAGAATTCACCAAAAATGCGTGGAAACCAAAAAAACTCGCAAAAAAATAGCTTGACGGGCGTAAAAATGCAATTTGACTCTTTTCTTTTGCTTCGATTTCTGTTAATATAGACCATAGATGCTTTTGAGCGGAAAACGCAATCGGCGTAAAGCGATGACGCGAACTGTTCGTTCGCGTTTTGAGGGCGAATATTTGCGCGGCGGCGCGCCGGTTTGACGCATTTACGCAGAGCCATATT
>DSLFC04102__coassemble_1459_pt1 | contig 13722 bp, 11 predicted proteins | sample DSLFC04102__metabat2_low_PE_005 | metagenome-assembled genome bin DSLFC04102 | reverse complement strand
ATGTACAAGTAGCGCTAAGGCTCTGGGTTGGACGGATTGCTGATGCTAAAGTCGAACTGACTACATGCATTATAATGCTTGCGCACAGGGGACTATGGCAATGGTTTTGTTTGGACTATCAATCGTAGCCGGTTCAAAGCATGAAGAATCATTCACCTGCAAAACTTGTCGATATAGGCGTCAAGGCACTTCTGTATGACCTTGCGCGCCTCGCCGGCGTCGTGCAGCTCGTCGACCACGGTCTCCTTGCCCTCCAACGACTTGTAGACGGTGAAGAAGTGGGTCATCTCGGTGAATATGTGGGCGGGCAGTTCGCTTATGTCGTGGTAGGTGTTGTAAACCGGGTCCTGGAACGGTATCGCAATTATCTTTTCATCGAGGCGGCCCTGATCGAGCATCTTAATGACGCCTATCGGGTAGCAGCGCACCAGACTCAGCGGCTGAATGACTTCGCTGCACAGCACGAGCACGTCGAGCGGGTCATCGTCCTCGGCATATGTGCGGGGTATCAGGCCGTAGTTGGTGGGGTAGTGCGTGGACGTGTAGAGTATGCGGTCGAGTATCAGATGGCCGGTCTCCTTGTCGAGCTCGTACTTCTTCTTGCTGCCCTTTTCGATCTCGATCACGGCGATGAAGTCGTCGCAGTTGATGCGCGAGGGGGATATGTCGTGCCAGATGTTGCTCATTGCGTATCGCCTCCGTATTGTCTTGGGTTGTGAGGTTGGCATGCCGGGCGGCCCGGCGTGAACCTGATAGGCTGCCGCGCCGCACGGACTGTTCGTCATATGAATTTTACCATTGAAAACCAGGTGGGCTGAGTGCGCGCCGCGTGCAGCTCTATCCGGGCGCGTCAGGCGCGCAGGGATCTGGTGATGGTGATCGGCTCCCGATAATGCTCGATTCGGGCGCGTTAGGCGCGCAGAAACTTTATCGCCGATAGCCGCGTGCGGCAATTCCGCTGACTCAGCCGCGGCAAGCGCCCGCAATGCGCCATGACTTTGCCAAGAGGCGCACGCGCCGCCGGCTCATGCGGCCATTCTGGTGGTATCGCGCGGAGCGCGTCGCGCCAAGGGCCTTTGAACGCCACACTTACGCCGGGCGCGCTGCATGGCACTGTCAGCGACGCGGTACGAGCGCACCGCCGAAATTGGCCTTGTGCACGCCATAATACCGGGCGCATTGCAAGGCACTTTCGGCAGCGCGGTTTAAACGCACAGCCGAAATTGGTCTTGCGCACCGCCATAACGCCGGGCATGTTGCAAGGCACTGTCAGTATCGCGGTTCAAGCGCACCACCGAAATCGGCCATACGTGCCCACCGGACGTCGCTCGCTATGTATCTCGTCCATCAGCACCATGCACGAGCAAGCTGCGCAAATCTGCCTTGCGTACCACATAAACGCTGGGCGCCTTGTACGCTTCAGCCATTATCAAAAGTCGAACGCATCGCCGCAATCGGCCTTGCGCGCCGCCTTGAACGCGGCACCGTCGCGCTTGAGCACAGCGCGCCGCTCCAGTCCTGCTTCAGTGCACAGTTCCAGCGTCACGCGGCCGCTCTGCGTCGTTGGATGTCGCCGCACGCGTGCCGCGCAGGGTTGCGCCGGCGTGCGGGTGAACGCCATGTAGCTGAACTTCTCGTCCTCATATGGCGCGTCGCCGCCTTTGAGCAGGCGGTGCAGCCGCGAGCGCGCGACCCGACACGTAAAGTGGCACCAGTCGCCGTCGGCCAGCGGGCATTCGCGCTCATGCGGACAGGGCGCGGCTACGTGACCGCCCAGCTCGAGTATGTGCTCGCGCATGCGCCTAAGCTGAGCGGATCCCTCGGGCGTGCCCGGCTCTACGATCAGCAGCAGCGCGCCGGTCGCCGCCCACAGCGCGTCCAGCAATCGCATGCGCGCGACTTCGTCCAGCTCGCCCAGCATGTACGCGGCCACTACCATGTCGTACTGCCCCTCGGGCGCAGCGCGGCTCAGGTCGGCCTGCAGCCAGCGCGACTCATGGCCGGCCCAGGTCTGACTGTGCTGCATCAGCTGTTGGCCCAGTCGGCTCATCGCGTCCTCGCGCTCTATCAGCGTCAGGCGTTCGGGCGCGCACGACCCGGTCAGTGCGGCCCAGCTAGCCGCGCCGGTGCCCGCGCCCACGTCCAACAGCGTGTGCACATCAAGTCCGGGCATGCATTGCCATGCCGCGTCCAGCGCCGCGCGCACCGCGCAGTACGTCGCCGGCATGCGCGCCACGGCGTAAGCCAGCGCCTCTGCATCGCGCGACACCAGGCGTCGGCCCTGTCCGGTCTCGTCGCGATAGCGGCGGCTCAGCTCGCCCGTCAGCTCCTTCAGTTCGCGCTGGGAAGCGCCTTGCGCATGACGCTCTATCGCCTCGCGCAGCTCGTATGGCAGTTCCATAATTAGCCTCCCGTCATATGCGGCGCACTTCCACGCTCAGCTGGCCGTCATGCGCGTCCAGCACCGCGCAGCCGCATTCGCCCAGGCATAGCGCCGGCACAATATACGATGGTATGTCGCCCAGCATCCGCATTGCGCCGGGGTGGTAGTGGCCCTGAATCAGCGCGCGCACCGGTCGATGCGCACCCAGTATCGCGGCGGATACCGCGGGCGCATTGCGTATCGTGTGCGGGTCGGCGATGTCGCCGGTCAGCGGCTGATGGCTGAGCACCACTGCCGGCGGGCCGCCCTCCGCCAGCCGCGCGCGCAGCCAGTCCAGCTGCTCCACAGGCAACGCGGCATCGCGCCAGTCAAAGTTGAACCCGCGATAGCTCATGCCGGCGCTGGTATAGCAGCAGTCCAGCATCAGCCACTCCAGCCCGCCCATTGCGCAGGACCATGCGCCATCGGCATGGCCGGTGAACTCGCGCTTGGGCGCTACCTCGGCGTCATGGTTGCCGGCCAGCGAGATGCACGGCGCGCCCAACTCGCGCAGCGCCTGCAGTGCGGCGTCGGCGTTTTTGCGATTGGCGGCGGGGTCGCCGGCATCGTTTACCAGGTCGCCCAGGTTGATGAACGCATCGGCGGGACCGAGCACGCGGCTGATGTGGCGCAGCCTGTCCAGGCCTTCGCCGTACATGCGTCCGCCCTGTGGCGGCAGGTCTGCGGCGTAGTGCGCGTCGGTGAACAGTATTATGCGCATTGACTTACCTCCTGTGAGCGCAGGGGAATGTGGTCGGGGTTTGACGGATGCGCTTGTCGGACAGGGCAGCAACCCGTTGCAAGTGGCAAGTGATTGCGCGATGCGGATATACTGGTCGCAGACTCAGGCCATGCGCCCGGCGCACGCGCCTGGCAAAAGCGGTCAACTGAGGCGCTTTGCGTACGCGCGCAATGAACCGGCAAATCGGACGTGACCAGCGGACCCGCCCAGCGTACACGCCTAACGCGCGCTCAAATGTACCCGGCGAGCGCCAGGCGGCAATGCGCGACGAGACAACCAGCTGGACGCACCACCGATAGTGCGAAGCAAATGTGCCAGGCAATTAGCCCAAGTGACAATGCGCAACGATGCACCCAATCAGACGCATACACCGACAGAACGCAACGAATGTGCCAGGCAATTAGCCAAGTGGCAATGCGCAACGATGCACCCATCAGACGCATCCGCCGAAAGAACACAACGAATGTGCCAAGTAAATTAGCCAAGCGGCGATGCGCAACGATGTACCCATCGGGCACATCCGCAGACAGAGCGAAACGAATGTGCCAAGCAATTAGCTAAGCGGCAATCCGCAACGATGCACCCAATCAGACGCATCCGCCGAAAGAACACAACGAATGTGCCAAGTAAATTATCCAAGCGGCAATGCGCAACGATGCTCCCATCACACGCACCCGCCTGCGAAGCGCAACGAATGCGCCAGGCAATTAGCCAAGCAGCAATCCGCAACAGGCCAACCAGCCGAACGCAACAATCGGCAGAGCGAACGCCGTTTCAGCGCGCATGCCGGGCAGCCATGCGCTGATCCGCTCCGATAGCCGCCCCAATGGGCGCACCCGTCAAGCCCGGTCGGTCTGAACATCGATGTACTGCGACATCAGCGAGTATGCGCGTTCCAGCTCGACCTCGTCGACGGTCACGCCTTCCAGCGCCGCGAACTTGAGCGTCGAAAAGCCGCGCAGCACTTCCAGCGTGCGCTCGCCCAGCGCCAGGCCATTAGCGCCGCAGCGCGCGCAGCTGACGCCGCCGCCGGCCATGTCCAGTTTCAGCGGCGGCCTGACCGCCTGACCGCAGATCGAGCACCGATACAGCTCGGGCGCAAACCCGCCCACGCGCGCCAGATGCATGTAAAACGTGAGCGCGATGCGCCGCGTGTCCTGCTTTGAATAGTTCAGGTAAGTCAGCCCCTTGAGCAGCAGCGCAAACAGCAGCGGCTGTTCCTGATTGGGCGTGGCGATGGTCTCGACCAGCCGCAGCCAGTGCGCGCCTTCGCTGAGCCGGTCGTAGTCGCACCTGAGGTCGTAGAACGCGTCCTTTATCTGACAGCCGGTCAGCGTATAGCGGTCCTGGCGCTGGTTGAGCATGTACTCGCCCGCGCAGAACACCTCAGTCGCATTGGTGAGCCGCGCGCCGCGCCGCCGGCAGCCGCGCGCGCTGACCGACAGCTTGCCCAGCCCTGGCGACAGCAGCGTCAGCATGCGATTGCTCTCGCCGAAATCCACGTGGCGCAGCACTATCGCGTCGGTCTTGACCTCGGCCATGGTTACTGCTCCTCGCTCGAGTCGTAGCCCAGCGTGCGCAGATCGCCCATGCGGTTGCGCCAGTCCTCGCGCACCTTGACCCACAGGTGCAGCATTATGCGGCTGCCCAGCAGGTTTTCTATGTCCGCGCGCGCCTGCGAGCCTATGCGGCGCAGCATCGCGCCCTGCTTGCCTATTATGATGGACTTGTGCGACTGCTTTTCGCAGTAGATGTTGGCATGTATCTCGACCAGATCGCGGCCGGTCTTTTTCATGGAGAGCATCTCTATGCCGACGCCGTGAGGTATTTCTTCGCGCAGGTTGAGCAGCGCCTTTTCGCGAATTATCTCGGCGGCTATGAAGCGCTCGGGCTGGTCGGTGTACATGTCGTCGGGGAAGTAGCGCGGACCCTCGGGCAGCGCGTTGACCAGCAGCCCCAGCAGCGCGCCCATGCCCTCGCCGGTGCGCGCCGACACCGGCACGACTTCGTCAAAGCCCAGCTCGCAGACCTGAGCTATGTCGCTGAGCAGCTTTTCGCGGCTGAGCAGGTCTATCTTGTTGATGGCGAGTATCTTGTAACCCTTGTGCTGGCCCCACTCGCGCAGCAGGCTCAGGTCGGACTGGCCGATGTACTGGCCGTCGACTACGCACAGCAGCGCGTCGGTGCCTATCATGGCCTGTTCAGCGGTCTTCATCATGTACTCGCCGAGCTTGGTGCGGGGGCGGTGTATGCCGGGCGTGTCCACGAACACCAGCTGCCAGTCGGGCTTGGTCACCACGCCCATTATGCGATTGCGCGTGGTCTGCGGGCGGTCGGAGACTATCGCGACCTTCTCGCCGACGAATGCGTTCATTATGCTGCTCTTGCCCACGTTCGGGCGGCCCATTATCGCCACAAAGCCCGAATGGAACGGCTTAACTTCTGCCATATGACTATCCTTTCAATCGTATAAACAATATATGCGCCCGCATGGCTGCCGGGCGCTCACAGGCTGTCCGGGCCGAAGCTCAGGGGCAGCAATTCATTAAGACTTGCGTGCTGCACATGGCCCTGACCGTCCTCGACCAGTACATCCATGTCGGGCGCGAATTCGCGCAGCACCTGCCGGCACGCGCCGCACGGCCAGGGCATCGAGCCCTCCGAACAGATCGCGATGCGCTCAAAGTCGCGCGCGCCCGCCGCCACCGCGGCCATGACTGCGCCGCGCTCGGCGCACAGCGTGAGCCCAAACGACGCGTTTTCGACATTGCAGCCGCAGTAGCGCGCGCCGTCGCGGCTGAGTATGCACGCGCCCACGCGGTAATGCGAGTAGGGCGCGTAAGCGTTGCCCAGCGCGGACCGGGCCATGTCCAGCAGCTCGCGCTCGCTGGAGGTGAGTTGTATGTCCATATCGTCCTCGCTTCCGTTCGACCGCGGCGCATATGCGGGCATGCGCCCGGCGCAGCGGGTCGTATCAGCCCCCGGGCCTGTCCACGGGGCGCGGGCAGTCCTGCGCCATGGTGCCGCATGTATCATCTGCGGTAGGCGCGACTGCGGGTTTGGTTTGGTCAGCGGCGCGTGCGGCATGAATGGCTCATGTTTCGCATGCGCCGCGTCACGGTTTACGCTTGCCGCATATGTACTGCGGCATTGATTGCACCGGTTGCATGCGTGCCGCGGGTTGGTCGCCGCCGGTCGAGCATGCGCCGCGGCCGTCAACAATGCGTGCTTAAGGCATATCGCAGGCTTTAACGCGTTGGCGTGCACATCGGCATACACAATGCGTCTGCGACCGTACCGCTTGCCGTGTATGGCATGCGTCATGCGTTGGCGACGGATATATCGGCCTTGCACGGCGCTGTGTCGGCGCGGGCGTCTGCCTTGTGCTGCCGGGCCGAACAGCGGCCATAACTATCGTGAGCGGCAACGCCTGGCGTTTGCTTTGTGCTGCCGGGCCGAACAACGGCCAAGCCTATCGTGAGCGTCAACGCCTGGCGTCTGTCGCATGCGGCCGGGCTGAACCCCACCGTGGGCGCCCACAGCGCCTACCTTATGCCGCCGGGCCAAACAACGGCTATGCATATCGTGAGCGGCAACCACCTGGCGTCCGCCTTACGCGGCCAGACCAAACTGCAACGCTTGGCGACTTGCGGTGCAGCGCGCCTGGCATCCGTCGCGTCAGTCGCGCTTGAGGTCGACTAGCGCCATCGCGGCTTCTTCGCGCGCGCGCATGACTGCCCGGTCCGAGTCGACCATGTGGTCGTAGCCCATCAGGTGAAACAGCGCGTGCGCGGTCAGGTAGCCTATTTCGCGCTGCGGGCTGTGGCCGTATTCGGCGGCCTGAGCGCGTGCGCGTTCGAGCGATATCACTATGTCGCCCAGGAACATGCCGCCCTGTTCCGGGTCGTACTCGCGCCTGAGCAGCGGCAGGTTGTCGCGCGCGGTACCGCGGCGGTAGTTGACGCTGGGGAAGCTGAGCACATCGGTGGCGCGATCCACGCCGCGCTGGCTGAGGTTGATCTCGTGTATCTCGGCGTCGTCGGTCAGGCGCAGGTACGCGCAGCAGTTGTCGGGCAGGCCCTCGACGCTGAGGCACGCGGCCATCACGCGTCGGAGCAGCGCCGTCAGCTCGGGTGCGACCGGCGCGTCGCTGTCTATCGTCAGTATCACTTTGCCGCCTCCTGAGTGCCGTCGGGCTGCGGCGCGGATTCCAGCGGGCCGGCCGACGGCGCGGGTATGTCCACCGTGCCGCGGTTGGGTATCTCTATCTTGGGATAGGCTATGCGCTGGTGGAACACGCCCGAGAGCACCTGCTCGAATACGCGGCAGATCGTGTCCACATTGCGGAACGTCAGCGGGCATTCGTCGAGCTGATGGTCGTCGGTCTTGCCCTTGACCAGCGAGCGTATCAGTTCATCGATGCGCTCGGGAGTGGGGTTGGGCAGTGCGCGGGCGGCGGCCTCGACGGTGTCGGCCAGCATGACTATCGCGGCTTCGCGGGTCTGGGGTTTGGGACCCTCGTAGCGGAAGTCGGCGATGTCGACCGGCACTTCGGGCGATTGCTTCATGGCCTTGTTGTAGAAGTACGCTACGGGCGTGTCGCCGTGATGCTGGGCGATTATGTCCAGCACCGGCTGGGGCATGCGGTACTTCTGGGCCATCATGACGCCGTCGCGGGGATGAGCGGTCAGTATGGCGGTGCTGATGCGCGGGTCGGTGCGGTCGTGGGGGTTGTCGCCCATCTGGTTTTCCTTGAAGTAGAGCGGGCGCTTGAGCTTGCCCACGTCGTGGTAGTAGGCGCCCACGCGGGCCAGCATGCTGTTGGCGCCGATTGCGTCGGCGGCGGCCTCGGCCAGGTTGGCCACTATTATCGAGTGGTGATAGGTGCCGGGGGCTTCCAGCAGCAGCCTGCGCAGCAGCGGCTGTTGCGGATTGGACAGCTCCATCAGCTTGGACGGCGTCATCAGCTTGAATATGACCTCAAGCAGCGGCTGCATGCCCAGACTTACGACCGAGGTGATTATGCCGCCGGCCAGCGCCCAGGGCGCGCGGCTGGCGACCGAGCTCACGTCGGTGGTATTTATAAAGCCCATCGCTATCATCGACACCATGGCGGCGATGCCCGACACCAGTCCGGCGCTGAGCACGCTCAGGCGGTTGGTGCGGCGGCGTATCATGTATATGCACAGCGTGCCGCTGGTGAACGTCGACACCATGACGTTTATTATCAGATAGCTGGTCATATCGCTCTGCGTGCCGCCCGACATCAGGCCCAGCAGCACCGACATGGCGGTATTGACTATCATCGCCAGGCGGGGCTTGAGCAGCAGCGTTATCATCAGCGCGCACAGCGCCAGCGGCATCATGTACACGTTTATCTGGCGCACTATCAGCGCGACCGCCAGCGATGCGACCATTATTATGCACAGCAGCAGCAGGCTCTTGAAGTCGCGGAGCATGGCCGTCTCAAAGCAGAACATGTACAGCGCTATCATGCACAGCAGCACAATCAGCAGTATCGCCAGCCCCATATACATCATCATGTCTATGGAATCGTTGGCCAGCAGGCCCAGGCTTTGCAGCATGGCCAGCCGGGGCTGTGTTACGACCTCGCCGGCGACGACTATGTTCTGGCCCTTTTTGTACACGACGGGTTCCACGGCGTCGCGGGCGGCCTGGCGATTGGCCTCAGTGCCCTCTTCGTCTACGAGCATGTTGGGCTCGATGTAGGGTTCGACTATCGCGCGGGCCAGCGAGGCGCGCACCTGACTGACGTCGTACATGCGTTCGAGCGATTCCTGCATGCTGTCCAGGGCCTGCTGTTCATTGCCCTGTTGTATGCGGCCGTCGTATGCGTCGGCCAGCAGATTGATCGTGTTCGAGCGCAGTGTGCTGAGCTCCTCCTGAGTCATGCGGCCCAGCGCGGCGAGCTGGTCATCCGTCAGCACGATGGGGCTGAGCACGCTGCGTGCCGACTCCATCAGCGCCTCGCCGGAGAGGACCTCGTTGATCTGATCCTCGGTGGGGGTGGAGCCGTCGGTGCTGAACTGCGCTATCGCCTGTTCGTAAGAGTCGCGCACGTTTTCGGCGCGGGCGAAGGCGTCGCTGATTGCGTTGAGTACGCGTTCGCTGGCCTCGTCGTCGGCGATATAGCTGATCGCGGCGGACTGTTCGGCGGCGCGAATTTGGGAGTTGGTGGTTATCTCGTCTACTACGTCCTTGGTAGCGGTTATGGTGCGCGGGGCGATGTCGCCCACCTCGAGGTTCAGCCTTTCGGGAGTAACCGCGATGACCATAATCGCCATCATGCACACAAACGTGCCCGCCAGCAGCATAAGCAGTCTCAGCGCGTCGCGACGCGGCAGCTTTTCGCGCTTGGCGAACAGCGGTCGGGCAGCGGCGCCGGTCTTGGCTTTGCGCGACATGCGTTTCACCTCCGCTTTTCGAATCGCTCGTATGCGCGCACAATGGCCTGCACCAGCTCGTGGCGCACTACGTCGCGGTGAGTCAGGTGTGTTATGCCGATGCCCTCGACGTTTTTGAGCACTTCCAGCGCCTCGACCAGGCCGGAGCGCCGTCCAGCCGGCAAGTCGATCTGGGTTATGTCGCCGGTGACTATGACGCGCGAGCCCATGCCCATGCGCGTGAGGAACATCTTCATCTGTTCACTGGTGGTATTCTGAGCCTCGTCAAGTATGATGAATGCGTCGTTGAGGGTGCGGCCGCGCATGTAGGCCAGCGGCGCGACCTCAATTGTGCCGCGCTCGACCAGGCGCGCGTACGCATCCACACCCATCATGTCGTGCAGCGCGTCGTAGAGCGGGCGCAGGTATGGATCGACCTTCTGGGCCAGATCGCCGGGCAGGAAGCCCAGCTTTTCACCGGCCTCGACGGCGGGGCGGGTCAGTATGATGCGCTCTATCTCCTTGTTCTTGAGCGCGACGACGGCCATGGCTATGGCAAGATAGGTCTTGCCGGTGCCGGCCGGGCCGACCGCGAACGTCATGAGGTTGTCCTTTATCGACTGCACGTACTGACGCTGGCCCAGCGTCTTGCACTTTACCTGCTTGCCGCGATAGGTTATCGCTATCACGTCGCGCATTATCTCCTCGATGCGGTCGATATTGCCTTCGTTGGCCAGCGACACCGCATAGCGAATGCGGCTGCGGTCGATGGGCTCGCCGCGCGAGAGCATGCCCAGCAGCTTGTTTATCACGTTTATTGCCGTATCCACGGCGGCTTCCTCGCCGCTGACCGTCAGCTCCGCGCCGTGCGCGCTGAGCTTTACTCCGAGTTCCTGTTCGAGCATTACCACGTTTTCATCCAGATTGCCGAACAATGAAACGAACTGTTCCATCGATTCGACTTCGATCTGCCTTTGGCACTGGGACACCGCAAATCCTCCTTGAAGGCGGCAAGACCGTATAAGCGGTCAGCCGCCGCACTGTATCGTTTCCTCGACCTCGATAACGTATCGGGCCTGAATAGTATTCCCTTCTATAATACTATACTCTGCCCATTTGTCAATGACAGTTGCGTTATCGGGGCATTTCTTTAAGGCGTTTTGGCGCGCCTGATCGAGCGCGATGGCCTGGGCCTCGTCGAGCGGGCGTTCCACCTGACGCTCGGTCAGCTCAAAGAAGCGCTCGGTCATGACGCCCAGCGGCACGAACATGCCGCCTATGGGCTGCCAGCTCAGCTCGCGGTCGCACACGTCGAACGCCTGCGCGGGCTCTATGACCCACTCCATGTTGAGCAGGCGTATTGCGCGGCGCGTGGCGACGGCGCCGGTGCGGACCAGTTCGGTCTCGCTGAGCGCGCTCTCGCCCAGACCCTCGTACCAGACGCGGCCGGTGACAATGCCGACGGCCTTGACGGGTGCGGTCTCCTCGCGCGAGACCTGTTCCACTCCGGCTATCAGCAGGTCGCCGGCGCGCACCGTGTCGCCGCGCTGCACCGCCGCGCTGCCCGCCAGCACCTGCACGCGCTCGACTACCGCGTCGCAGCGCGCGTACAGGCTGCCGGGCGGACTCAGCGTAAGCGTATCGGGCGCGGACTGGGCCTGCTGCGCCTTGAGCGTGAGCGTTACGCCGCGCACGCGCGCCTGGCAGAACTTGACGCCCTGCACGCCGGCTACCAGTGCGTCCTCTATTGCGCGCAGGTCGAGCGCCGACTTGGCCGCGCCGGGCTGCACGCCCAACTCGACCAGCGCCTGATTGAGCTGTTGGGTGAGCGCGGCGGGCGCGTCCACGCGCACCAGCCATACCCGCGTTGTCATCAGCCCTATGAGTATCGCGCACAGCGCCGCGCATACCGGCAGTGCGGCTCTGCGCCTGAGCCTGCGCAGCGTGCGCGTCAGACCCAGCGGACTGCGCTCGAGCACCTCTATATTTAGTTCGACGCACAGCGCGTCAAATACCTTCAAATCGCGCGATTTAATTTGCATCGACATGACGCGTAGCCCCTCGCGGCGGATGTCTTGCGGATGAATGCCGCGCTTTTCGAGCCGTGCGAGCAGCTTTTCCAGCCCGCGCCCACGCGCGCGCACGCGATAACCATTGGGTGCGGGCGCGGGCGGAGCTGGCTGACTTGAAGGCTGGGCGGCGGCGTCGGGCGATGACGCCGGGGCGTCTGAGCCGGTATCGGACGCGGGTTTCGCGGCGTTGGACGCGGCTGTTTCAGCATCGCGCACGGCTGTGTTGGCGTCGTGTGCGTTGATTCCGGCGCTGCGCGCGGCTGAGTTGGCATCGTTTGCGTTGGCTCCGGCACTGCGCACGGCTGTGCTGGTGTCGTTTGCGTTGGTACCGGCGCTGCGTGCGGCTGTGTTGGCATTGTTTGTGCTGGTTCCGGCACCACGAATGGCTGTGTTGGCGTCGTGTGCGTTGATTCCGGCGCTGCGCGCGGCTGTGCTGGCGTCGCTTGCGTTGATTCCGGCACTGCGCGCGGCTGTGTTGGCGTCGTTTGCGCTGGTTCCGGCGCTGCGCGCGGCTGTGTTGGCATTGTTTGTGCTGGTTCCGGCACCACGAATGGCTGTGTTGGCGTCGTTTGCGTTGATTCCGGCACCGCGTGCGGCTGTGTTGGCATTGTTTGTGCTGGTTCCGGCACCACGCGCGGCTGAGTTGGCATCGTTTGCGTTGGCTCCGGCACCGCGCGTGTTCGCATTGACATTGTGCGCGGACGTTTGGGCGGCCGGCGCTGACGCATTGGCGCCGTGCATAGATATCCCATCAGCATGCGCGGCCGCATCGATGTAGGATGAAGAGGTTGCGGCTGTGGATATCATGGCGTCGTATGATGACGTTTGGGCGGCTGATGGCGATACGCCGTCGACATACGTTGACATTCCGGCGGGCAACTGCGCTCCGGGGTTGGAAGCGGGCTGAGAAGCGCCGGAAGTCAATGCGGCGCTGTGCGCGGCGGCGGTTAAGACCGGTGCGGCCTGCCCCGGCGCGGTTTGGTCGGCTGCAGTGGCAGTACCATATGCAGCAGTGGATGAGGCTGGATCGCTGGCCGCGCCATGGTCTGATGCGCCACTGCCTGCCGCGCCATTTGTTGGCGCATCGTGCGTCGCGCTGCGGCGGACGGGCATGGAGGTGGTTGCCGGGTTGGCGTCCGGGGCGGGTATATAGCCCTGCGGCCGAGTCGGCTCGGCGGGGTCCGGGGGCGGGGGCTGGCTCAGGTAGCGATTCATAGCGCGCCTCCCCGTGGCTCCAGCTCGACGGCGAGTATGCGGCCGCGCACTATCAGCGCGCAGTGCTCGCAACAGTCGAGCGCGAGCTGCTCGCCGCGCACTGTCAGCGCCAGGCGGCGCGCGGCTACGCGCACGTGGGTGCTGTCGAATTCGATTATGCCGGAGTGATTTTCGATAAACGCGCGTTCATCGGCGTACAGGGTTATGCGGGGCTCGCCACGGGTGACATCCGCGGGCAGCGCGAGTGGAGCGGGCGCAGGGCGGGGGACGCGGCGTGCGCGTGTGCGCGGCGCGTGGACGGTCCGGGCGGGGTGAATGGTCTTCATGATGGAAATCGCCTCCATAGGCAGTGTATGCGTAAACGCGGGCGCAGATGTGGGCGAGGCGGCGGGCAGCGGCACAGGTACGAAAAAAAGTTTGAAAAAGTCGAAAAAACCTATTGACAACCCAGCCGGGATATGGTATTATATATCTCGTCGCCCGGATGGAGCGCAAGCCTGAAGCAAGGCGATATCGCAACAGATATGGCAATGCGGCGGGGTGTGGCGCAGTCTGGTAGCGCGCGTGCTTTGGGAGCATGAGGCCGCAGGTTCGAATCCTGTCGCCCCGATTGTGCGTGACCCCTTGGTCAAGAGGCCTAAGACATCGCCCTTTCACGGCGGTAACGGGGGTTCGAATCCCCCAGGGGTCGCCATTTTCTTAATAATGTGCGGCAAGCGCGGGTGACATTTGCATGGGCTTTTAGCTCAGTTGGTCAGAGCAGTCGGCTCATAACCGATCGGTCCGGGGTTCGAGTCCCTGAAAGCCCACTATGGCCAAGTAGTTCAGTTGGTTAGAATGCCAGCCTGTCACGCTGGAGGTCGAGGG
>DSLFC04102__coassemble_1450_pt1 | contig 13762 bp, 10 predicted proteins | sample DSLFC04102__metabat2_low_PE_005 | metagenome-assembled genome bin DSLFC04102 | reverse complement strand
TCGAAGGTTCAAATCCTTCCCCCGCAACTTTGGCGGCGTAGCTCAGTTGGCTAGAGCATTCGGTTCATACCCGGAGTGTCGTAGGTTCGAATCCCACCGCCGCTACTTTTAGCTCGGACATGGTCCGGGCTTTTTCTTTTGCTATGGAGGGCGCGGGGCATGCCGGTGAGGTGTCTTGAACTGGCAGCGGACTGACGCGGCGGGGTCATGGGCATCGCACGCAGGCGGGGCATTGGCCAGGTGAGCGCGGTCAATGCGCAAGTACGGACGGCTGCAATCTGCGCACGAATGCGGTTTCGCATGCACGGCTTTACGTTCAGTCGCGGCATGTCGCTGTGTGATCTCACACTAAAGCGCATACAATTAATGTGGCTTGACAGGTCGGCGATATGCTAAACCGCGGCATGACGCTTTCAATCACACACTCATGTACGGGCGAGTCATGCGACATCGAAGGCAAAGTATAGCACGCCATGGCATATGGCCTTGACGCGCTGCCGCTCCAGCTGCCCGGCGACTCAGATGAGCCGACGGACCGCGCTGTAAGAATACGGCAGGTATGGAATAAGCGCATATAAATTGGAAGAAACAGGATATGGCCGGCGTAAAACGCAACCAAAAGCGACTTGCGGCGCGCGCCCTGAATGCCGGGACGTGCGCCGCGCCTTGGAGCTTTGCATGTAATAATCTATGTCAACGCGCCGGCTACAGTGCGCAGGCGGCCAGCTGTTGTGTCTGGCACGCGTGGCCGCTCTGGTCAAGCGCGTAGTATTTGGCTCCGGGATAGCCGCCCTTGAGCCGCGTGCGCATCTGTGAACTGCGCCGGCGCGGTTCGCCCAGCAGCACATGACCAATGCCGTGCTTTTTGAAGCCGTCTGTCAGCGCCTCGAATGGGCGGTTGGTGTACATCACCAGCATCTGTGCGCCTGCGTGGGCGCTGCACTCGTACAGGTATTCCAGCACGCGCGCGGTGTCCTGGCCGTAGAGCCGTGGCAGCGCGCTCATTACCACCAGCGCGCCGCCGGTGCTGTCGGCCAGCTCGCGTCCGGCGCGTATCAGCTGGCCGCAATCGCGCTGTCCCGTCACGCATACGGCGACGTTCTTTATATTATCGTCATGACTGTCATGCATATTGGCACCTCTTTTCTAGGGGGGCGGCGTCTGGCAGGATGCGCCGCCGGTCGGGTTCCGGCGCTTGAGCCGGACTTTATTGCAAGTCGATTGTAACATATCGGTTTGACGTCATTGTGGCAAACCGGGTACTTACTGGGCCGCATTCAGGGCGCAGTGCGCAAGTTTGCGCGGGGCCTGCGCGAGGCGCGCGCGTCCTGCGGCCAATTGAGGCATTTTTGCGGTTTTTTAAGCGGTACGCCAAAGATACCATTTAAAAAAACCTTGCGATGTAGTATAATGGAATCAAGCTATGCAGTGGTTAAGGAGGCAACCGTATGTCGGACTATCGCAATAATCGCGGCCGCGATTCGGAAAAAAACGGGTCAGTGTGGCGGCCGGCGTATCAAGGCAATCGAAGGCGCAGAAGATACGTGGTCAAGCGCCCCGTATATAAGCAGCCCATAGTGTGGCTGCTCACCGCAATGGCGCTGTGCGTGGTGCTGATATGCGGTTCGGTCATGAAGTGGGGCGTGCGCAACCAGGGCACGACCGAACTGGACGCGCTGGGCGCAAACGCCAGCGCCACGCCCGCAGTGACCAACGCCGATGGCACGCTGGCGGATTCAAGCGAATCGCCTGCGCCTACCGCGACGCCCACTGTCGCACCCACGCCCGCGCCCACGGTCAATGAAGGCCCGCTGGTATGGGATACCGAAAATGGCGAGTCTTTCCACTTTGACGAAAACTGCCAGGGCATGCGCAACGCTACTCAGGAGACCATGCTGGTGGCGTATAACCGCGGCCTCAAACCGTGTACAGTGTGCGTGACGTCCGAAGAGGCAGTGGCCGAACGCCCTGACATAACCGTAAAGGCGCTCACGACGCTGCCCAGTACGCTGGGCAATGTGGTCATACAGGACCCGCAGGTGTTTGACATTTACGACGTCACGGTGCAGCTTGGCACGCTGACCAACTTAAACGGCGCGCCGGCGCTTATGGTTACGGGCACCACGACCGGTTGCCTGAGCCTGCTCTACACCAACCAGCCCGATCTGTACGACATCAAGATACACGCGCTGCTGACCAACGCCAATGGCGAAGTTATATGGGAGGCCGACGGCGACCCGGTGTCGTATACTCAGGCCGGCCTGGACATGCCGCGCGAGATCAGCCTGGTGTCGGCGATATCCGATACCGAGATCACCGGCTGCAAGCTGACGCTGCTGGTGTACGCTGTGGACGGGTTTGAAGGCGTGGACGCCGACATGGCCGTGCTGGGTATGTATGAACAGACGGTGAGCTGACCTAAGCCGCAGGACCGGGTTCGTCGTGTGACTGGCGCGCGACTATGGTCGTGCCCTGCTTGACCGCCTGGTGCCCGAACACCGCAGCCGCAGCGGCCAGTATGCCCTGCACCACGCTGTTGGCCGACGGCCCGTCGATCAGCACGCCGGCGACCGCGCCCAGCGCCGCCAGCACAAATGGTATCAGCGCATTGGGCAGCTTTGACTGCTTGAGCAGCCAGCCCACAAACCACAGCGCCGGTACCACCGCCAGCATGCGGCTGGTTACGAAAACCGCGAAATCCAAATCGATCTGCCTCCATTCAGCCGGCGGCCCAATCGCCGGCATTTTTATTTACGTTATAGTATATGCGCGTACAGGGCGCATTTTGCTCCGAAAACGCAACAAAACCGCGCGCGCCCGAGTCTTAATAAGCAGAGCATATTGGGGGGATGGACGCATGGACAATTCTACGCGGCGGGGGCCGTCGGGCTTTTTCATGGCGCTGCTGGGCATATGTGCGCTGGCATTGCTGGTGGTCATGATATATGGCGTGGCGATAAGCAATCCCGACATGGTAAAGCAACTCATGGGCGTATCCGATCAGACGGATGACGCGCTGGGCGGCGACATGAGTTATGGCGGCATGACCGGGGATATGTCCGGGAATATGACTGGCGACATGACCGGTGACATATCCGGTGATATGACCGGTGACATGACCGGCGACATGGCCGGGGATATGACTGGCGACATGGCCGGTGACATGACCGGCGAGGACGCCGGCAGCGACGATACGACTGACGGCGACGCGCAGGTCGGCCAGCAGCAATCAGAAGGCGAAGTGATGGACAGCGTCATAGCGGTCGGATAAGGCATAATTTATTAATTGAACGTATATGCGAAGCGCGCGGCGCGGCAACTGCATGAGTTGTCGCGCCGCGCGCTTATATGCGTCCGGTTGCGGCCAATTGGGTTTATAGATAGGCTCCGGCAGCCTCAAGGATGCGGGCTGCCGGTCAAGCTCTCAAAGCCGCCCCAATCTTGGCGGAGCGTTCGGCTGTGAAAGCAGTTTGGGCGCTTACGCGGATAACCGACTTGACGGGCGGATACTTTGTCAATGACATGCGGCGCCCGGCCGACTGGTTGAAGCGCCGAATTGTTTGCATCAGTATACGCCTGCCTGTATCCGGCAGCACGCCTTCAGCCCGTTAAGCCACTCGTCTAGCGGCGTGTCGCCGACTCGCACCAGGTACATGACCGAAGCGGTCTGACTGGTCAGCGGCGCGAGATCATGCGGGGCGTAATCCATGATCTCATATGCGGATTCGAGGTACGCGCTTGAACACGCCGCGTCGGCTTCCGGATCGGGCGTCAGGTAGGCATAGGCGGCAACGCTCTGCGCGCGCAGGTAGGGGTTGTAAAGCGGTATGTCCAGTGTGAGCAGCGCATAACCCTCGGGCTCGGCTAGCAGCGCGTCGAGTTGGTCGCGCCAGTCCTCGCCGTATACCATCGATAAATACTCATCATCCAGCGACGAGTCGTCGGCGCGGGCGCGCACGTAGTCCAAACTGGCCGGGTCGCTGAGCGGAGTCAGCGTCAGTTCGACCTCGCCAAGCGCCGCAGTCGCGGGCCAGCTGCGCGGCGTCAGGTCCTGTGAGTCGAGCGCAAGCGGGCCGAAAGTCAGCGCTGCGCTCAGCGCCATGCATATAAGCCTGTACTTGAAGCTCACCGGTTCGTCGTCGCGTTCGGCGCTTGTCAGCGCGCCTGCAGCCATGCCCAGCGCCAACGCCAGCGCTGCATCGATGTCCATGCGCGTGCACATGCCCATCAGCCAGCGCGCCGCGACCGGCAAGGCCACCGCCGTCAGGCAGGACAGCGCCAGCCCCATGCGCGTGCGGCATCTCGCCCGCGCCGCCCAGCCGTATATCGCGCCGCCCAGTACCGCCGTACCCAAGACCAGCGCGTATGCCGTCCACTCGTAGCCGGTCGCGCTGCTAAACAGCATGAGCCCCGGCAGTGCCGACTGCATGCCGACATCCAGCGCCGCGTACATCAACATGAAGCCCATGTAGCCCCCAAAGCCGGCGCTGATCCGCTTGTTCTGAGCGCCGTAGCCATCCGGGTAGCCGCGCAGCCGTTTCCATGATATCGTCATGGCCAGCAGCATCAGCAGTGCCCAGGTGCTGAGCCGCGGGACGAGCGGCACGCGCTCGCGCATCGCAAACAGCCGCTGCCATGTCAGCGAGAGCGGGTTGCTCACGTCGTTGCCATTGCGGTCTATGGTGTGTTGCACGGTGTCGTCATCGGGCAGCCATACGCGGGCATTGCCGCCCTCATCGGTAAAGCCGCTCATCACAAGGGCGTACTGCGGCTCAATGACCAGTTCGCCGGTCTCGTCTATGAAGCCGTACAGCGTGCTGTAATTGCCGGTTTCCGGGCTGGGCTCGACGGCGACCTTCACCGCCGCCAGTCCGCCGCCGAAGTTCTGAGCGCTCAGGTACTGCGGCTGGATGACTATGTTCAGGTCCATGTCGACATAGCCCCACAGTCCGGTCTCGATATCCTTGTACGGTATTGGCGCGTCGGTCAGGGTGTTTATGAACATGTATCCGAACTCATCCACGGTCATGAGCACATTGCCCGACAAATCCATTATGAGCGTGGGGCCGTAATCGTAGTCGATATACTCTGCACTGGTTGCCTCATCGTACTTTAACTCCAGCTCAGCGTATGTGCGCAGCATGTAATACACCGGCACGCTCCCGCCGTTGCCGGCCAGGTCGGCGTACAGCGTTTCCAGTTCGCCCGCCACGGGCTGGCGTACCCACTCGCCGCGCGCGTTGAGCACGCCATAACTGCGATATGCGCTTGCGCTGTATCCATCTAGCGCCGGCACTGACGCGACGGTTACGTCGTCGGTCGTAAAGCCGAATATGTCCACGCATTCAGCCGGGGTTATGAGTCCGTCGGCGCTTGCCAGCCCAAATCGGGACATGTCGTCATTTGACAGCTGCCGCAGCGACTGCACCACGCCCACGTCCAGTTCCGTATAGTAACTTATCCAATTCGATGGCGAACAGTCGGGCAGCCAGGTCACGACTTCGGGACGCGGCCAGAGCGCCTGGTAGAAGTAGCTGGTCACGTCGTCAGGGTTGTCTACGCCGTAGTACGCGCGGCCCTCGTCGGTGGCCAGCACTTCCTCAAGCGTGAGGAAGTACTCGTCGCTGAAATCCACGCTGTAAGCGTAGTAGTTCTCGTCGAATACCTGCAGCAGGTCTTTGATTATGTACGCGCGCCCCGCGTGGTCGTAGCCAACGAAGCATTCGTCGTCGCGCTTGCACAGCAGCGCGCTGTCGCGGGCAGTCAGCCTGCGCGCGGCGGAAGGCGACGCGGCGGGCGTTGCCGACGGCGACGGGGAATTTGTCGCAGCAGGTGCTGGCGATGGGGAAGGCGAAGCCGATGCGTAAGACTCGGATGTGATTATCGCCGTAAGCGTGGGGTTGGGCGTGCTCAGCGATTGGTCTAGGTCCGTTGGCATGGCGTCAGCCATCGTAGGTTTGGGCGTGCTCAGTGACAGGTCTAGGTCTGTTGGCATGGCGTCAGCCATCGTAGGTTTGGGCGTGTTCAGCGACCGGTCAAGCTCCGTTGGCATGGCGTCAGCTATCGTGGGGTTGGGCGTGTTCAGCGATTGGTCTAGCTCTGTGGGCATGGCGTCAGTCATCGTGGGGCTGGGCGTGTTCAGCGACAGGTCTAGCCCCGTGGGCATGACGTCAGCTATCGTGGGGTTGGGCGTGTTCAGCGATTGGTCTAGCTCTGTGGGCATGACGTCAGCCATCGTGGGGCTGGGCGTGTCCAGCGGACGTTCGGTGCCGAGCGGCACAACTCCGGTGAGCGGCCGGCCGTCGTCGGGCGAGTCGTGCATGCGCGGCGCGGGCAGGTTGAGCAGCGCCACCACTATCAGGCACGCCGCAACAACCGCTGCCCAGCCCAGCCAACTCATCGGCGACGGTTTATGGTTTACCTGGCGGGTCAGTCGCGCGCGGCCCTCGGCGCTGGGCTCCATGTTGCCTATATGGCGGTCGGCGGCGCGCTTGAAATCCTTCAGCGAATATTTCATGATAAAGTACCTGCCTTTCAGAAGGCGCGATCTGCGCGCATAGGTGTATGTCTGGGCTTGCTGCCGGCTAGAGTTCGACTTCCTCGCCCAACGCCTTACGCAGCAGCAGGCGTGCGCGCAGCAGGCGCGTGCGCAGTGTGCTGTCGCCTATGGCGAGTATGCGCGCGGTGTCGCGCTGGGAGACGTCGAAGTAGTAGTGCAGTATTATCGGTTCGCGGTACTTGAGCGGCAGATCCATCACGGCCTGATAGAGCGCCTCGTCGCGCTCACGGCGCAGTGCTTCGGCCTCGGGCATGGGCCCCTGGGCCGAAAGCTGGTTGAATACCTCGTCCGGACCGTGCTGCACGCGCCTATGCCACGGTGTGCGCAGCATATTGCGGCATGCGTTGAGCGTCACGCGCAGCAACCATGCGCGCATGCCGGCCTCATTAGTGGCGCGCGGCGGGGACTGCCAGAGCTTTACGAACACCTCCTGGCATACATCCTCGGCCATGCGCTCGTCGCGCAGGCACAGATATGCGCAGCGCTTGACCGCGCCTGAATGCGCGTCGATCAGCGCCTCTACATCCAGTTCGGTGTGTCCGGCCGTAAACACACTCAACAATATGAACATAATATCACGCTCCTAGTCCGCGCTGCGCGGCAAGCTGCGTGCCGGCGGAGCGGTAATCCGCGGTTCACTTGATAAACGCTTTTGGCGCGGCGTTTGTTGCAGATTTTGTGGGGCAAATGTGAAATGGTGTCGGAAATGTGGAATTATTTTCAAATCTGTCTTATGGCGCGCCGCAAAGGGCCGTGAACTTGCGCGACCGGGTAAACGCTGACGCGTGCTAACGCGGCTGTTGCGACTATATGGGATGATAATCCGGCGCGGTTGGACTTGAACGTTTATGCACTGGAGGGCGGCATTGCTCGTCGCTTTGATTGCCTGAATGGTGCGGAACGCCTCTGCGCAGCTGGGAGCCGTGGCCGCGATCTGCCGCTGGCCGAGTTCGCACGTCAAATACCCGCTGTGCGTGTGACCGAAAACCGCAATGTGCGCGCCGGGCATGTGCCCGAGCCCTGCCCGCGTGCCTGAGCATATACGTCAAACGGCGCGCCAGGCACATGGCCCAAACTTGCCATTCATACCAAATGCCCGCAGCAGATTGTGTATCGCTGGGCGATGGCGCACATTTGCACGGCTGTTGCCGCCTGCACGACGTTTAAGCCGCAATGGCGAACGCGATGCGGCGATGCTGTCAGGGGATGATGTGCCAATGCTGCCATGGTACAGGACGCATGGAATTGCAGGCCGTCATGTCAACAAAATCACTTGACAAAGCCGACTGATGCTGATATCATATACGCATACTGAGAAAGGACGGTCATTGCGCAAAGTGTTGAAGAAGTAAGGTTTGGGATAATGGCCGCGCGCAGCGCGGTTTGCCGGCGGGTCTGGTCGCCGGCGCGGTCGCACCGTTCAGGTGGCGACCTGATTATCCTGCCTGAAAGACGCTTTGCGCTGGCCATGAAATAGCCGCGCCTTCGGGCGGGATCAGTATGCGCGCGTCTTTCCGGCAGGCGGAGAGAGGCGTTTTTATTATGCTGCTTTTGCAGGCGAGTGAGATAATACAGGATTTTGCGGATAGACGGGTGCTGGACGTGCCCGAGTTTACGATATACGATGGCGATCGGATAGGCCTGGTCGGCGAAAACGGCGCGGGCAAGTCGACGCTTATGGGCATATTGGCGGGCCGGCGCGCGCCTGACCAGGGTCATGTGACTGTGAACTGCCCGATAGCGCTGGTGCCACAGTTCGGCAGCGGCGAGGAATACGCTGCAGCTATGGACGAGCAGGGCGTACAGGTCGACCTGGCTGCGGCGGGCGAGCTGAGCTCGCGCTTCAAGACCGGCGCGCTGCATGGCGGGCTGTCGGGCGGCGAGAGCACGCGCCGCCGCATAACCGGCGCACTGGCTCAGCATCCGCGGCTGCTGATGCTCGACGAGCCCACGACCGACCTGGATGCACAGGGTGTGGACGAACTGATGCGCCAGCTCAAGGCGTTCGACGGCGCGCTGCTGCTGATAAGCCATGATCGGGCGCTGCTGGACGCGCTGTGCACGTCGATAGCCGAGCTGGAGGATGCGCACATTGCCATGTATCCCGGCAATTACTCCGACTACATGGCCGAAAAGCATCGCCGGCGCGAGTTCCAGCAGTTCGAATACGACAGCTATCAGCGCGAACGCGCCCGCCTGTCCGAGGCGATAGACGCCCGCGAGCGTCGCGCCAGGCGCACCAAACTCCCCACGCGCATGGGCAACTCCGAGGCGCGCCTGCACAAGCGCAGTGCGACCGAGGTCGAGGAAAAGCTGCACAAGTCGGCGTCGGCGATGCGCACGCGACTGGATCAGCTTGAGCGCAAGGAGCGCCCGCGTGATCTGCCCGCGGTCAGCATGAAGTTGGGTGCGGCGGGCGGCGTGGTCAGCCGGCGCGCGCTGGAGGTCAAGCATCTGAAGCTGGACGTGCCGGGACGAGTGCTGGTGCGGGATGTGAACTTCGCGCTGCCCACGGGCAGTCGCACCGCGTTAATGGGGGCAAATGGCTGCGGCAAGACTACGCTGATAGGCCGACTGGTCGACGGCGCGCCCGGCGTGCGGCTCAGTCCGGGCGTGAAGATAGGTTACTTCAGTCAGCTCAGCGAGCGCACGCTGGACATGGATGCGACCGCGCTTGAAAACGCCATGGCCGACAGCGCATTGCCGCAGAGCGTGGCGCGTTCGGTGCTCAGCAACCTGATGCTGGGCGCGGACGACGTATTTAAACCTGTGCGCGTGCTGTCGGGCGGCGAGCGGGTCAAGGTTGAGCTGGCGCGGCTGCTGTTGAGCGAGAGCAATCTGCTGATACTCGACGAGCCGACGAACCATCTGGACGTGTTTGCGCTGGAGGCGCTGGAGAAGCTGCTGAGCGAGTACGCGGGCACGCTGTTAATGGTCAGCCATGACCGGCGCTTTGTGAGCGGCATAGCGCAGCGGCTGTTGGTAATTGAAGGCGGTACGCTGGCGGCGTTTGAAGGCACGCTGGCCGATTACGAGGCAAAGCGCGCGATACGGGACGAACAGGCCGAGCGCGCACGCCAGCAGGTCGAGCTGGGCGCGGACACGCTCCGGATGCGCATGGCCGCGATAGACGCGCGGCTGAATGGCAAGGGACTGTCTGCTGACCAGCGCGAGGAGCTGGAGCGAGAGTACTTCGACATTGCGCGCCGGTTGCGTGCGCTCAAGGCGCAGTGATGGCGCACGCGCAGAGTCATAGGCGCACAATGGAGCAAATATGACTGTCGCCGGCGATATATTAATATTGGGGCCGTCGGTTTTTACCGGCGGCTCATGTCGTTTATTTTGGTTTGGAGGGCACGCCATATCTGACTTGCAGCTTGGAGCTGTGGATAAAGCCGGCGATATTGCCAAGCCCGGCGCCATAACAGCTAAACCGGCTTAAACCGGCAAGCCGTATCTGACTTGCAGCTTTGAGCTGTGGACAAAGTCGGCGATATGGCTGGGTCAGGCGATCCATATCAGTTAAAACGGCTTAGATCGGCAAGCCGTATCTGACTTGCAACTTGGAGCTGTGGATAAAGCTGGCGATATTGCCAAGCCCGGCGCCCCGTATCAAGTCCGACACGCTTGTCATAACTCGACGTCCACGCGTGCGCCACTGCCCAGCTTCATGCGCAGTACGTCGCCGCCGTGAGCACGTATACGGCCGTCTGCGACCAGGCGCTCAAACTCGCTGCGGCTCAGTCTCAGCCCCATGCGCAGTACGGCCGCCACGCGCACCGGCAGCGCGCATTCGGGCGTCAGCGCCATTGTGACGCGCTGGCCTGCGGGCGGCGTGACGCCGGTCACGCGCAGCTCGGGCATGTCAAGCGCGGCACCACTGCGCCGCATAAGTTCGCCGTCCAATGCGTACCTGCGTGCCAGCGCCGCGTCGTTGCGGTGGAAGCCCGCCAGCAACGCTGCCGGGACCGCCTGCGGCGACACGCGGCTGAGCACCGGCAGGTTCCAGGTGTCGTCGCATTCGGGGCACTTGTATATCAGCCACACATCCATCAGCCGCTTCTGCGCGTTGACCCGGAAGCAGCCCGAGCACTCGAATGCGCGCAGTTTGCCGCACTTTTTGCAGTGCCGCGTGACCGTGGGCAGCGTGGCGCAATCTATATTCCAGATTATTTCGTCCATATGGCGCACCGCCTTACCGTGTACTTTAGGCGATTGTACCATTGCCGGGCGGCGCGTCCAACCTAATATTCGGATACAAACTAAATATGATACATGAAAAAGCACGGGCTGGAACTCAGTCCATGCCCGTGCCGCCGTCTGCGGGGTCGTCAGCGGCGCAGCGCCGCAGTTGCCGCAGTATGCGTTGAATGCTCTTTTCGGAGAGAAAGTACTTTTCGGCTAATTGCCGCGTGTTCATGCCGGCGCGGTGGTCGGCCAGTATCAGCGCATTGCGCGCGGCCAGCTCGCGGCGTGTGGAGGTATCCTGCCCCCAGTCGCGCCTGTGGGCGTCCAGCCGGGGTATGTATATCAGCTCGCCATCGACGTACTGTTGGACTTTGCGCAGCAGTTCGTCGGGCAGCAGGTTCGTTGCCTTCTTGTAGCTCATGTCGCGCTCCTTATATGCTTATATATGGAACGGCAAAGGCCCTGTTCAGCAACTTCTATTTAATCATAGTATGGCTGCGCGGCCCTTGCTCAGGCGGCGCATGTGATGGGATCAAGCATGCAGTCTCAGCCTCCTCGTATGCGTAAATAAGCCGACGAGCGCGGCCGCCCGTTAAGCGACCGCGCCCGTCTGGGTACATGGACATTATATCATATCTATCGCGGATATGTACACTCATCCACGACTATTAATCGAATATGCGCCGGGGGAGTGGAGCAAGTCTGCGCGCCATGCATGCGAGCGCGGGGGCATGGGCCGGGATGCTGACCGAATCCGAACGCGCAATCAGTCCTGTACGTGCATAGATTGCGCAGGCTTAGCGTCTTGCTGAGTGAGGGCGTCTATTAACCCATGCGCGTCAGCTCTGAATTTTACCGAGCGCAAGGCGATAAAGACGACCAATCCGCACATGCGCGTCAGCTCAGCATTTTACCGAGCGCAAGGCGATAAAGACGACCAATCCGCACATGCGCGCCAGCTCAGCGTTTTGCCGAGCGCAATCCAATAAAGACGGCCAAATCACCCAAGCGTGCCAGTTCAGCATTTTACCGAGCGCCAGCCCACCGATGCCATATATCAGAACATGCGGGCACTATGGCGTCTCCATATCTGCCAGACAAGGCCCATCAGCCGTGCTTATGCGCATCCAGCCATGCAGCGCCCTCATCTATCGCGGCGCTGACGGCGTCGGGCGACGGTCCACCCACGGTCGAGCGCAGGTCGACGCACGCGTGCAGCGATATCGCCTCGTACACGTCCTCGTCGAACAGCTCCGAGTACTGCTTGAGCTCGCTAAGCGACAGGTCGAGCAGCGCCTTGTCGTGCTTTATGCAATCCAGCACCAGCCGCCCCACGACCTCGTGTGCCTGGCGGAACGGCATTCCCTTCTTGACCAGGTAGTCGGCGGCGTCGGTGGCGTTGGTGAAGCCGCCAGCCGCGCCGCGCTCCATGCGAGCCGCGTTGAACTTCACGCTCTCCAGCATCGCGGTGAACACCATCAGGCACTTGTACACCGTGTCGTGGGCGTCAAACAGCGCTTCCTTGTCCTCCTGCATGTCCTTGTTGTAGGCCAGCGGCAGGCTCTTCATCATCGCCAGCAGCCCCATCAGATCGCCGTACACGCGCCCGGTCTTGCCGCGTATCAGTTCGCATACGTCGGGGTTCTTCTTCTGGGGCATTATCGACGAGCCGGTCGAGAACGCGTCGTCCATCTCTACGAACCCGAACTCGTTGCTCGACCAGAGTATCAGCTCCTCGCAGAACCGCGACAGGTGCATCATCGTCATCGACGCATCCGATGCGTACTCTATTATGAAGTCGCGGTCGCTCACGCCGTCCAGCGAGTTCATGCTTATCGCGCCAAAGCCCAGCAGCTCGGCCACGCGCTGCCGGTCGAGCGGGTACGTCGTGCCTGCCAGCGCGCCCGAGCCCAGCGGCATCACATCCGCGCGCACAAACAGGTCCTCCAGCCGCTGCCAGTCGCGCCGGAACATCTGGAAGTACGCCATCATGTGATGACCCAGCGTTATCGGCTGTGCCTTTTGCAGGTGAGTGTAGCCGGGCATGACGGTGTGCAGGTTGGCGCGCGCAATGTTGAGCAGCGTGTTGAGCAGCGCTTCCAGTTCGGCCTGCACTTTAATGATAGCGTCTTTTACGAACATGTGCACGTCGAGAGCGACCTGGTCATTGCGGCTGCGCCCGGTGTGCAGGCGGCCGCCCGCCGCGCCTATGCGCTCGGTCAGCAGCTTTTCGACGTTCATGTGTATGTCTTCGGCGTCGATCTCGAATGTGACTTTGCCGGCTTCTATGTCGGCGAGTATGCCCTTGAGGCCCTCGACGATAAGATCGGCGTCGGATTTGGGTATTATGCCCTGTTCGCCCAGCATCGTCGCGTGCGCTATCGAGCCGAGTATGTCCTGCCTGTACAGGCGCTTGTCAAACGATATCGACGAGTGGAAGTCGTCGACCATGCCGTCGGTGGCCTTTTCAAAGCGGCCGCCCCATAGCTTCATAGCCATCCGCTCCTTTGCGCGGCGCAGTGCGCCGGTGTGTAAGTTTATGCGACAAACGGGCCGCGCGCCGCATATCCAATAATGCCGCGCGCGGCCCGGGTATTCACATGTAAGGCTTTCAGTCGGTTATGCCTGCGCGTTCCTTCATCATGGCGTCCACCTTGAGCGGCAGGCCGAACAGGTTGATGAATCCGCCCGCGTCCTTGTGGTCGTAGAGCTCCTTGGAGTCGCCGAAGGTGGCTATCTGCTCCATGTAGAGCGTGTACGGGGACTTGACGCCCGCGGGTATCAGGTTGCCCTTGTACAGCTTGAGCTTGACGGTACCGGTCACGTACTTCTGGGTGCTGGCCGCGAACGCGCTCATCGACTCGCGCAGCGTGGTGTACCACCAGCCGTCGTAAACCAGCTCGGCAAAGCGCACGGCCATCTGCTCCTTGTAGTGCGCGGTCTGGCGATCCAGGGTTATCGATTCGAGTATCGAGTGGGCCTTGTAGAGTATCGTGCCGCCGGGGGTCTCGTACA
>DSLFC04102__coassemble_1446_pt1 | contig 13804 bp, 7 predicted proteins | sample DSLFC04102__metabat2_low_PE_005 | metagenome-assembled genome bin DSLFC04102 | reverse complement strand
GGCTGCGCGGGCGGTTGCGGTCAGTTGCACTGATGATATTATGCCGCGGACGCGTGCCGCGGCGGCATGTGCCGGGCGTCCGCACGAGGGCGCCGGGCGCGCCATTTAAGCGTGTGCAATGAGTACGGAGGTTAATGGCAATGGGCGTGACGCCTATGATGCAGCAATACCTGAACATAAAGAAGCAGTATGGCGATGCGCTGCTGCTGTTCAGGCTGGGCGACTTTTATGAGCTGTTCTATGATGACGCGTACACGGCTTCGCGCGAGTTGGATCTGACGCTTACGGGCAAGGATTGCGGGCTCAAGGAGCGCGCGCCGATGTGCGGCGTGCCGTATCACGCGGTCGAGAGCTATGTCGCGCGGCTGATAAAGAAGGGCTATCGCGTGGCCATATGCGAGCAGGTGGAGGACCCCAAACTCGCCAAGGGCCTGGTAGAGCGCGAAGTTATCCGGGTGATAAGTCCGGGCACGGTAATTGAGCAGACGATGCTGGACGATCGCTCCAACAACTATCTGGTCAGCCTGTGCCTGGACGGCGACACGGCGGGCATGGCGCTGGTGGACGTGTCGACGGGCGAGTTCAGCATATACCAGTTTGAAGACGCGCTGTCGCAACTTATGTCCGAATTCAGCCGCATAAATCCGTCCGAGATAATCGCCAACGAATCAGCGCGGCGGTTTCAGGCGGCGATAGGCGCGCCGGTGCGGCTGGGTGAGTATGACGAGCAGGCGTTTGACAGCGATGCGGCTGAGGCGGCGCTGAGCGCGCATTTTGCGCCGGATGAGCTGAACCGGGCCGATATACGCGGACTGAGCGTAGCCAGGCGGGCCGCGGGCGCGCTGATTGCATATCTGACTGCGACACAGAAGAACAGCCTGGCGCACATAGATCACATATCGCTCTACCGGCGCAGCGCGTATATGTTGCTGGATCAGTTTGCGCGGCGCAATCTGGAGCTGACTGAGTCGCTGCGCGACCGCAAGCGGCGCGGTTCGCTGTTGTGGCTGCTGGATAAGACCTGCACTGCTATGGGCTCGCGCCTGCTCAAGGCCTGGATAGAGCAGCCGCTGCTGGTCGAGTCCGACATAGTAGCGCGTCAGGATGCCATCGAGTTCATGCTGAATAAACCAATGCTGGCCGATGCATTGCGCGAGGGATTGAAGGATATCTGCGATCTGGAACGGATGCTGTCGCGACTGGCGTACAATACGATAAATGCGCGGGATTGCCTGGCGCTGAGGCGCTCGCTCGAGGTGCTGCCGGGCATAGCCAGATTGCTGGACGACGCGGGTGTGAGCGGGTTGCTGAGCCATGTGCGGCGGATGATATGCGACATGGATAAGCTCTGCGGGCTGCTGACGGACGCGATAAGCGATGATGCGCCGCTGACGCTGCGCGAAGGTGGCATATTCAAGGATGGTTTCAACGAGCAGCTCGACAAGTACCGCATGGCGTCGCGCGACGGCAAGGGCTGGCTGAGCCAGCTGGAAGCCAGAGAACGCGAAAAGACCGGCATCAAGACGCTGAAGATAGGCTTCAATCGCGTGTTTGGCTACTATCTCGAAGTCACAAAGAGCTATCTGGACAAGGTGCCTATGGAGTATGTGCGCAAGCAGACGCTGGCCAATTGCGAGCGCTACACGACTCAGGAGCTCAAGGAGATTGAAAACAACGTGCTGGGCTCCGAGGAAAAGGCGGTGCAGCTTGAATACAACCTGTTCATACAGCTGCGCGAGGTGATGCTGACTCAGATCGACAGCATCAAGTCGACCGCCAACGCGCTCAAGCAGTTGGACTGCATACTGTCGCTTGCGCAGGCGGCGTCGGAATACGACTATGTACGGCCTACACTTAACCGCGCACACCGGCTGCACATAGTAAATGGCCGGCATCCGGTCGTGGAGCAGGCCATGCGCGACGGCGAGGGCTTTGTACCCAACGACACCGAAATGGATCCGGAGCATCGCATGATGGTGATAACCGGGCCCAACATGGCCGGCAAGAGCACATACATGCGCCAGGTCGCACTGATAGTGCTTATGGCGCAACTGGGGAGTTTCGTGCCGGCGAGCGAGGCGGACATATGCCTTACCGACCGCATATTCACGCGCATAGGCGCCAGCGACGACCTGTACGGCGGCAAGTCGACATTCATGGTCGAAATGAGCGAATTGAGCCATATACTGGCCAACGCAACCGCCGATTCGCTGATAATACTCGACGAGATAGGGCGCGGCACCAGCACGTTTGACGGATTGTCGATTGCGTGGGCGACGGTTGAACACATAGCCGATAAGGCGCGTTGTGGCGCACTGTGTCTGTTTGCGACCCATTACCATGAGCTGGGCGAGCTGGAGGGCAAGCTGGAAGGCGTGGTCGGCTGCTGCATAACGGCCAAGGAGCGCGGCGACGACATAATCTTCCTGCGAAAGCTTCAGCCGGGTGGCGCGGACAGGTCGTATGGCGTGGCGGTGGCGGCGCTGGCAGGTCTGCCGAACGACGTTACGGCGCGCGCACGGGAGATCATGGCCAAGCTTGAGGTTGCCGAGATCAACAAGACGTCAATAAGCGCCAACATACTCTCGGACGGAGCGCATGGCCAGACGCAGCTGGACATAACCAACTTCGAATCCATGGAGATTGTAAACGAACTGTGCGACCTGGACGTGATGAGCATGTCGCCGATAGATGCGCTCAATAAACTCTACCTGCTGCGTGAAAAGGCGCGCAATACATTGAAATAGTCGCGGCGCACATATGCAAAGGAGGCGACCTGAATGCCTATCAGGGTGCTGGATGCAGTTACAATAAGCAAGATAGCCGCGGGCGAGGTCGTCGAGCGCCCGGCTTCGGTGCTCAAGGAGCTGGTCGAAAACTCACTTGACGCGGGCGCGCGCCATATAACGGTAGAACTGCGCGGCGGCGGCATAGATCTCATACGCATAACCGACGATGGCTGCGGCATACCGCCGGAGCAGGTGCGGATGGCGTTTGAGAACCACGCCACCAGCAAACTGCGCGAGGTCAAGGATCTGGTCGACGTTACTACGCTGGGGTTCCGCGGCGAGGCGCTGCCGTCGATAGCGGCAGTGAGCAAGGTCGAGATGACGACGCGTGCGCGCGGCATGGACAGCGGCACGCGCATCGAACTGGAAGCGGGCAATGTGCTGTCGGTCGAGCCGGTGGGCTGCCCGGACGGCACCACGGTGCGGGTGCGCGAACTGTTTTTCAATCTGCCGGCGCGGCGGGCATTCCTCAAGCGTCCGGCGAGCGAGGCGGGCGCGTGCCAGGACACGCTGCTGCGGCTGGCACTGGGAAACCCGGGCGTAGCGTTCCGGCTGACCAGCAATGGCAAGGCAGTATTCCGCACACAGGGCGACGGCGTATTGCGCCATGCGGTGATGGCGGTGTACGACCGCGCGACCGCCGAGAACATGTACGAAGTCGACGGATCGCTGGGTGCGCTGCGCATATACGGGCTGATAGGGGTGGGGTCAAGCGCCCGCGCCAGCCGTGCGCATCAGCACTTTTTTGTAAATGGACGGGGCATACGCTGCGCGATGTTGTCGCAGGCGTTGGAACAGGCATGCCGGGGTCGGGTGCTGATTGGGCGGTATCCGATGTGTGCGCTTAACATCGAGCTGCCGCCAGGGTCGGTCGACGTGAACGTTCACCCGGGCAAGCTGGAAGTGCGCTTTAGGGATGAGTCGGGGCTGTTTACTGCGGCCAGCGTGTTGATGGAGCGCGCGTTTGGCGGCGAGAACATGCTCACGCCCGAGCAGCCTGTGTCGGAGCAGCCGCGTCCCGAGATACTGATAGCGTCAGACGAGCCGGGCAGCGCTGCGGCTGTAAACGAGAAAGCGCCCGACGCGGGCCTGGGTGTGGTGCGCATACCGTTCAGCGCACCGGACGTCGGGCCTGGTCCGTCAAGCTTGGGCGGAAGGCACGGCAGCGGCAAAACCAGTGCAAAAGACGATGGCGCGGCAGCCGGCAAGGCGAGCAGTGATGGCGCGCAAGATGCCGGCGAGGTCAGGAGCGCGGGCGATACAATGCTCCAGGTAGGCGAGACTACTTTGGCCGCCAGCATGCCCGCGCGCCTGGGCGAATCGGCCGGTGCGCCCATTGATGCTTCTCCGGCCGTGGCTGCCGCGCAGGCGGTTACCGATGCTGCAAGGACTGCGGCGGCAGAGCCAAGTGGCGAAGCGGATGACCTGATGAGCCGGTTCATGTCCGGGCGGCGTACGGCGCTGGCAGGCAAAGCGCGCGGCGCATCGGGCGGGTTGAGGAGCATGGCGGCTTTGCGCACTGACGAGGCATGCGCAGCGCCCAAGGAGGCCGACGCCGAAGCGCGCAGCGACGCACCCGAGCCGCCGCGCACATTGATGGAGGCAGCGGGATTGCAAGAGCCCGATGCGGGCCCAGCGTGGCGGGTGGTCGGCACTGCCTTCAATACATATATATTTGTGCAGTACGGCGATGCGCTTTACGTGATAGATCAGCATGCGGCGCATGAGCGAATACTGTACGAGCGCTATATGCGCCAGTGGGAGAACGGCACGGCAAGCCAGCTGCTGTTGACGCCTTACACGGTCAGCGTGTCGGCCTCCGAGAAGGCGCAGATAATGGAGAATCGCGAACTGCTGCGCGACATCGGGTTTGAAGTGGACGACTTTGGCGATCGCGACATACAGGTGCGCGCAGTGCCGCAGATAATGGGCGAGCCTGATCTGCGACCGTTCTTCCTGCTGAGCGCGGCGGAGCTAAAGCGGCTCAAGAGCGCGCCGCTGGCGGCACGGCGCGAAGCGGTCATGCAGGCGGCGTGCAAGCATGCGGTAAAGGGCGGCGATGCGCTGAGCCAGGCCGAGATAGATTCGCTGCTAAAGCAGATGAGCCAGACCGGCGCGCCTGCGAGTTGTCCGCATGGCCGGCCGGTAATCGTGGCGATCACTCGCACGGAACTGGAAAAACGGTTCTCCAGGATAGTTTAGCGTGCGCCGGCGGGCAAAAACAAAAATAAGATTATTGCGCGGGTCGCCATATCGGCGATTCAATCGGATTGCAGCAGAGGAATCGATATGTCAAAGCAGAAGCTTATAGCGATAGCCGGGCCAACGGCGTCGGGCAAGACGGCGTTGGCGATAGCGCTTTGTAAGCGCATAGGCGGCGAGGTCGTCTCATGCGACTCGATGATGGTCTACAAGGGCATGGATATAGGCACGGCCAAGCCCACGGTCGCAGAAATGGCGGGTGTACCGCACCACATGCTGGACGTGGCGGAGCCGGGTGAGAACTACTCAGCGGCACAGTTCAGGGATGCGGCGCGAGCCGTTATAGCCGACATTTCCGGGCGGGGCGCATGGCCGGTGCTGTGCGGGGGAACCGGGTTGTACATCGACGCGATAACGCGCGACATGTCGTTTGCCAGCGCGCCTTCGGATGCACAGTTGCGCGCGCGTTTGGAGGCAGAGCTGGAGGACGTCGGGCCTGTAAGAATGCATGCGCGCCTGGCGCAGGTCGATCCGGTTACTGCGGCGCGACTGCATGTGAACGACACGCGGCGTGTGATACGCGCGCTGGAGATATACGAGACGACTGGCGCGCCTATGTCAGTAAGCGCCGCACGCGACGGCGAGAATAGCGAGCTTTATGATTTTAAGCTGCTGGCGCTGGACATGCCGCGTGAGCGACTGTATGCGCGCATCAACCGACGCGTTGACCAGATGTGCGATCAGGGGTTGTTTGAGGAGGTAGCGGGACTGCTTGAAGGCGGTTTGCGCGCCGACTGCACTGCGATGCAGGCATTGGGTTACAAGGAGATAGCTGCGGCGCTGCGGGGTGAGGTGACGCGCGAGGCGGCGCTTGCCACGCTCAAACAGCGCACGCGCAACTATGCCAAGCGTCAGCTGTCCTGGCTAAGGCGGGATGGACGCGTGATATGGCTGAGCGTGGGCGAGCGGGATACGGCGGACACATTGTGTGACCGTGCGCTGGAGCTGTTGGGCGACTGGATGAACTGAGGCGCGTCAGGCGTCGGGAGGGTAACAAGTGAACTATTTGGATGCGGCTATGCCCGAGATAAGCGCGGGAGTAAGGGATTATGTTGCAGCCTGTGAGCGCGAGTGCGCGCAGGTTTTCGCGGCGTTGGACGAGATCGAAAACTATAATACTCAAAAGGTGCTGTTGGCATTTCAACGCCATCGCGTAGCGCTGCGCCATTTCGCGCCCACCAACGGCTATGGATATGACGACATAGGGCGCGATACGCTGGACAGGCTGTATGCGGATGTGTTTGGCGCGGAGGATGCGCTGGTGCGGCCACAGATTGCTTCGGGCACTCATGCGCTGGCGCTGTGCCTGCAGGGCCTCACGCGACCGGGCGGCAAGCTGCTGGCGGCTTCGGGGCGGCCGTATGATACGCTGGAACAGGTGATAGGCATATCGGGCGAGCCGGGCATGGGTTCATTGCGCGACTACGGCGTGGAGTACGACGAAGTCGAGCTGACGCCGGATGGACACATCGACGTTGCGGGCGTGCTTGACAAGCTGGATGAGCATACACAGTTGGTGACGATACAGCGTTCACGCGGGTACGCGTGGCGGCCGTGCCTGTCGGTGGATGAGATAGGCGAAGTGGCGCGGGCGATACATGCGCGCAGACCGGACGTGTGCGTGATGGTCGACAACTGTTACGGCGAGTTTACGCGGCTGCAGGAGCCCAACGAGCTGGGTGCGGACGTGATAGCGGGGTCATTGATTAAGAACCCCGGCGGCGGCATGGCGCCCACGGGCGGCTATATAGCAGGCAAGCGCAAGTATGTGGAGCTGGTTTCGTACCGGCTGACGTCGCCGGGCATTGGGCGCGAGGTCGGATCATATGGCGCGAGCTACCGGCCGTTCTATCAGGGACTGTTCATGGCGCCGCATGTGACGATGCAGGCGGTAAAGACGTCGGCGCTGGCGGCGCGTGTGTTTGGTGGGCTGGGCTATGACGTGAACCCGGCCTATGATGCGCCGCGCGAGGATATAATTCAGGCGATACGATTTGGCGATGCTGATAAGCTGATACGCTTTGTACAGGCGATACAGCTGGCTTCGCCGGTGGATTCCGAAGCCCTGCCCGAGCCCTGGGACATGCCGGGCTATCAGGATCAGGTGATAATGGCGGCGGGCACGTTTGTCAGCGGCGCTTCGATAGAGCTGTCGGCTGACTCGCCGATCAGACCTCCGTACATAGCGTACATGCAGGGCGCGCTGACGTATGCGCACGGCCGGTTGGGCATAATGTGCGCACTTGAGCGGCTGGGCGGCATAAGCCCATCTAAGGCGTAATCGGTTTGAAGATATGCATGCGCAGACGGTTTAAACTACATAAGCAGATGCGGGCCGCCATGGTGAATTGGCGGCCTTTGCTCGCGCCGTTTGGCGGTTGTGCAGCGATTTTACGTGTAATTGTGAGCGCGCGCCAGAGCGCATTGGCGGCTGCATGGCGAGTGCCCCGAATGCGTGCATATGAGCAACCGACGATGCGATATGCATAAATATGCGAGCTGAGTTGCCACGATTGTTAAGCGGCATAAGGTTGACAGCCCGGCGACAGATGGGGTAAAATAAATCGTTATGACAATTACTTCCTTAATATATGCGAGGTGTGAACAGTGCTGGAAGAACTGCTGCGGGAGCTTGTAGTAACAGGACAGGCAGCGGGCGTGTCGGCATTGGTGTGTGATGGCGGCCGCGAGACCCGCTTTGCCGCGTGCGGTTATGCCGACATTGCCGCACACAGACCATTTGAGCGCGACACGCTGTGCAGGATATACTCGATGACCAAGATATTCACAGTGGTCGCATTCATGACGCTGGTGGACGCGGGCGCAGTGCGGCTCGACCAGCCTGTCGCCGACTTCTGTCCGGAGTATCGCTATATGCTGCGCGCGCGCCGTGACCCGCGGATCGACGCGGTGGAATTCGTGGACGCGCATGCGCCGCTGACGTTCAGGCATCTGCTTACGATGACGTCGGGCATGCCTTACGAAAATGATGCAGCCAGTCCGGTAGAGCGTGCGGTGCACGAGTACATAGCGCCGCTGACCGCGCGCATGAACGCTGCCGAGGTGACTGCGCAGCCGTATACTGCGGCGCGACTGGCGCGCGAGATGGCGGCTGTACCGCTGATGTTCGAGCCGGGCGAGATGTGGCATTATGGGCTGTCGCTGGACGTGCTGGGCGGACTGATCGAGATAATGACGGGCATGTCGCTTGATAAGTACATGCAGCGCGCGATATTTGATAAACTCGGCATGAACGACACATACTTCCACATGCCGGACGCAGTGCGCGGCCGACTGGCGCGCATATACACGCAGGCGGGCGACGCGCTCGTGCCCTGGCAGCCGGGCGAGGGCATGCCGTTTGTAGATGCGCGGGCGCTGTGTTCGGGCGGCGCAGGGCTGGTCAGCACGATAGGCGATTGCGCCAGGTTGGGCAGCATGCTGGCACAGGGCGGCGTGCTGGATGGCGAGCGCGTGCTCAGCGAAAAGTCGGTAAGGCTTATGCGCACCGACATGCTGGGTGCGGAGCGACTGCGTTCGTATAACTGGCTGGACGAGCGGGGCTATACATATGGACTGGGCGTGCGCATAATGCGCAATCCGGATGAGTCGGAGTATGCCGAGCCGCGCGGCGCGTTTGGCTGGAACGGCATGGCGGGCACGTCGCTGCGCATTTATCCGGATGAGGGGCGCGCGGCGGTGTTCTTTGTACAGTTGGTGCCGGCGACGTATAGTCGATATCTGCCGGCGTTTGTGCGCGCGGTGAGACGCGGCGCTTAAACAGGGCCGTGCATGTGCGCGGTTTGAATCGGAGGAGTTAAATGCAACACTATAACGCGGGCGATCTGCAGGTGCTTGAGGGACTGGATGCGGTGCGCATGCGGCCGGGCATGTATATAGGCTCGACCGGCTCGCGCGGATTGCACCACATGCTCTGGGAGATAGTGGACAACGCCATGGATGAAGCGGCCAATGGCTACGGCGCGAATGTCGACGTCACGCTCAATAAGGACGGCTCGGCCGAGGTAACTGACGACGGGCGCGGCGTGCCGGTCGATATACATCCAACGCTGGGCATATCGGGCGTGGAGGTCGTGTACACTGTGCTGCATGCGGGCGGCAAGTTTAATCACGATAACTACAAGTACTCAGGCGGACTGCATGGCGTGGGCGCGTCGGTGGTCAACGCGCTGAGCGAGTGGATGACCGTTGACGTATACAAGGACTATCAGCACTACCGCCAGCGCTTTCACAGCTACTTTGATGAAAAGCAGAACAAGATAATATCCGGTCGCCCCGAGGGTCCGCTTGAAAAGCTGGGCGCTACGCGCAAGCATGGCACTGTGGTGCGGTTTCTGCCCGACAAGCGCGTATTCGAGGATACGCGCTTCAACGCGGACACGATAGCGCGGCGCATGCGGGAACTGGCGTTTTTAAATCGTGGTATACACTTCCGTTTCCACGATCTGCGCGTGAATCCGGCGCGTGAGGAAGATTTCTGCTTTGAGGGTGGACTGGCGGACTTCGTGCGCTATATAAACGCGGATCGCACGCCGCTGAACGAGGAGCCGATACTGCTTGAGGGCGAGCGCGATAATACGCTGATACGCGTGGCGCTGCAGTACACCGATTCGGATACCGAAGGCGTGTTCTCGTTTGTAAACAACATACCCACCGGCGAGGGCGGCACGCACGAGACCGGTTTTAAGACGGCGTTGACGCGCGTGTTCAATGACTATGCGCGGCGCATAGGCGCGCTCAAGGAGAAGGACTCGAATCTTACTGGCGAGGATCTGCGCGAGGGCCTGACGGCGGTGCTGGCGGTGGGCGTAAGCAATCCCCAGTTCGAAGGCCAGACCAAGGGCCGATTGGGCAATACCGAAGTGCGCCCGATTGTAGAGGCGTTTGTCAGCGAACAGTTGAGCATATACCTGGACGATCTGAAGCATCAGGATGCGGCGCAGGCGATAATCGCCAAGGCGATGCAGGCGGCGCGGGTGCGTGAGGCGGTGCGCAAAGCGCGCGACGTGGCGCGAAAGCGCAACGAGTTGGAAGCGGCGCCGCTGGTGGGCAAGTTGTCGGCGTGCACCGGGCGCGACTTTAAGCACAATGAACTGTTCATAGTCGAGGGCGATTCGGCAGGCGGATCGGCCAAGCAGGGCCGCGATAGGCGATTCCAGGCGATACTGCCGCTGAGGGGCAAGCCGCTCAATGTCGAAAAGAAGAAGCTGGCGCAGGTGCTTGAAAACGAGGAGTTCCGCTCGATGATAACCGCGCTGTCCACTGGCATAGGCGAGGAGTTCACGTTGTCCTCGCTCAAGTACAATCGGGTCATAATACTGGCCGATGCCGACCAGGACGGCGCACATATACGCGCGATACTGCTGACGTTCTTCTATCGGTACATGCGGGAGCTTATTACCGACGGCCACGTGTTCATAGGTATGCCTCCGCTTTACAAGGCGTCAAAGGGCGACAAGGTGATATACTGCTACGACGACCGCGAGCTTGCCAGCGCGACGCGCAAACTGGGCAAGGGCTATTCGCTGCAGCGCTATAAGGGACTGGGCGAGATGAATCCCGAGCAGCTCTGGGAGACTACTATGAATCCCGAAAAGCGCAAACTGATGCAGGTCACGATCGAGGATGGCGCGGAAGCCGAGAAGATGGTCAGCGTGCTAATGGGCGACAAGGTCGAGCCGCGGCGAGACTACATAGCCCGGTATGCCAATTTCAACCGTGAGGACAATTTCGAGGGCCGGATAGAAAACGGCTGATTAGCAGACGTATGCAAGTCTGAAGGGCGCGGTCGCCCAATATTCGCAACTGAGGTGAGAAGATGGCCAGGAAACCGGAGCTGCCGGACATGTCCAATGAAGTTATCATACAGCAGCCAATGGAAGAAGTCATGCACGACAGCATGCTGCCGTATTCGGAATACGTCATACTTGAGCGCGCGCTGCCACGCGTTGAGGACGGCTTAAAGCCGGTGCAGCGCCGCATACTGTATACGATGATGGAACTGGGGCTGAGTCCTGACAAGCCGCATCGCAAGTGCGCGCGCATAGTCGGCGATTGCCTGGGTAAATACCATCCGCACGGCGACATTTCGGTGTATGACGCGCTGGCGCGCATGGCGCAGCCGTTCGTAATGCGTGGACTGCTGGTGGACGGCCACGGCAACTTCGGCTCGATAGACGGCGATAGCCCTGCGGCTATGCGATACACTGAGGCGCGCATGACGCCGTTGGCGATGGAACTGTTGCGCGACATCGACAAGGAGACGGTGCCGTTCAGACTCAACTTTGACGATTCGCTGAAGGAACCGGATATGTTGCCGGGGCGGTTTCCGAACCTGCTGGTCAACGGCGCTTCGGGCATAGCGGTGGGTCTGGCGACCAACATACCGCCGCACAACCTGCGCGAGGTAATATCGGCCACTATCGCGCAGATAGATCGGCCTGAGATAACTACGCGCGAACTGATGCAGTACGTCAAGGGCCCGGATTTTCCGACCGGTGGACTGCTGATAGACAACGGCGAGCTTGAGCGCGCGTATGAGACCGGACGCGGCAAATTGCAGGTGCGCGCGCGCATGAGCGTGGAGGATGGCCCGGCGGGGCGCAAGCTGCTGGTGCTTACCGAGATGCCGTACCAGGTGTCCAAGTCGGCATTGCTTGAGCGCATACTCAAGCTGTCCGAGGACAAGAAGGTAAACGGCATATACGACATACGCGACGAGTCCGACCGCACCGGCATGCGCGCGGTGATAGAGCTCAAGCGCGATGTGGATCCGGAGCGCACGCTGCGGCTGCTGTACAAGTACTCGGATCTTCAGACGACGTTCGGCGTGAACATGGTGGCGATAGCCGATGGCAAGCCGCGTCAGTTGGGGCTGAAGGATGTCATACATTACTTCATTCGGCATCAGAAGGACGTTGTGCGGCGGCGCACGCAGTTCGATCTGGACAAGGCGCGCGCGCGTGAGCACATATTGCAGGGCCTGATAATCGCGGTCGACAGGCTTGACTTTGTGATAGCGCTGATACGCGGCAGCAAGAACCCCAAGGCTGCGCGCGAAGCGTTGATGCGTGAGCTATCCCTGACCGAAGTGCAGGCGCAGGCTATACTGGACATGCGCTTGCAGCGGCTGACCAATCTGGAGATACTGGAGCTGAGGCGCGAGTTCAAGGAGATAGAGGCGCTGATAAATCGGCTGGAGGGCATATTGAAGAGCGAAAAGAAGCTGCTCAAGGTCATAAAGGACGAGCTGAGCGCCATCGCGGAGAAGTACGGCGATGAGCGCCGCACTCAGCTGATAAAGTCCGACGCCGAACTGCCAGAGCCCGAGGAAGAGGCGCCCGCGCCTGACCCGACTACGGCGATGCTGACGCGCGGCAGATTCTTCAAGCGCATGCCGCGCAAGCAGTTTGACAAGCTGATGGCGCAGGACGACGCCGATCGACCGGAGTTCGTGTTCGATACGGATACGGCGCGGAGGCTGTTGTGCTTTACGGATCGTGGCAACTGCTTTACGCTGCCAGTCAGCGCGATTCCGGATGTCAAGCCCAGTCAGCGCGGCAGCACGCCGGGCGGGCTGTTGGCGGGGCTGGAGCAGGACGAGCATATCGTATCGATAATAGAACTGGCGGATTCCCAGCCCCAGGGCATGTTGATGCTGGCCACGCGTCAGGGCATGATAAAGCAGACAGAATTTGCGCAGTTTGTGGTGCGCGGGACCAAGTTTGCGGCGCTCAAGCTCAGACCGGGCGATTCGCTGCTGACAGTGCGCGAGTTGCATGGCGAGAGCAGAGTGCTCATGGTGTCGGCTTTGGGTATGGCAATTGCGTTTGGCGTGGACGAGGTGAGCGCGACTGGACGAGTAGGTCTAGGCGTGCGCGGCATAAACCTGGGCGCAGGCGATGAGTGCATAGCCGCGCTGCCGTTTGAACCGGAGGGCGAGCTGTTGCTGGCCAGCGACCGCGGATATATGAAACGCTGTCTGCTGGTCGACTTTGAGCCGCAGGCGCGCGGAGGCAAGGGCAGCAAGTGCTTTGGACTGCTCAAGAGCGGCGCAAATGGCGTCAGGCTTGTGGGTGCGCTGAGCGTACGCCTGCCTTATGACGTTACGGTAGTGCAGCAGCGCTCTGGCGAGACGAGGTTAAATACCGAGGATATCAAGATAGAGAGCCGTGCTGCGCGCGGTACTCCATACGTCGCGGCGACGGCATTGGATCCGGTAATTGAACTGCGCGCTGAGCTGTGACGCGTGCGCGTTATGATTCGGCGTGATACAAAGGCTGATATTAAAATACTTACAGGCGCGTTCGACGGGCATTTGCCCGCGGGCGCGCTTTTTGCGTAGTGCGGAGCCATGTTTGAATTAAGTGATGGCGATGTGAAATCGTCACCCGCTTTAAGCCAAGACTGCGCGAAAGATCAACGCCCTGAACTGCCCAATTCACATGCGAATGGCGGCAGTGTGGAGTCGTTGACTTATCACGCTAAAGCACAAAAGGTCAAACTCAAATGGCATGCTGTAAAGGCATGACTCAACGGCAAAGCGCGGCGTATAGGCAGAAACACACCGATTGACCGACGCTGATAGTCAGACAGAATAATCAGAAAAAGTCAAAGTTTGTTTGAAAATCGAAGATAAAAATTGAAAATCAACGAACAAATGAAAGCGGAAGAATTAATTTGCAAAATCAAGCAAATTTGCTGATAATTCAGCCAATCTCACCCCGATTGCC
>DSLFC04102__coassemble_1429_pt1 | contig 13926 bp, 8 predicted proteins | sample DSLFC04102__metabat2_low_PE_005 | metagenome-assembled genome bin DSLFC04102 | reverse complement strand
TTTTACTAATTTTGCTTTACAACATAGCTTGATAATTGTAAAATAAACTGGTACCGGTGATTGATTGCAGGCGGCTAATTTGCAGATACGAGGTGTAAACAATGCCCTATACTTCCGTTTCCAAATCAGACAAGAACCGCTTCGGGCTCAAGTCGCACACCGTACCAATGATAATCGCAATAGCTTATATGGTTGACTCGATAGAGGCTGAAATGACGCTGTTGCGTGTAGCAACGCTGATACTGGCGGCTTATTATGTAATAACCATATGCGTGGCGATAGTGCAACGCATACGCAACCGTCATGACGAAGGCGCCGCCAGCGTCAAGGACGCCGGTTCTGATGCAACCGACCACTGAGTGCCAACAGGCAGTTGGCGCCGATATGGCCGTGCACATTCAACTGGGCTCGGCAAATAATTCTATTTCTAAGACACTCTCAAAAAATCACGCAGGGCCACATCACCTGTGATGAAGCTGCCGCATGCGGCAGCTTATGGCGATGTGCGACCATGTGATCCTCTTGGAGATGTGTAAATGACTGATAAATATGAACCCATTTTGAACCGGTTGCTCAGTATGTGCGCCAATCGTCACGATGTAAAGTGCGTTATTGCGATTGGTTCACAGTGCCGGAAGCAGTCGCCTGCGGATGAGTATTCTGACCTGGATCTGATAATAGCATGCGACTCGCCAGAAGCGTTATTATACCGTGACGAGTGGCTGACCGGATTAGGCGGAGTTTTGTACTCATTTGTTGAGAACACTTTGTTTGGCCAAAAGGAGCGGCGCGTATTATTTGAAGGCCTGCTCGATGTCGATTTTATCGTGATCGAAACCGGCCTGCTGTCATGTGCGCTCGACGCGGGACAGCTGGATCGCATACTGTGCCGCGGATACGATTTGCTCTATGATGCGGCGGGATTGCGCGACAAGTTCGCTCGAATAAAGATTGCAGAACAATCTCAAAACACCGTCATGTCCGAGTCGGAATTCAAAAATCTTGTAAACGACTTCTACTATCACGTCGTCTGGACGCAAAAAAAGCTCGCGCGAGGCGAGCTGTGGACGGCCAAGATGTGTGTTGATTCATATATGAAGCAACTGCTGCTTGCGCTGATAGAGCTTCATGAAGAAAGTACGTGGCACAACGGACGCATGCTGGAAAACTGGACGAGCGCGAATATATTGGAGGAATTGCACGGATGCTTTGCACATTACGACGCTGACGATATAGCGCTTGCGCTTGAGCATACGAATGTGCTGTTTACTCGGCTTGCGCGGGCTTGTGCGCGCAAATTTGGTTATGTCTGCGGCGTAGACGCCATTGACCGCAGCTGACAGGCAACTCTTATCATGGCGTTTTAAGACATGGAAGCTGCAAATTTCACAACACAATCGCAGATCGCCTGCACAAAAATCAGCCCGGCTCCAACTGTTAGGAGCCGGGTTGAATCATCTAATTTACACTATTGCATCAAGCTTGCTCAGCGCATATACGTATATCTTGATCGACTTGAGCAGGGCGTCGACTGACATGATTTCATCAGGCGAATGCGCTCCACCATGACCTTCCGGCACCAGCCCATCGGGTATCTTAGAACCGGGCAGGTCGCCGCCAAACGTTATCGCGTTGGGCAACACCTTTGAGTATGTGCCGCCACCCATTGCGTAATTGGGCGTATCGTTGTCTCCTGTGACTTCACGATATGCTTGCTCAAGCGCACGTATGCGCGGATCACTCTCTTCGATATAGAATGCCGGCGCTATCGATATGCGCTTTAACACTGCGCCCAGTCCAGCCAATTTGACGCACAGCCGTGCGCGCAAGTCATTGATGTCACAAGTGACCGGATAGCGGCAGTCCATAGTCAGCGTTATGCGTCCGGCGTTAAAACGAGCCATGCCGCAAGTAAACGTGAGCTTGCCCGAAGCCTCATCCTCACACGCTATGCCCGCGCCAGTGCCATAATCGTCCGACAGCAAGCGCTTTATTGCGCGCATGGCTGTGCGCGTGGTTGGCGTCAGCCGGTCGGTTTCAAGCAGCGCGCGCGCCAACACGCCTATGGCATTTATCGAGCCTTCAGGATGTGCCGCATGCGACGCCTTGCCTTGCGACTTGATCAGCACGCCGTGCTGTATCGGCTCCACTTCCTGATCGAGGCGCAATTCTTCTATCGTCATGTCGTCAAGTTCGCGCAGCACCGCCCGCGCACGGTCAGCCACGGCGTTGGGCACATTGCCTCCCTCAAACGCCAGCAGATCATCGCCGCACTGCAACAGTATCTCAACCACCATGCGCCCTTTCTGACCAAAGCACACCGGATAGTTGGCATCTGGTACCAGAGTCAGCGCAGGCAACTTTATCGGCGAACTGCCGCGCGCGGCCTGCTCAGCCATGTCGTTCATGCCGGTCTCCTCGCTCGTACCCAGCATAAGTCTGAGCCTGTGCTTGAACGGCAGTTCGAGATCGCGCGCACACATAAGCGCATACAGTCCCATTACGCCCATGCCCTTGTTGTCCGATGCTCCTCGTCCGACCACATAGCCCTCGCACCCCGGCGCTTTACCTATCAACTCGCCCTTAAACGGGTCAAACGTCCAGTCATTGCCTTCCGGCACCACATCCAAATGCGCTGCTATGCCCAGCTCATCTGCCGACAGCTGACCATAATACACGCTGCCGCAATAGCCGGCGTGATTTTCAGTTTCAAAGCCCTTTTCACGCGCGCTAGCCAGCGCATACTCGAGCATCTGTGCGCAACCGGGACCATATGGCTGCCCGGGCTGTGCCTCCGACGCATCTGACACGCTGCGTATGCGCACCCAGGCGCACAGTTCATCCACTATCTGCTGCTTGTGTTCACTTAACCATTTGTCTATTCTATCCAGCATTGCGTTGGCCTCCATTTCTGCGTTTAGATCACGTGCTCGAACTCGCGTCAATCGGGCAGTTCATAGTCACAGGCAACCGAACTTTCGCGTATGCGGTGCATGTGCTCGCGCACCGGCAAATGCGCCGGATGTGTCTGATACCCTTCCAGCGCCTCGCGATCGGTGAAAGTACACACCAGGGCGATATCGTAGCTGCGCTCGGTGCGATAAAAATCGACGCCCGTCTCTACGCTGATCAGTCCGGGCACCTTGCCGCGCAACGTGTAAAACAGCTCGGCAGTCGCCTTGAGGTTTTCGGGCGACTTGTCTTTGAGCCTGAAAAGCACAATATGGCGTATCATATAAGTACTACCTCCACAGCGCGCGAATCGGCGCGCAATTTGTTTTCTCTTACGATAAGTATATCACAAGCTCCGTCCAAGCTCAATCGGTTTTGTGCACACGGGTTTAAATTTCCATCTAAAAACAGATTTGTGAAGATAAATAAACGTTTTTGACGCATTCGGCACATTTGGCTATAGACCGCAGCTATGACGCCGCTGGGCCTTTTTATGCCTGCATTTATGCACAAGCTTCACATGCCGAAACATTCAGCTTCGTTTATCCAAACATTCGTCCAGTTATAGAAGCGCGTTAACCGCCCGATGGGTCACGCGGTTCCACTGCTTTTAGCAAGTCGCAGCGCTGCTAAAGGAGCAATGCCTGAGCAACACCGCATGAGCCTGGGCTTTGCCCACAGTATGCGGCTGTATTGCGCGTTGAATTAATCGTGGACGGATCCTTTATCGGATCAGCAACTCAAACACTCTGCGCGCAAAACTGTACAGTCTCCCATGCGTCCGCCAGCAATTTTTGCAAAACAACAAGAACGCATCGGCTTACCGCTATAAACGCCAAGAGCCGCCGCGGAGGCTTATGCCCTCACGGCGGCCCTGCTCAGGCGCATATCAGCTTGCGACTATGCGAAGTAATCCACGCCGGCGCGGAATATCTGCTGATCCTTTACGCCGGGCACGTTCTTGAGTACCTGGTCATCAATTGTGCGCTCAGAGTGCCCCATCTTGCCCAGTATACGGCCATCCGGGCTGGTTATGCCCTCGATAGCCCATACCGATCCATTGGGGTTTTCGGGCGTCGTCGCGGCGGGCACACCGTCGGGCGAACAGTACTGAGTGGCAACCTGACCATTGCGCAACAGCTCATCGACCATCTCGGGCCGTGCAACAAAGCGACCTTCACCATGCGATATCGCTATCGTGTGCACATCGCCTGTATTCACATATCTCAGCCACGGCGACTTGACCGACGTGACTACGGTGTTGATTATCGCAGAGGCATGGCGACCCAACGTATTGAACGTAAGCGTTGCGTCATCCGGCGCAAGCTCGGGGCGTATCTCGCCATAAGGCACCAGGCCCAGCTTGATAAGCGCCTGGAAGCCGTTGCATATGCCCAGCATCAGGCCGTCGCGCTTGTTGAGCAGTTCCATTATTGCCTCAGCAATCGCCGGGTTGCGCAGCGTTGCAGCTATGAACTTGGCGCTGCCATCCGGCTCGTCGCCGCCCGAGAATCCGCCGGGCAACGCTATGATGTTGGCGGTGTTTATCAGCTTTACCAGTTCGCTCACGCTGGTCTCGATGTCGGCCTGACTCAGGTTCCTTATCAGCGCAACGTCTACCTTCGCCCCGGCACGCTCGAATGCGCGCTGCGTGTCATATTCACAGTTGGTGCCCGGGAATACCGGTATCAGCACGCGCGGTTTGGCTATCTTAACCGCCGAACGATGTGTGGAGCGCTCGGTGTATGGCTTGAAGCCAGTCTTGAGCGGCGCACGGCCGTCGTTTACCGGGAACACATCTGCCAGCGGCGCCTGCCATGCAGCTATCGCATCCTCAAGCAGTATGCTCTCGCCACACGCATTTATGCAGTTGCCATCGGTCGTGCGGCCCAGCAGATGCGCGCCGACGGGCAGCTCGTTTTCATCAAAGTCATCCTCTACCTCTATCACTATCGAGCCATACTCCGGCAGGAACAGCGGATATATCTCCCAGTTCGGGTTGATATCAACGCCCAGCCGATTGCCAAACGCCATCAGCGACACCGCCGCTGCTATGCCGCCCTGACCGACGGTGTGCGCCGACAGTATTTTGCCGTCCAGCGCCAGCCGATGCAGTCCATCGTACATCTCAAGCAGCTTGTTCCAGCGCGGCACCATATACTTGTCGCGCGGTGCCAGCAATACGTACAGCTTATGGCCAGCGCTCTTGAACTCGTCGGATATCACCGTGCGCGCATCGAGCACGTTCACCGCGATTGATATCAGCGTCGGCGGCACGCTTATGTCCTCAAACGTGCCCGACATGGAGTCCTTGCCGCCAATCGACGGTATGCCCAGCTTCAGCTGAGCTGTCAGCGCGCCCAGCAGCGACGCCAGCGGCCGTCCCCACTTTTCGGGATCCTTGTTGAGCCGCTCAAAGAATTCCTGGAACGTAAGCCGAACCGTGCGCACGTCGCCGCCCGCAGCCGCGATCTTGGCCACCGACTCGACTACCGCATACATAGCGCCATGGAATGGCGACCAGCTTGACAGGTACGGATTGTAGCCGTGACTCATCAGCGTAGCTGTATTGGTATGTCCCATCACCGGCAGCTTTGCCGCCATGGCCTCGTTGGGCGTAAGACGGTACTTTCCGCCGTAAGGCGCAAGCAACGTCTCCGCACCTATCGTCGAGTCAAAGCGCTCTACCAGGCCCTTCTGCGAGCAGACGTTGAGATCCTGCAGGTTGTGTATCCAAGCCTCTGGCAGCGTGCGGCAATGACGCACAGCGCGCGGTGCACGCTCAAAGAATACTCGGCTCTCATCCGGCGCAGTAATGTGCGCGCGCACATGCTGAGTTACGCCGTTGGTGTTGAGGAATTCACGGCTCAGATCGACTACGGTCTGACCACGCCAGGTCATGTGCAGCCGCCCCTTATCAGTGACCGTCGCCACCAGAGTGGCTTCAAGGTTTTCAGCGCGCGCCATTTCGATAAAGCGCTCCACGTCGGATGCAGCTATGACGCAGGCCATGCGCTCCTGCGACTCGGATATCGCGAGTTCGGTGCCATCCAGGCCCTCATACTTGCGCGGCACTGCATCGAGGTTTATGTCAAGTCCATCGGACAGTTCGCCTATCGCCACGCTCACGCCGCCCGCGCCGAAGTCGTTGCAGCGCTTTATCATCAGCGCAAACTCTGGATTGCGGAACAGCCGCTGCATGGCGCGCTCGGTCGGCGGATTGCCCTTTTGAACTTCAGCGCCGCAGGTAGTCAGCGATTCGTGCGTATGCGCCTTGGACGATCCGGTCGCGCCGCCGCAGCCATCGCGGCCGGTGCGCCCACCCACCAGTATCACCGCATCGCCGGGCTGAGGCTCTTCACGGCGTACATTGCGCTGAGGAGTAGCAGCTATCACCGCGCCCAGTTCCATGCGCTTGGCCACGTAACCCGGATGATATATCTCCTGCACCTTGCCTGCCGCCAGGCCGATCTGGTTGCCATAGGAGGAATAGCCGCCCGCTGCAGTCAAGCAGATCTTCTTTTGCGGGAGCTTGCCCTCGAGCGTATCGGCAAACGGAGTACGCGGGTCGCCTGCGCCGGTCAGACGCATGCACTGATATACATATGAGCGGCCGCTGAGCGGGTCGCGAATTGCGCCGCCCAGGCAGGTCGCCGCGCCGCCAAACGGCTCTATCTCGGTAGGATGGTTGTGGGTTTCATTTTTGAACATTACCAGCCAGGGTTCGGTATGGCCGTCCACGTCGGCTTCCACGACTATAGAGCATGCGTTTATTTCATCCGACTCGTCCAGATCGTTCAGTCGCCCGTCCTTCTTGAGCGCCTTCATGCCGATTATCGCCAGGTCCATAAGCGATACGTCGCGCTTGTCCTCGACAAATGCGCGCGTCTTCATATACTCGCCATACGCCTCGGCTATGGGTTGCGTCAGCCTGTCGGTATCTATCTCGACGCCGTCTATTGCCGACAGGAACGTAGTATGACGGCAATGATCCGACCAGTAGGTATCTATCGCGCGCAGCTCGGTCATGGTAGGATCGCGGTGCTCAGTCTCAGAGAAGTATTTCTGGCAAAACGCCAGGTCTTCAGCGCTCATGGCAAAGCCCAGCTGCTTCACCATGCGCTCGACCTCGTCAAACGGCATCGATATGAATCCGTCGACGCGCTTCACGTCATCAGGCCGCGTTACAGGCATGTCGAGCGAATCGGGCATATCGAGCGATGCTTCGCGGCTCTCCACGGGGTTTATCAGGTAGTGCTTAATGCGCGCGACGTCCTCATCGGTTACGCCCTGGAACGCATAGACCGTCGCAGTACGCACCTGCGGACGCTCGCCCTGAGTCAACAGCTGCACGCACTGTGCAGCCGAGTCTGCGCGCTGGTCGTACTGGCCGGGCAGGTACTCCACCGCAAACAGATGTGCGCCCACATCGGGCAGTTCATGACTCACCGTGTCGCAGTTAGGCTCCGAGAACACTATGCGCTCGGCGCGCTCAAGGTCATTTCCCGACAGTCCGGCCACATCGTAGCGCTTGAAGATGCGAACGCCGCTGAGCCCTTCCAGTCCCAATGTAAAGCGCAAATCGCCCAACAGGTTTTGCGCCTCAATGTCAAAGCCCGGCTTCTTTTCGACGTATATCCGCGTTATCTCGCTCATATCACACGCTCCTTGAAATCACGGGCCGCCTGACGCGAACCCTCATTATGGCTAAATTATACCATATATCCGAGCCGAATTCCATCACGCCCGGATTATTTGACGTAAATTACAGTCGCATAAATCATTTTGCTGCACTTAAAAACGCCGCCATGCGCGGTATAATCGCCGTTTTTGTATTTCCCGTTATATTTGATACATGCACAAAACTTCATCCGCGCGCCTGCGCGACCTCGCGCGCCACGCGCTGCGCGAGCGCCTCGATCTGTTGGCCCAGCGGCATATCGGCAAGCCCTATTACCGCCACATGGCATTTATTTGTGGGTATAAGTATCTTCTGCGCGTTGCAGGCCGATATCTCATGCGCCACGCGCGGGCTTATCTCGCCCATCATCGACTCTGCCAGTACTATGCCAAGCGAGCCGGTCACTATGTCCGCATGGCGGCAACTCACGCATATCGCATTGTCTCCGGTAGCCGCGCGATGCGCGCCAGCGCGCTTCATCGCAGCCGTCGCCAGCGCATTGGTGCCCAGCGCCCAAATCTCAACCTCAGGACAGTGTGCAAGCAGCGCTTCCACTATTGCCTTACCCACTCCGCCGCCCATGCCGTCCACAACCGCTATTATCATATAACAAGTCCTCCTGTGCCCGACTGCTGCCGTCAGGGCGAATAATGTCAATATATAAAATTATCCGTCCGGCACCGATACTTGTCAACAGAAATTTCGCGCAAACACTTTATTTTATCCGAAAAATGGTTTATGATAATAACCACGAAAATTCGCTTACGAGCTGGAGGTTATGCCGGGTATGAAGTTCACAGACGGTTACTGGGTAATCAAGCCCGAAATGGAGATGCTTTACGCGACAGAAGCGTATGCCGCAAAACTCGCGCCCGACAGGTTGGAAGTGCTTGCGCCCTGCCATCATATAAGCGGTCGCGGCGCGACGCTCGACGGCGGTGCACTGACGGTGTCGTTCACCGCGCCTATCGAGGGCGTCATTCGAGTCGAAATAGTTCATCATAAAGGCGAATGCGAACGCGGCCCGCACTTTATGCTGGCACGCGAATCCGTCGATTCCACCGCACGCGAAACCGCCGAATATTACGAGTTCACAAGCGGGCCGCTCGCTGCCCGCGTCAATCGCGCTGCCAACGCCTGGCGCGTAGACTATATCGGCGGTGACCGCGTGCTTACCAGCAGCGCCTATCATGGCATGGCTCACGCGCATAACCGCAATACCTGTCGCGATTATTCCATGGACTCGCTCATGCTGGACGTAGGCGAATGCGTATACGGCCTGGGCGAACGCTTTACCGCACTGGTAAAGAACGGCCAGACAGTGGACATGTGGCAGGGCGACGGCGGCACGTCCAGCGATATGGCCTACAAAAACGTGCCATTCTACATGACCAATCGCGGCTACGGCATATTCGTCGACAGTCCCAGCGACGTGTCGTTCGAGGTGGCCAGCGAAAAGGTGGAACGGGTGCAGTTCTCATGCGAGGGCGAACGCATCGCCTATTGCGTGATATACGGCCCCACGCCCAAGCAGGTGCTGGAGCGTTATACCCGGCTGACCGGCCGGCCTGCGCTGCCGCCGGCATGGAGTTTCGGGCTGTGGCTGTCGACCAGTTTCACCACCGACTACGACGAGGCCACCGTCACTTCGTTCATACAGGGAATGGCCGAGCGCGACATACCGTTGCGCGTGTTTCACTTCGACTGCTTCTGGATGAAGTCGTTCCAGTGGTGCGACTTTTTGTGGGATGACGCCACTTTCCCCGAGCCCAAGGCCATGTTGCGCCGGCTCAAGGCGCGCGGGCTCAACATCTGCGTCTGGATAAATCCATATATCGGTCAGTACAGCCGACTGTTTGACGAGGGCGTACGCAACGGTTACCTGCTCAAAAAGACCAACGGCGATATATGGCAGACAGATCGCTGGCAGGCCGGCATGGGTATAGTCGACTTCACCAATCCTGATGCTTGCCGCTGGTACCAGAGTTACCTGAAGCAATTGCTGGACATGGGCGTCGACTGCTTCAAGACCGACTTTGGCGAGCGCATCCCGGTGCGCGATATCGCCTGGCACGATGGCAGCGACCCGATCAAGATGCACAATTACTATACATACCTGTACAATCGCACCGTATTTGAACTGCTCAAGCGCGAACGCGGCGAGGGCGATGCAATAGTCTTTGCGCGCTCCGGCACTGCGGGCGGCCAGTCGTTCCCGGTGCACTGGGGCGGCGACAACTCGGCGACATATATATCAATGGCCGAGACGCTGCGCAGTGGTTTGAGTCTGGCGCAGTCGGGCTATGGCTTCTGGAGTCATGATATATCCGGCTTTGAAAGCACTGCGCCCGCTGACGTATACAAGCGTTGGTGCGCGTTTGGCCTCATAAGCAGTCACAGCCGCTTGCACGGCTCCAGCTCGTATCGAGTTCCGTGGCTGTTTGATGCTGAAGCATGCGATGTATTACGCCATTTTGCAAAGCTCAAGAATCGGTTGATGCCGTACCTATACGGCGCCGCAGTCCAGGCGCATCTATATGGCACGCCGGTCATGCGCCCGATGAACGTCGAATTCCCGGACGATCCGGGTTGCGATACGCTGGACAGGCAGTACATGCTGGGTGACAACCTGCTTGTGGCGCCGGTCTTCACGCGCGACGGCGGCGTGGATTACTATCTGCCGCGCGGCTGCTGGACGCGTCTCAACACGCCTGGCGAAAGCGTGGATGGCGGCACCTGGCGGCATGAGACTCACGACTTCTTTTCAATGCCGTTGATGGTGCGCGAAAACAGCGTCATATCCTTGGGCGCGCGCGACGACGTGCCCGACTACGAGTATGCGCGCGACGTGGAGCTGCACCTTTATAACATAAAGGATGGCGCCCACATACCTGTCGTGATACCCAATCTGGACGGAACGCCTGCAGCTGAGTTTACCGTGGTGCGAAACGGCGACAACATTCGCGTGGAAGCCCACACGCCATATTCGTATACGGTAAAACTGCATGGTCCGGGACGCCTGGCGTAATACTGTTTCCAAGCGCAAATGCCATTTATGCCGCGTTATTATGTGGCCATACCATTCCAGCCGCGTTGACCGCACTCTTGCGGACAGCGCGGCTTTATGAATCGGCATGAGTGAGAATCAGCGCTTACGCATTATACTCTCAGATATGCGCCTCAAACTCAATTTGCCGCGGCCTGATAAAGCGCAAAGCGCACTGCCGCAAGAGCGATTTTGACATGTCGCACACGGCTTGTTTGCTGTATAATAAATGAAACGAATGCTGTTGGAGGGATGAACTGTGAAGATGGTCTGGCGACTGCTGCGCATGGCGCGCGCGCACTGGAAGACGCTGATTGTGGCGGTGCTGGGACTGATAGGCGCGGCGGCATTAAACCTTATAACGCCTGAAATCGTCCGGAAGCTGACCGCAGCGCTGGATGGCGGAGCCATTACTACACAGATGCTGGGCCAGTTGGTATTGATACTGGTTTGCGCATACTTCCTAAGGGCGGTATGCCGTTTCCTGGCGATGTCGATAAGTCACCTGGCTGCATGGCGGTTCGTGGCTGACCTTACATTCAAGCTGTATGACCAGCTGCAGGGGCTGTCCATGCGCTACTATCAGGACAAGCAGACCGGTCAGTTGATGAGCCGCGTGATAAACGATACGCGCCAGATCGAAGTACTGGTCGCGCATGCGCTGCCGGATCTGGTATCGAACATATTGATTATCATAGGCGTGACAATAATGCTATTCCGCATAAATGTACCGCTGGCGGCGCTCACGCTGCTGCCTGTGCCGCTGATCGTGTTTATAAGCACGCTTTATTCCAAGAAAGTCGCGCCGCTGTTCCGCATCAACCAGCAGGTGCTGGGCGAGATAAACGCCGCGATACAGGATAACCTGTCCGGCATGAAGGAAATACAGGCGTTCGGGCAGGAGCAGGCCGAACACGAGCGCATGGACGTGCTCAGGCGCAAGTATGCAGAGGTTAACATACGCGCCAACTTTGCCAATGGGCTTTTCCACCCGGGCGTTGAGTTTTTGACCTCGCTGGGTACTGCGGTCGTGGTAGGAATAGGCGGTTATCTGGCAATGGGCGGCAACATGGCGGTATCCGATGTGGTCGGGTTTTTGATGTACCTGAGCCTGTTTTATCAGCCGCTGACGACGCTGGCGAGACTGGTAGAAGATGTGCAATCGGCATTTGCCGGCGCAGTACGCGTGTTTGAAGTGCTGGATGCACAGTCTGAAGTGCGCCAGGCTCCGGATGCGCTGGATATGCCGCGCGGCGAGGGCCATGTTGAATTTGAGTATGTGTCGTTTGCATACAACCCCGCCGAACCGGTGCTCAGCGACATAAGTTTTGAAGCGCGTCCCGGACAGATGATCGCGCTTGTAGGCCCCACAGGAGTAGGTAAGACCACGATAGTTTCGCTGCTGGAGCGATTTTACGACCCGAATTCGGGGCGCGTACTGATAGACGGACACGATATTCGCCAGCTCACGCTGCATTCGCTGCGCGCACAGATATCAATGGTGTTGCAGGACGTGTTTCTGTTTAACGGCACGATTGCCGACAACATCGCCTATGGCGCAAAGGGAGCCTCGCGCGCAGACATAGTGCGCGCGGCGCGCGTTGCCTGTGCTGATGGTTTCATATCCGACATGCCCGAAGGCTATGACACCGTGGTGGGCGAACGTGGCGTCAGGTTGTCCGGCGGGCAGAAGCAGCGCATCGCCATTGCACGCGCAGTGTTGCGCGATGCGCCCATACTCATACTGGACGAAGCCACGTCCGCAGTAGACACCGAAACAGAAGCCGAGATACAGCATGCAATAGAACAGTTCAGCGGCAGACGAACGATGCTGGTAATAGCCCACAGGCTCTCTACTGTAATGCGCGCCGATCAGATACTGGTGCTGGAGAACGGACATATTGTGGAACGCGGCACACATTCAGAGCTGTTGGCAAGTGACGGACTATACCGCAAGCTCTGCGTCGCGCAACTGCGCACGGATGCCAATGACGCACGCGCATTCAAGCTGGCGTAACGAAGGCTTTATTTGAGATTTTCCATAGCAGAGCTGCTTTGGCTGCTCTGCTTATTTTATCTGTGCTCGCGCTTTTACCGATGGTCAAATCGGCTTGTTGACAAACCGAACTGGATACCTGCGCTCAAGACGGCTTGCGGATTAAGCGAGCATCATTTGCCATTGCGGGCTTGTGCAGGCAATGACGGAAGCATGAATGCCACTTAGCAGAACATTCGCATTCAACCAGCAATTGAATCTAGTACAATACCTCTTGTATCGCTAAGTTTGAGGCATAAGTACTATCATCAGTATTTTTGACTGATATTCAAATTCCATCATGTGTGCAAATGTAAAACTCACAGGACAATCAGTAAATCCATACATTTCAACATTAAAGCCGATATAGATTTGTGCTATGTTCAATTCTGTTGTTTGGGTTTGCTCGTTCTCTATCAGAGTATTCACCAGTAGGCAAATGAGCCTGAATTGGCCGCAGCATCTCAATATTTGAAATTTGCGCATAAAAAGATGAGGCGCAACCACGCAATCTCATCGCGCTGCGCCTCATCATCGTAGGCTTTACGCCAGCAGTTTCTTTAGGTAACTCACTGCACGGCGTATATCTGCCTCAGGCGTATCGCCAGCCTCGCGCTCAATCGTAAGATAGCCATTATAGCCTACTTCGCTCAGCGCATCCAGCCAGCCCTCAAAGTCCACACCGCCTTCGCCCAGCGGAGTTTCAGTAAACGGCGCACCCTTATCGCCAAAATCCACATGGCTGTTCGGCATGAACAGCTCCTCGCAGTCGAAATCGAAATTCCGCACGCCATCCTTGGCATGAGTATGAACGATGTAGCTGCCCAGAGTATGTACTGCCTTGACCGGATCGTCGCCGGCGCACATGACAAAGTTTGCCGGATCAAAGTTGACCGCTACACCGTCCGAGCACAGCCCGTCAAGGAACTCGCGCAGACGCTGAGCCGGCTCAGGACCGGTTTCCACGGCGAAATGCGCGCCTACAGACTTGGCGTATTCAGCAAGTTCGCGGCATGCCTGCTGCATAACGCCGTAGTATGGATTGTCGCGATCAGCCGGCACTACGCCTATATGCGTGGTCACTATATTCGTACCCATCTCAAGCGCCAGATCGAGTATGCGCTTGGAGCGCTCAACCTGTTGAGCGTTGCGCTCGCTGATCATGAACCCACCTATATCTCCGCACAGCGCGGCTATATTCAGACCTTGATC
>DSLFC04102__coassemble_1417_pt1 | contig 14042 bp, 10 predicted proteins | sample DSLFC04102__metabat2_low_PE_005 | metagenome-assembled genome bin DSLFC04102 | reverse complement strand
TGAGGAGGTTATTCTTGAGGAAGAACGGGCAGAACTGCTCCAGAGGATTATTAGCAAGCTGCCAGAAATGCAAAGGCGGCGTTTTCTGCTCCACTATGAGTATGAAATGACTTATAAGGAGATCGGGAAAATCGAGCATTGCAGCCAACAATCCGTAGGTCGTGCTGTAACTGCCGCCAGAGAAAAGATAAAGGCAGAGATGAAGAAATACCTAAACCCATGACCGTTAAGCATACCTTTGTATCTTCGGATATGAGGGTATTTGCTTTGTGTTCTCTAATGGAAATTCACAGATGTAAAACAGCCTCATGTGCGCCATTCAGACCGGGCCGGCAATGCAGCTGCGGCCATGGCTTGCCAGCGGGCGCTGGTCTGGCGCAGCGCAAGTTCCGGCAATGCAGCTGCGGCCATGGCGCTAACCAGCGGGCGTTAGTCTTGTGCGGCGCAAGTTTCAGCAATGCGGCGGGGTAAATCGCCGGCTTGATACCGGGTATGAATACCGATGTGAAACAGACACATGCGCGCCGTTCAGACCAGGCCGGCAATGCGGCCGCGACGCCGCGACGCGGCGTTTATTCATTTGCCATTGTAGCGATGTCCACGCGCGCTCGCACAAAAAGCTGAATATTTCAAAGACATATTGGACATAGTGTTCGCATTTTCATGCAAATTTGTGTAAAATATTGCGCGGCGTGCCAATATTTGCGCTGTGTGTCTTGTTATTTAACCCTGATGTGACTATAATGAAGAATCAGCTGATTTAGGCGAGTCTACCATTGAGGAGAAAGAGGCAAGCAAAATGCAAGATATACGCTTTATACCTGCGACACAACTCAAGGCCAAGCCTACCGATGAGAGCAAGCTCGGCTTTGGCCAGCTGTTTACCGACTATATGTTCATAATGAACTACAATCCCACCGATGGCTGGACTGATGCGCGCGTGCAGCCGTATCAGAACTTCGACATGGATCCGGCATGCCTGGTACTGCACTATGGCCAGACGATATTCGAGGGCCTGAAGGCGTATCGCCGTGCCGACGGTGGCATACAGCTGTTCCGTCCGCGCGACAATTTCCGCCGCATGAACAAGTCGGCTGACCGCCTGTGCATACCTCAGTTTGACGTCGAACTGGCTATGGCCGGCCTTGAGAAGCTGCTGGAGGTCGAAAAGGACTGGGTGCCGCATAGCGAGGGCGCGTCGCTGTACATCCGCCCGACGATAATCGCGACCGATGTGCGGCTGGGCGTGCATGCGTCCAATACGTATGCGTTCTACATCATACTGTCGCCGTCGGGCGCGTACTATGCCAGCGGCCTGGATCCGGTGGGCATATACGTCGAGGATCAGTATGTGCGCGCGGTGCGCGGCGGCATGGGCTTTGCCAAGACCGCCGGCAACTACGCCGCATCGATAAAGGCTGGCGAGGTCGCCAACGAGAAGGGCTATGCGCAGGTGCTGTGGCTGGACGGCATTGAGCACAAGTACGTCGAAGAAGTCGGCTCGATGAACATGATGTTCAAGATAGCCGGCCGCATAGTGACGCCCATGCTCAATGGCTCGATACTGGCCGGCATCACCCGCGATTCGATAATGACGCTGGCGCGCGACATGGGCGTTGAAGTCGAAGAGCGCCGCGTAGCGATAAAGGAAGTGTTCGACGCGGCCGAAGACGGCACGCTCGAAGAAGCGTTTGGCACCGGCACGGCGGCGGTCGTCAGCCCGGTCAACTCGCTGTGCATGGATGGCAAGGTCATCCGCATAGGCGACGGCAGCATAGGCCCGCTGACGCAGAAGCTGTACGATACGCTGACCGGCATACAGTACGGCCGTCTGCCCGACCCTCACAATTGGATCGTAAAGCTCTGATGCGCCTGACCAGGTGTGGCTGAGTTGGGGCCGAGTCCGCAACCGCGGGCGCGGCCCTTTGAATTGCAGGCGAGGTGAGGATAATGCGCACACATCAGGTGCCGGCGGGCGCGGATGGCATGGCGTTGGGGCGGTACATCCGGCGCGCCTATCCCATGTGCGACGCGGCCATGTTGCGGCGCGCGCTGGCGCGACGGGACTTCAAGCTGGATGGCGTGCGGCTGGGTGAGCGCGACGCGGTGCGCGCAGGCGGCGAGTTGAGTTGCTATATTGCGGATGAGTACCTGCTGGGCGGGCCGCTCGAAGTGGTATACCGCGGCGCGCGCGTGGCGGGAGTGGTGAAGCCGGCAGGGCTGAGCTGCCAGCGCGACGCGCAGGGCCTTGGCGAGGACACGCTTGAGGCGCGCAAATCCGAGCTGTTCGGCGAGGCGTACCTGGTCAACCGGCTGTACCACTTCACTGGTGGGGTGATGCCGGTGGCGCTGGATGCGGCGGTGCGCGATGCGCTGCTGGCCGAGTTCAGGCGGCATGCGGTGGACAAACGGTACGTGTGCCAGGTGGTTGGCGAGCCGGCGCTCAGGGCGCGGCTGGTCAACTACGCGATCAAGTCGGCCGACGAGGCAATTGTGCGGGTATACGATGCGCCGCGGCCGGGTGCGCTGACGATGGCGCTCGAGTACGAGCTGATAGGCCGCGAGGTATTGGCGGGCGGCGAGGTGGCGCGGCTGCGGGTCAAGCTGGAGACCGGCCGGACGCATCAGATACGCGCGCAGCTGAGCCACGCGGGACTGCCGGTGCTGGGCGATGACCGGTACGGCGATAGGGCGGCCAACCGCGCGCATGGCGCGACGCATCAGCGGCTGTGGTGTGAGCGCGTGGCGTTTGAGGGCGGCGAGTTTGCGGGGCTGGTGCTGGAGGCGCCGGCGCCGTTCTGAGCGCGGGCGGGCCACTATGCGGCTCATGCACTGAACTGGCATGGATTGGCATGAACGTAAATGCGTGCGAGGCATAATCCTCCGTGCGCTTAGTCGAGTAGATTGACAAGCGCGCTTAATGCGCTAAACAATAATCAGCGGTATTGCTGTGCGCGCACCGTTTAGCGGGCGTTTTGCATGTGATAATGCGAGACGCAATCAGCGATTGTACCCTGCTGGGTATGGCGTATTGAGCGAAAGCATGCTATAATGCTCAAACCGGATGCGAACGATTGATTGCGGCAATATTATAAGACGGAGCAATCTGCGTACGATAGAATGCGGCGACGTCAAGGAACGGGCCCGGCCCATAATCGCCACCACGTCAGCGCGGGCGCCGGTCGCGCAGCCATCAATATCACAAGGAGGACAAGTCGATGGGCTCAGACCTGAGCTATGGAGCGCGCGCACGCGGTGCGCTGGAGCGCGGGGACTTCCGCTTTGCGCGCAGGCTGGGGCAGAACTTCCTGCTGGACGACGCCGTGCTGGACGATATAGCGGCGCGTGCGGGCGTGCAGGCTGGCGACGCCGTGCTGGAGATAGGTCCGGGTGCGGGCACGTTGACAGCCGCGCTGTTGCGGCGCGGGGCGCGCGTGCTGGCCATCGAGCTGGATGCAGAGCTGGAGCCGGTGTTGCGCTCGCTGCTGGGCGGACAGCCCGGCTTTGAGCTCATTATGGCCGACGCGCTCAAGTGCGACACGGAGGCGCTGCGCGCGCGGTTGGAGGCGTTGCGTGCGCCCGGCGGCAGGCTGTGCGTCACTGCCAATCTGCCGTACTACATAACCGGCGATATACTGGCGCGGTATGCGCTTGGCGTGACGCGGTTCGATATGCTGTGCGTACTGGTGCAGCGCGAGGCAGCCGAGCGCATGGCTGCCCGGGTGGGCGAGGCGCAGTACTGCCTGTTGAGCGCGCAGTTGGGCTGGCGCTACGAGCTGGAGAGCGTCATGGAACTGTCGCGCGAGCTGTTCACGCCGCGGCCGCATGTCGATTCAACGCTCATCAGGCTCACACCGCGCGCCACGCCGCCTGCGCCGGTGCGCGACGAGGCCATGTTGCAGCGCGTGCTGCGCGCGGCGTTTCTGATGCGCCGCAAGACGATGCTCAACAACATCTGCGCGGCGTTCAAGTTGCCGCGTGCCGATGCGCAGGCTGTGCTGGAGGCGGCGGGACTGGCCGCAAACGTGCGCGGCGAGGCGCTGGAGCCCGAGCAGCTGGCCCGGCTCAGCGACGCGCTGAGCGTGCGGCTGGGCGCTCCGGACGGCGCGCTGAAATGACATAAGCCCCGTAGAGGGGCAGCTCCAGCCAGCAAAAAGCAAGACGATGCCCACGGCCTTTCAATCAGTGAAAAGCCGTGGGCATTGATGTTTGTATATGTGCTGTCCTGGCGGCACCGCACAAGTCAACAACTCCTGCCCAACGTAATGCCGCGCATGCTGTTGCGCGGTTTAGTGACGCAGGTACGCCATGCCGGTTGTGCTGCGGCGCGGTTTAGCAACGCCAGCAGTGCCATGCCGAGAGTGCTGCGGCGCGATTTAGTAACGCCAGCGACGCCATGCCAAGAGTGCTGTGGCGCGGTTTAGCGGCATCAGCGACGCCGTATTGGTTATACTGTGGCTAGGTTAGCAACGCCATCGACGCCATGCCGGGAGTACTGCGGCTCTGCTTAGCGACGCCATCGACGCCATACTGCATGTACTGCGACTCTGCTTAGCAACGTCAGCGACGCCATGCCGCGCCGGCCGTCGGCATCGCGCCTGTCAGTCGTATCGGCCCAGCTCCAGGCCGCGCTCTATGAAGTACCTGTACGTGTCGAAGTTGACCGTCTTGGGTATCGAGTGGTCGGAGTGCAGCACGAAGTTGTAGCCCTGCTTTACGATCGGTATCTTGGACTCAAGTTCGCGGTCTATGATGGCGCGGTCGTTGGTGTACAGCGCGCGCACGTCTATGCCGCCCATGAACGCTATCCTGTCGCCGAACTGCTCGTGGAGCTTGATAAGATCCATGCCGGCTTTGACCTCTATCACCTGCAGGCAGTTGATGCCTGCCTCTATCATGTAGGGCAGCAGCGGCGCCACGTAGCCGCACGAGTGCATTATGACCGGCATGCCGTGCTCATGGGCAAAGCTTATCGTGCGCGCGTGCGCGGGCTGTATCAGCTGGCGGTAGAAGTTGGGCGACATGAATGGGCTGCCCTTGTAGCCCATGTCCTCGTAGTACCAGATGCCGTCGGGCCAGCCCTCCTGGTCAAATAGCATCTGCTGGAGCTTAACCGTCAGCTCCGCGTACGTCATGGCCATGTCCAGCACCCAGTCCGGGTCGTCTATCATCGCCATCAGCATATTCACATGGCCGGTCACGGGATGGATGCTCTCGAACACGTTTACGCCGCTCCACACGAAGAAGCGCCCGGCTTTAGCGGCGTGCGCCTTGGCCTCGCGGTAGGCCTTGAAGTTTATGCGGCGCGGGTCGGGCGTCAGCAGCGGCTTTATGCGGGTTTCCCAGTCGGCGCGCGTTCTGATTGCGAAGTCAATATGTTCGGGCGTGGTATCGTGGAACTTGTGGCGGCGCAGCGTTGCGCCGTTGCCGTCGAGCAGCGTCACGGTGTCCTCGTCCTCGGCGACCTTCTGCGGTTCGAAGTCCATGTCGGCCACCAGGTTGAACGCCCAGCACTCGTCCATGTCGAAGTTGAATATGTCGGCGAAGCTCTCGCCGGGTTTGACGTAGCCCTGCTGTTCCCATTCGCGGTGGGTGTCGCCCCAGAAGTGCTCGTAGAGCCCAATTCTGTCCACGGGCTGATGGTTCAATATGCGAGTTATGCGCTCCTTGCCGGTCATTTGCATGCCTCCCGTCGGGTCTATTTTTACATATATGATACCACTACTTGCCGCCGATGCGTTAGGAAAAAACTGTTGACAATAGGACAAAAGTATCATATCCTTGGCTCAAAGCGCGCCTTGGGGAGGACAAAATATGTATCTGGACATGGATGAATTCACGCCGTGCATACTGCGCGCGTCGATGTTTGACGGCTATGTGGGGCGTGAGCGGCCGGGCGGCTATGCCGCGCGCACGGTATACGACTATGAGCTGGAGTACTACACGCGCTCAGATGGCGGCATAGAGGTCGACGGGCGATTCATAGCGTTTGCGGCTGGCGATGTAAACATACGCAAGCCGGGGCAGGTGGTGCGTGGCGTGCCGCCGTACAGGTGTTACATAATCTGCTTTGACGCGCGGGGCAACGCGTCGCGCATGGGCCAGTACATGTTCGGCACGCGCGAACAGGCCCAGCCGCGCTACGAAAATCCGATACTTGACGCGTTGCCGGATCGGCTCAGCTGTCCGCCGGGCTCGGGCATGGACCGGCTGTTCGAGCGCGCGTACCGGCTGGAGGGTGCGAGCCGGCCCGAAGAGCGATTGCGTGCGCGGGCGCTGCTGCTGGACATACTCTCGGAGCTGGCCGAGATGTCGTCGCCGGCGGCGCGGGGCATATCGCCGGAGGTGCGGCGGGTAGCGCGCGCGATAGGCGAGGGCTATGCGGGCCGACTGAGCGTGGATGCGCTGATAGAGTTGAGCGGGCTGAGCCGGGCCACGCTGCACAGACGCTTTTTGCGCGAGATGGGATGCACGCCGCTGGGCATGATAACCGAACTGCGCATTAGGCGCGCCAAGGAACTGCTGCTGTTGACCGACTACCCGATAGCCGACATAGCCGACATGTGCGGTTATCCCGACAATTCGTATTTTGCGCGAGCGTTCCGGCGCGAATGCGGCGTGACGCCGGGCGAGTTCCGCGCGGGGCGCAGCCAGTAGCGCGGGCGTGCGACACGCCGGAGCGGATGGCAAGGCGCGGTGCGCGCATTGTATATTTTGGTGCATTACAGATGGCGTCGAGCGCAAAGCGTGGCAAGGCGCAGAGCGTGGTAAGGCGCGGAGTGCGGCAAGGTGCAGAGCGTAGCAATAAGCAAAGCACGGCAATAAGCAAAGTGCGGTGATGTGCAAAGCGCGGCAATAAGCAAAGCGCGGCAATAAGCAAACTGCGGCAAGGCGCAAAGCGTAGCAAAGTGCAGAGCGTAGTAATAAGCAAAGTGCGGCAATGTGCAAAGCGTGGCAAAGTTCAGAGCATAGCAATAAGCAAAGTGCGGCAAGGCGCAGAGCGTAGCAAAGTGCAGAGCATAGCAAAGTGCAGAGCGTAGCAAAGTGCAGAGCGTAGCAAAGTGCAGAGCGTAGCAATAAGCAAACTGCGGCAAGGCGCAAAGCGTAGCAAAGTGCAGAGCGTGGCAATAAGCAAAGTGCGGCAAGGTGCAAAACGTGGCAAGGTGCAGAGCGTGACAATAAGCAAAGCGCAGCTAGTCACAAAACATGGCAAGGCGCAAAGCGCGGCAAACAGCATAAAACGCAGCGCACCGTCAAACGGCGCTCATAGTTTCATGCTGCCTGCCGCGTATATGTCGGGTGGATCGTTTCGGTCGTGCGGTTAACCAACCGCGCGGGGATGAGCTGCCAGGAATTCCTCCAGGCACAGGCCGCTGTCGTAAATCTGCTGCGCGGCGTCGCGGCCGACGTAGCGATAGTGCCAGGGCTCATATATTATGCCGGTCACTGCGCTCTTGTCGTTGGGATAGCGCAGTATGAAGCCATAGCGGTAGCTGTTGTCCATCAGCCAGCGCTGCACCGGGGTGTGTTCCTGGGCTTCATCGAGCTGCTGATAACTGGCGTCCACTATGTCCAGCGCCAGCCCGAGCTGGTGTTCGCTGGTTCCGGGCAGCGCCACGACCGTCATAGCCAGCGCCGGAGCCAGTTCGGCGGAGAAGCCTTGGGCGATTAGGCGGTCAATCTTGTTTTCGTAGAGCATTGTCTGGTACTCCTGCGTGCGGTATGCGGAGCATATGACCGGCTCCAGCCCGGCGGCGCGACAGTCGTCCAGCATCAACATCAGGTCGTCATAGCAGCGCGCGTCCACGCTGTCGCCGCCGCCTATGTCGACCAGCGTCGGCTTGAGGCCTTCGGGCATCGGGTTGTCGCGGTTGACCAGAATCATCAGCGAAAACTCGCCCGCGCTGACGTCGCCGAGCGGCGTGACCGTCGGCGTGGGCGTTGCATTCGCGGTGGCCGCAGAGGCGATCAGCCCCGACGGCAGCGTGGGCGCGACCGGATGGGCGCCGGTGTATGTGCCTTCAGGCATGCCTGTGGGCGCTGCAGTCGGCGCGGCGGTGGGGGTTGCGGTCGGCGCTGCAGTGGGGATTGCGGTCGGCGTGGCCGTGGGGAGCGCGGTGGGCGCGACGTATGCGGTATCGGGCAGTTCGTATGCGCCGGTTATCAGGTCAAATGCATTGACCGGCTCGGCCGATATGCGGGCGTCGGCGGCGGCTGCGTGCGCGCATGCGGGCAGCGCAGCCACCAGCGCGGCTAGTGCGAGCACGCGCCAGGCGCGGCAAGGTCTTTCATCATGCATACTCAACAGATGCTCCATTTCGCAGAATTGCTTTAACTTATTATACAGCAAACATTGGTATTGTGCAGCCGAAAGTACAGCCAAATTGGCACAGTAGTATGGCGCTGCGGTTAAAGCTGGACGATGTGACGGAGCGATTAACGCTTAGATAACATCGAACTGCTAGACGCGGCGCGTAAAGGTTAAATATACTGATATGAGCGCGCAATGTCGGACCATGCGTCGCGCACAATTTGCGAAAGGGGCAAGTGACATTGATCGGAAGAAGGGCGGGCGTTGAGCGGGCGAAGGCGCAGGATCTCACGCAGGGCTCGATAGTACGCGGACTGATTGCGTTTGCGCTGCCCATATTCTGGGGCCAGCTGTTGCAGCAGCTGTACAACATGACCGACGCCTGGGTCGTGGGCAACTTTGCCACGAACGAGGCGTTTGCCGCGGTGAGCCTGTCGGGCAATGTGACGTTTCTGATAGTCGGCTTTTTCAACGGCATAGCGATAGGCGGCGGCGTAGTGATATCGCGTTACTTTGGCGCGCGCGACAGCGAGGGGCTGGAGAACGCGGTGCATGCCAACTTTCTGTTCGGGCTGATAGCGTCGGTGATATCGACCGTGGCAGGGCTGCTGCTCACGCCGCAACTGCTGCGCTGGATGAATACTCCCGCCGATGTGATGGGCGATGCGCTCACGTATTTCACCATATACTTTGCAGGCGTGTCCACGGTCGTGATGTACAACATATGCATGGCGATAATGCGGGCGGTGGGCGACAGCATGCATCCGCTGTACTATCTGATATTGTCGTCGGCGGTCAATGTGGTGCTGGATCTGGTGTTTGTGGCGGGATTCAAGTGGGGCGTGACGGGCGCGGCGGTGGCGACGGTGCTGGCGCAGGGCTTGAGCGTGGCGCTGTGCATCGTGCGCATGTGCCGTGCGCAGGACGCGACGCGCCTGCATGTCAGCAAGCTGCGGCTGCATCCCGAGATCATGCAGCGCGTGATACAGCAAGGTCTGCCCACCGGCGTGCAGAACTGCGTCGTCAGCATAGGCAATATGGTGATACAGGCCAACATAAATTCGTTTGGTTCGTACGCGATATCGGGTCACGGTGCGCACGCCAAGCTGGAGGGCCTGGTGTTTTTGCCGATAATGAGCATATCTATGGCGCTGCCGACGTTCGTGAGCCAGAATCTGGGCGCGGGCAATGCGGAGCGCGCGCGGCGCGGCTCAGTGATAGGCGTGGCGGCGGGGTGCGTGCTGGCGGAGCTGATAGGCGTGGTGATGATGCTGTTGGCGCCGCAGGGCATAGGCATATTTCTGGACGCGCCGGAGGCGATACGCATAGGCGCGATACATACGCGCACGGTGGCGCTGTTTTTCTGTGCGCTGGCGTTTTCGCATTGTGCCAGCGGCGTGCTGCGCGGGTGCGGCAAGGCGTTTGTGCCTATGATTGCGATGCTGGTGTGCTGGTGCGGCATACGCATTGTATACGTAACGCTGGCGCTGATTGTGCGGCCGGAGTACAGCACGATAGCGTGGGCGTATCCGATCACCTGGACGCTGAGCACGATACTGTTTGTCATATATATCAAGCGCATCGACTGGCAGCAGCTGGCGACCGAGGCGGGCGGCCGGCGGTAGCGGCAGAAATCAAGGGTGCTGCTTACGGCATACGAGCGTGCGCGGCCATGCCCGGAAGTTGTGGCACGTAAATCAATACATATCGCGCGGGGCGCTGCTCAAGGCGGCGTCCCGCGCGATGTTTGCGTTGTCGGAAATTGCCGGTCGCATCATTCGGCCTGGCTGAGCCTCATGCGGCGCCAGTTGATAAAGCCGTATGCATCGTTTACGAAGAACATTGCAAAGCACGCTATCATGGGCGCATATGCAGGATCCTCAAAAGCGGCGAGCATCCATAGCCCTATCAGTACCAGGTCGTTTGCGGCGTAGCCCAGCGCGTAGTAAGGGCTGCGCAGAAAGGTCAAGTATGATGCAATAAAGCTGGTAGTAACCGACACTGTGCTCAGTGTGAGATTGGCTGTGTCCAGCGCATGCAGCACGAAGTATGACGCGACTGTAGCTGCCGTAGCCAGCGCCAGCATCAGCGTGACCGAGCGCGCGTCGAGCTTGCGTATGCGTACCTGCGCGGTGTCGCGGTATGGATTGCGCCGCCATTCCAGCGCGGCCAGCACCGCTATCGGAGAAGTCATGCACAGATACGTAAGCATTTCGCCGTAGTATCTGAAATAAAACGATATTATGCCGTAAAATACGGCGAACACTACTGTGAGCACCTGACCTATGACCATGCCCTTGGCTACGAATATCAGTGCTGTAACGCCTATCAGCGAAGCGGTGAGCGACAAATAGTCCTTTGTGGGCATAGCCAGAAACGCCAGGCTGACCACTGTGACTGAACCAAGCCAAAGTATCCGCTCCAGTGCAGTCAACTGCTTGAATGAGAGCAACTGCTTCATGCGCTTACATCCTCAAAAAAAGGGCATTCGCGGCACATCTTCTAAGACCTGACGATGTGCTAAGCGAATGCCCTGCATTCATCTACCCGGTGGCAGAATATATTTAGTTAATGCATGTGACCGCTATCGATCGCACGCGAACCAGATGTACGGTATTACTTGGCAGCCTTTATAGCAGCCTGAGCCGCAGCCAGGCGCGCTATCGGCACGCGGAACGGAGAGCAGCTCACGTAGTTCAGGCCCACATTGTGGCAGAACTCGATAGTGGACGGATCGCCGCCGTGCTCGCCGCAGATGCCGCACTTGAGGTCGGGGCGGGTCTTGCGGCCCTTCTCGACAGCTATCTGAACCAGCTGGCCTACGCCGGTCTGGTCGAGCTTGGCGAACGGATCGTTCTCGTAGATCTTCTTGTCGTAGTACGCGCCCAGGAACTTGCCCGCATCGTCACGGCTGAAGCCGAACGTCATCTGGGTCAGGTCGTTGGTGCCGAACGAGAAGAACTCAGCCTCCTTGGCGATCTGGTCAGCGGTCAGCGCGGCGCGCGGTATCTCGATCATGGTGCCGACCTTGTAGTGCATGTCGCTGCCGGCTTCCTTGATGAGGGCGTCGGCGGTCTCGACAACGATCTTCTTTACGTAAGCCAGCTCCTTGACCTCGCCGACCAGCGGGATCATGATCTCGGGCACTATGTCCCAATCCGGATGCTTGGCGCGCACGGTTAGCGCGGCCTTTATGACGGCACGGGTCTGCATGACCGCGATCTCAGGATAGGTCACAGCCAGACGGCAGCCACGATGGCCCATCATCGGGTTGAACTCGTGCAGCGAAGCGATTATCGCCTTGATGTCGGCTACGGTCTTGCCCTGGGTCTTGGCCAGCTTTTCGATGTCGGCCTCCTCGGTGGGCACGAACTCATGCAGCGGCGGATCCAGGAAGCGGATCGTCACAGGATAGCCTTCCATGGCCTCGTAGATGGCTTCGAAGTCGCCCTGCTGCATCGGCTCGAGCTTGGCCAGCGCGGCCTCGCGCTGCTCGACGGTGTCGGAGCAGATCATCTCGCGGATGGCGTCGATGCGGTCGTCGTTGAAGAACATGTGCTCGGTGCGGCACAGGCCGATGCCTTCCGCGCCGAACTTGCGCGCCTGCGCGGCGTCTTGCGGCGTATCGGCGTTGGTGCGCACGTTCAGCTTGCGATACTTGTCGCACCAGGCCATCACGCGGCCAAACTCGCCCGCTATCGAAGCTTCGACGGTGGGGATGATGCCGTCGTAGATGTTGCCGGTGGAGCCGTCTATCGAGATCCAGTCGCCCTCGTGGTAGGTCTTGCCGGCGAGTTCGAACTTCTTGTTTTCCTCGTCCATCTTTATTGCCGAGCAGCCGGACACGCAGCACTTGCCCATGCCGCGGGCGACGACGGCAGCGTGAGAGGTCATGCCGCCGCGCACGGTCAGTATGCCCTGAGCGGCCTTCATGCCTTCGATATCTTCCGGCGAGGTCTCCAGGCGAACCAGCAGGACCTTCTGGCCCTTGGCGGCCCAGGCCTTGGCGTCTTCAGCGCTGAAGACTATCTGACCGCAGGCAGCTCCGGGGGAAGCAGCCAGCGCCTTGCCGATGACGGGCGCGGCCTTGAGCGCCTTGGCGTCGAACTGCGGGTGCAGCAGCGCGTCCAGCGAACGCGGATCTATCATGGCGACGGCCTGCTTTTCGTCTATGCGGCCCTCGTCGACCAGGTCGCAGGCGATCTTGAGTGCCGCGGCCGGAGTGCGCTTGCCGTTACGGGTCTGGAGCATGTAGAGCTTGCCGTGCTCGACGGTGAACTCCATGTCCTGCATATCATGGTAGTGGTTCTCCAGCGTCTGGCAGACGCCCTCGAACTGTGCGAACGCCTCGGGGAACTTCTCGGCCATCTGGCTGATGGGCATCGGAGTGCGCACGCCAGCCACGACGTCTTCGCCCTGAGCGTTGGTCAGGAACTCGCCGAACAGCTTCTTTTCGCCGGTGGCGGGGTTGCGGGTGAACGCGACGCCGGTGCCGCAGTCATTGCCCATGTTGCCGAACGCCATCATCTGCACGTTGACGGCGGTGCCCCAGGAGTATGGGATGTCGTTGTCGCGGCGGTATACGTTGGCGCGGGGGTTGTCCCAGGAGCGGAACACGGCCTTGATAGCGCCGTCGAGCTGTTCCTTGGGATCATCGGGGAAGTCCTTGCCGATCTTGGCCTTGTACTCGGCCTTGAACTGGCTGGCCAGCTCCTTGAGGTCGTCGGCGGTCAGCTCAACGTCCTGAGTGACGCCGCGCGCTTCCTTCATCTTGTCTATCAGCTGTTCGAAGTACTTCTTGCCGACCTCCATGACGACGTCGGAGTACATCTGAATGAAGCGGCGATAGCAGTCCCACGCCCAGCGGGGATTGTTGGACTTCTCGGCGAGCACGTTTACGACGTTTTCGTTGAGACCCAGGTTAAGTATAGTGTCCATCATGCCCGGCATCGAGGCGCGCGCGCCCGAACGCACGGAAACCAGCAGCGGGTTCTCCATGTCGCCGAACTTCTTGCCGCAGATCTCTTCCATCTTGACCAGCGCGCTATCTATCTGCTCCATGATCTCCGGAGCGATAACCTTGCCATCCTCGTAATAGCGGGTGCAGGCCTCAGTAGAGATCGTGAAGCCCTGCGGCACCGGCAGGCCCAGATTGGTCATCTCGGCCAGATTGGCGCCCTTGCCACCCAGCAGCTCGCGCATGTTGGCATTGCCCTCAGTAAAGAGGTACACATACTTGTTGGACATGCTCTTCCTCCTTTATCTAGGTAACCCAATGGAGTTAAGGTATAAACGCAGTTTGGATGCAGGCGTATTATCCACCTGCATCTGTTAAATTATACAACGCGTGATGAATTGCAGGCAAGCAAATTTCCGTTAATACTTGCTCAGATTTATGAAAAACTCAGGATTTGCTTCATTTATCCGACAAAATTTGGGCAAAATCCGGCGGCGTCCAACCAGCGGTTGACCGTGTGAGCGAGCGCGTCGATTGGCAGGGCGGCGCGGTCGGTGTATAATCTAACCACCGGCCGGTATAAATCGATGGGAGATGAATGCATGGAACTGGGTAGCAGGATACGCGCGCTGCGCGTGGACAGGGGCATAACGCAGGATGAGCTGGCGCAGGCGCTGCACGTGACCGGCCAGGCTGTCAGCAAGTGGGAGACCGGGGTATCACTTAGATAAAGATACCACATCAATCCCACGCTGACTTTTGCTCAACCGATAC
>DSLFC04102__coassemble_1412_pt1 | contig 14092 bp, 11 predicted proteins | sample DSLFC04102__metabat2_low_PE_005 | metagenome-assembled genome bin DSLFC04102 | reverse complement strand
TGCAACACCCGAACGATCAGTCCGGGTGCGCATATCTAAACATAACACTTATCACATCTTCCAGCACGCGAACTTCGCGCTCTCGCCGTTGATGTTCCACTCGGCGGTGTATGCGCCTTCGGGTATCTCGTCGCTGTACTCAACTGCCAGCACGCTCTTCATTATGGATTCGCGCTGCGGCAGTATCATGCTCATAAGGCGCTCGGTGCCCGTGAGGCTCACGCCTATGCGATCCACGACCTCATAGCCCGCATCCTTGCGCATCGTCTGGAGCTTGCTGATGACCTCGCGGCCAAAGCCCTCGCTTATCAGCTCGTCGGTCATGCGGGTGTCCAGCACCACCGTCATGCCTTTGGCGCTCTCGGCGTCAAAGCCCTCGACCTGCATCGGCTCTATCAGCGTGTCTTCCTTGGCGAGCTCGACCGGCTGGCCGTTCACCTCAAAGCACAGCTTCTCGCCGCGCTCGAACGCCTCCACGACCGCATTGCCGTCGACGGTCTCCAGGCACTTGCGTATGCCGCCCAGGAGCTTGCCGTACTTCGGGCCCACGGTGCGCAGCTGCGGCTTTATGCGGTAGCCGGTGAACGCGCTGGCGTCGTTTACGTACTCTATCTGCTTTACGTTCAGCTCGTCGGCTATCAGCGACGCAAAGTCCGCCGGCAGCTCCTCGCAGCGCATCAGCAGCTTCTGGCAGGGCTGACGGGTCTTTATGTTGGCGCTGGAACGGCATGCGCGGCCCAGCTGCACCGCCAGTATCACGCGCTCCATATTGCGCTCGAGCTCCTCGGATATCAGGCTCTCGTCGGCCACCGGGAAGTCGGTCAGATGCACGCTGTCGGGCGCATCCGGATCGTTAGCCACAACCAGATTCTGGTACATCGACTCGGACATGAACGGCACGAACGGCGCGCACAGCTTGGTCAGCGTCACCAGCACGCGGTACAGCGTATCAAACGCCGCCAGCTTGTCGCCCTCCATGCCCTTGCCCCAGAACCGCTCGCGGCACCGGCGCACATACCAGTTGGACAGTTCGTCGACGAAGTCGCCCAGCGCGTTGGCCGACTCGGTTATGCGATAGTTCGCAAGGCCGTCGTCCACGGTCTTTATGAGCGTCTGGAGCTTGCTGAGTATCCAGCGGTCCATCAGCGTCAGCGTCTCGGGCGCAGCGTGGTGCTTGAGCGGGTCGAACGTGTCTATCGACGCGTACAGCGCAAAGAACGCATACGTGTTCCACAGCGTGCCCATGAACTTGCGCTGGCTCTCGGCGACCGCTTCCGGATAGAACCGGCTCGGCAGCCACGGCGCGCCCGCCGTGTAGAAGTACCAGCGAACCGCATCCGCGCCGAACTTGTCCATGACCTCGAACGGATCCACGACGTTGCCGGTGTGCTTGCTCATCTTCTTGCCGTACTTGTCCAGCACATGGCCCAGCACCAGGCAGTTCTTAAACGGCGCGCGCCCGAACAGCAGCGTGGATATCGCCAGCAGCGTATAGAACCAGCCGCGCGTCTGGTCGATGGCCTCGCTTATGAAGTCGGCCGGGAAGTTCTCCTCAAACTTGTCCTGGTTCTCAAAGGGATAGTGCCACTGCGCAAACGGCATCGAGCCCGAATCGTACCAGCAGTCTATGACCTCGGGCACGCGGTGCATCACGCCGCCGCACTCGGGGCAGGTCAGCGTCACCTGGTCGATGTAGGGCCGGTGCAGCTCTATGTCGTCGGGCACATTGTTGCCCATGCGCTTGAGTTCCTCTATCGAACCTATCACGTGCATGTGCCCGCATTCGCAGGTCCATATCGGCAGCGGCGTGCCCCAGTAGCGCTCGCGGCTCAGGCCCCAGTCGATGACGTTCTCCAGGAAGTTGCCCATGCGGCCTTCCTTGATGTTGTCGGGCAGCCAGTTGACCGAGCGGTTGTTGGCGACCAGATTATCGCGCACCGCGGTCATGCGTATGAACCAGGTCGAGCGCGCATAGTAGATCAGCGGAGTATCGCAGCGCCAGCAGAACGGATAGTTATGCGAGTGCTTCTCCTTCTTGACCAGCAGGCCCTTTTGCTCGAGTTCATCCAGTATCGTGGGATCGGCCTGCTTGACGAACGTGCCCGCCCACGGCGTGCCCTCGACGAACTTGCCGTCCGGACCCACCAGCTGCACAAACGGCAGGTCGTTTTGATGGCCCACGCGCGCGTCGTCCTCGCCGAATGCCGGCGCTATGTGAACTATGCCGGTGCCTTCGGTAAGCGTTACATAGCCGTCGGCCACGACATAGAATGCCTTCTTGCCCGCGGTATCGGCGCAGTTAAACAGCGGCTCGTACTCCATGCCGACCAGCTCCGCGCCCTTGACGGTCTTTATCTCCTCTATTTCGGCGTCGCCCACGACCTGCTTTATCAGCGCTTTGGCCATTATGCACACGCGGCCATCCCACTTGAACTCAGTGTAGTCCTCGTCGGCGTTGACGCACAGCGCGACGTTGGACGGCAGCGTCCACGGCGTGGTCGTCCATGCCATCAGGTACTTATCCTCGCCGCGCACCTTGAAGCGCACAAACGCCGTCATGTCTTCGACGTCCTTATAGCCCTGCGCGACCTCGTGCGAGCTCAGCGCCGTGCCGCAGCGCGGGCAGTACGGCACTACCTTGTAGCCCTTATACAGCAGGCCCATCTCGTGTATGCGCTTGAGCGACCACCACACCGACTCGATGTAATTGTTGTCATAGGTCACGTAGGGGTTTTCCATATCGGCCCAGTAGCCTATGCGCTCGCTCATGCGCTCCCACTCGTGCAGGTACTTCCAGACCGACTCCTTGCACTGCTTTATGAACGACTCCATGCCGTAGGCTTCGATCTGCTTTTTGCCGTCAAGGCCGAGCTTCTTCTCGACCTCCAGCTCGACGGGCAGGCCATGGGTATCCCAACCGGCCTTGCGCAGCACCTTGTAGCCCTTCATCGTGCGGTAGCGCGGAATCATGTCCTTCATGACGCGGGTCAGTATATGGCCGATGTGGGGCTTGCCGTTGGCCGTGGGCGGGCCGTCGTAAAACGTAAACACGTCGCAGCCCTCGCGCTGGTCTATCGAGCGCTTGAACACGTTGCGCTCGCGCCAGAGCTTTTCAACCTCCTTTTCGCGCTCAACGAAATTGAGCTCGGTGGAGACCTTTTCAAACATAGCGTACAACTCCTTTTACTGTGTCGTGGCGGCGCATGGGGGCGCGGGCGGGTAAATTAAAAAGGCCCTTCGCTCCCATATGGGACGAAAAGCCTTCGCGGTACCACCCAAATTGGCGCATGTTCCAGCGCCCTCCTCACGCGTACACTTGCGCATACGCTGCCGCTGTACCGGGCGGCGCCCGCTCAAGCCTAAGCGCGATATGCGCCTCAGCCGACCGCTCCGGGGTGATGGCGCTATGCCGCGGACAGACCGGGCTTCCACCTGCCCCGGCTCGCTTTGCCGCCCTTGCGCGGATGCGCGTCCCCATCCAAGCGTTGATGCGCGCAGCGGGCGTGCGCCCACTTCGCTACATATTGTATGCTAATTATATGCCGCGCGCGGGTTTTGCAAAAGCACTATCGCGTTAAATCTGCCGTCCAGCCCGATGGCCGTGCGTCAAACCAGACCCAGCGCCTCGTCCTCGCCCAGCATTATATTCATGCACTGCAGCGCTGCGCCGCTGGCGCCCTTGCCCAGGTTGTCCAACCGCGCGGTCAGCGTCGCGCGCCCGTCGCCGCCGCATACGAATATCTGCATCATGTTGGTGTCGCGCAGCGCCTGCGCGTCTATATAGCCGCCCTCGGTGTAGTTCAGCGGCATCACCTCGACGAACTTCGCGCCTGCGTAGTGCTTTACGTATACGTCGTGCACCTGTTCCAGCGTCGCGCCGACCTCGTCCAGGAACAGCGGCACGCTCACCAGCATGCCCTGCGGGAAGTCGCACACCGCCGGTTCGAATATCGGCGTCACGTCCAGGCCGCATATCGCGCGCATCTCGGGCAGGTGCTTGTGGCTGAGCGTCAGCGCATACTTGCGCGGGCTGTCAAAAGCCGCGGGACGGTCGGCGCTCTCATACGCCTCTATCGCCTTGCGGCCCGCGCCGGTGTAACCTGACACCGCGTTGCACTTTATATGCGCATCTGCGCCCAGCAGCCCCGCCTTGCGCAGCGGGTATACCAGCGCGCAGAACCCGCTGGCGTAACACCCCGGCACCGCCACGCGCGCGCTAACGGCTATGCGCTCGTACTGGCCTTCGATCAGTTCCGGAAAACCGTACACCCAGCCCGGCGCGGTGCGGTGCGCGGTGCTGGCGTCGATTATGCGCGTGTTGGGATTCGTGCACAGTTCTACCGCCTCGCGCGCCGCCTGATCCGGCAGGCACAGAAACACTATATCCGCCGCGTTTATGCAGCGCGCGCGCTCGGCGCTGTCCTTGCGCAGCGCCGGATCTATCTCTATCACTTCGACGCCGCCGCGCTTTGCAAGCCTTTGGCGTATTTTAAGCCCGGTCGTGCCCTCCTGGCCGTCCACGTATACTTTTGTCATCGCTTTGCGCCTCCAATTGCATAGTTATGCCTGTTTCAGTGTCTATTTTGTATATTATACATCATGTGGCGCAAATGTGCAATGCCCTATGCCATTATTAACCTGAGCTGGCAGTGCAGCCGGCCAAATCGCAGCCGGCATCAGCGGCGGAGGCGCGGATTGAGCCGGCGCAAGCGACGCCCTTGCCTCAGGCGAAACGGGCCGGCGCAATCACAAACAGCGCAACAGCCGCAATAAGTTGGCGTATCAAAGACAGCCGCGCCATATTCAGGCGAGTTACGATACATGGCCGCATCGCAGACCTGGCATACAGCATGAAACCGCGCCCGCGCAACAGGCGGCGTTCGCGATATGAAACTGCGCTGACGCCTTAGGCAATCCAACGCCGTGCCAGCATGCGCGCCACTATCACACAAACACGAACTGCACCAACAGCATGTACGCCAGAGTTCCGCCGAATATGCTTATCAGCGCGTTGCGCCGCCATATATGCAGCGCCACGACCAGTGCGCACGCGATAAGCTCCGGCAGTCCATGCGCGCCCGAAAAGAAGTTGACATCCTTTAGGCAGTACACGACCAGCATCGCCATGATGGCCGGCGGCAGCATCCGCCCCAGATACAGCACCACGCTCGGCGTGCTTCGGCTGCCGAACAGCAAAAACGGCGTGGCGCGCGTGGCAAACGTGACCGCGCCCAGCGTCAGCAAGACCAGCCCGTACTCGGCCGGTGACAGCGTATTCATCTTACCGCCCCCTCCTGATAGCGCTCGATGCCGCGGCGCGACGCGATGAGCACCGCCAGCATCAGCAGCATACCGCCCAGCAACATGTTATCCGGCAACAGCCCGCGCATAACCAGCGCGCACGCCGCGCCTATGATCGCGGGCAGCCGGTTGTTCTTGAGCCGCAGCTGATCCAGCAGTATGGTTATGAACAGCGCCGTCAGCGAAAAGTCAAGGCCCTTTGTGTTTATCGGCAGCAGCATGCCTATCGCCGCGCCTATCACGCTGCCCAGTATCCAGTACGCGTGGCACAACAGCTGCACATGCGAATTGTATTTTGCCCGATCCGCACCCGGCGGCACATTGCCCGCCGTCAGCAGCGCGTATGCCTCGTCGGTCAGCTCGAACATTAGCTGAAAACGGTACTTGCCCGCGTGCGCATATTCGTCCAGCAGCGACAGTCCATAGACCATGTGCCGCGCGTTCAGAAAGAACGTCGCCAGCGCCATCTCAACCAGCGTCGCGCCCGATGCCAGCATCTGCGCTGCCAGGAACTGCCCCGAACCCGCGTACAGCACCACCGACATCGCCCCCGCCGCCAGCGCGCCATACCCCGCCGCGTTCAGCAACAGCCCAAACGCCGACCCCAGCGCCAGATACCCGCACAGCACCGGCACCGTAGCCCGAAATGCCGCACGCCACAGCGACGTCGATTGCCGCGCCGCCTGAGCGCCGTTTACCACTTCCGCGCCGCAGGACCGGTCAGGTACGGATGCCTGTGCCGGCTGTGCGGTGTCGCATTTGTTTTGGGGTGCGTTCGCACTCACGCTTTGAGGGGTATCTGACTGTGCGGGTGTGTTTTGTGCATTTTCCTGCATATCTGCCTCCTGCGCGCCGTTTGCGCGCCTTCTGTTCAGTTCGCATTATGATATACCCCGCGTATTATGCTCAAGTGCAAACAATTGCTAACTTTTCGCGAACCGCCGCACATATTTATGCACAATTTCCGAACATTTCTGTTATATCGCGCATACTCGTTCAGCATTTATGCAATATTTTACAGAATCGGTAGACTTTTCGCACGGCCCTTAACCTGCGTACGCTGTACTCGGAGCGCGGGATTGTGGTATAATTCCCGCACATAATCAGACACAGAAAGCGTGGTTATATGTTTATATATGATGTTCATGCCCATGTATTTCCCGACAAAATAGCGCTCAAGGCCGCTCAGAGCATAGGCGATTTCTACTCGCTGCACATGGACTGTGACGGCACGGTAAACCAGCTGATTGACAGCGCCCGCCAAAACGGCATAAACCGGATGTGCATATACTCGGTCGCGCTGAACGTGCACGCGATGCAGTCGATAAACTCATTCATAGGATCTCAGCTCCAGGCGCATCCCGATCTGTTCACCGGCATGGCTGCGATACACCCCGACTGCCCCGACTTCGACGCGCTGATAGAACAGGTGCGCGCTCAAGGGTTCAAGGGATTCAAGATCCATCCCGATATGCAAAAGTTCGCACTCGATGAAAAGCGCGTGATGGACATGTTCGCGGCCATCGAGGGCAAAATGCCGATAGTAATACACACCGGCGACAGCCGCTATAATTACTCGCATCCGTCGCAGATGAAGCATGTGCTGGACGCGTTTCCCAGGCTGGTGTGCGTGTGCGCGCACCTGGGAGGTTGGAGCGAGTGGGACGACGCTTACAAGCTGCTGGCCGACTACGAAAACGTATACGTGGACACGTCGTCGTCGCTGTACGCGATGACGCCCGAACACGCCGCGCAGATAATCCGCCACTACTCCCGCGAGCGCGTTATGTTCGGCACTGACTATCCTATGTGGGACGCCCGCGAAGAACTCGCGCGCATAGCCGCCGTGCCGCTGACCGACGACGAGCGCGAACGCATAATGGGCTTAAACGCACTGGAGCTGCTGGGTTGACGGGCGAGCCGAACGGCCGGGCAGCAAGGCCGTATATGCCTGACGCATCGCCCGTCCGCCCTGTCCGCCATAATGCAATCCCGCCGCGTCAATCCTGCCAGTACGATAAGCTACGACCAGTATAAATTAAAACGCAAAAGAGGCTGCTGCTCCACTTCCGTTTTGCAACAGCCCCTTTTCTGTTTTGCTCAACTGCCTAAAGGCACTAACAAAAATAGAGATAGGCAACCCTTTCAGGGAAGTCTATCTCTTTTTCTCTAGGTCTGTTTTGCAACAGCCCCCAATATATTGACAATTCAAGCGGCACACCTGAGCCACGTTTGAGTGGCAATTAAATCAATCGGCAACCAATGTATAGCCGTGCGTATGTGCAAAGACTTTGCCGCGCGTTATGTTATAGTACACAGGCAGCTCAATGTAACCGCATCGCGCTACCCTTTAAAATAGCGCAACCCAAAATCCGGCAAAAGCACCGCACATGCCTGCGAACCATCACGGCCCGCCGCACATTTGGAATACTTTTCGCAAAGCGGTTTGATAGCGGAAGCGCCGCGGTTGCGTCCGGATAGTGCCGGCTAATCGCAACTCAACCCGCTCTTTCGGCGCTGCCCGACTTAGCACTTGGCCCGTCGCAAACCAATCCGCCCGCGCGGCGCTGCCCGACTTAGCACTTGGCCCGTCGCAAACCAATCCGTCCTTGCGGCGCTGCCTGACTTAGCACTTGGCCCGTCGCAAACCAATCCGTCCTTGCGGCACTGCGCGACTTAGCACTTACCCCAGAACAAACCAGTCTGCCCGCGCGGCGCTGCCTGACATAGTACTTGGCACATCGCAGCTCAATCCACTCTTGCGGCGCTGCCCAACTTAACACTTGGCCCGTAACAAACCAATCCGCCCTCACAGCACTGCCCGACATAAAGCCAGGCTGTCCGCAACTGTGACCGGCTTGTGCGTCGACTCGTCATAGCCCCGACCGCAGTTCCGCTCAATCCGCCTTAAAACAGCCCCGATATCACGCCGTCGTCCGACACGTCGATGCGCTCGGCCGCCGGAGATTTGGGCAGACCCGGCATGGCGATTATCTCGCCGGTGAATGCGACCACGAATCCCGCGCCGGCACTTAGCCGCACGTCTCGCACATTGAGCGTAAAGCCCTCAGGCGCGCCCAGGCGGCTCATGTCGTCGGTCAGCGAGTACTGCGTCTTGGCGATGCACACCGGCGCGCTGGCATAGCCCATCTCGGCAAACTGCTTGAGCTTGGTGCGCACGCCCGGCGCAAACTTGACTTCGGCCGCGCCGTAAATCCTGCGCGCGACTGCGGTTATCTTCTTGTCCAGCGGCAGCTCGTCGGGATAGGTAAACTGCAGCGGCCGCGGATCGGCGCACAGCTGCTTCACATGCGCGGCCAGCGCCAGCGCGCCTTCGCCGCCCTTGCCCCATACGTCGCAGGGGATCGCATCCGCGCCATGCGCGGCGCATTCGGACTGCACCAGCGCTATTTCGGCATCGGTGTCGCTGGAGAAACGGTTTATCGCCACTACCGCGTTGAGACCCCACACGCTCTTGACATTGTCTATGTGCTTGAGCAGGTTGGGCAGGCCCGCACGCAGCGCGTCCAGGTTTTCAACGTTCAGGTCGGGCTTTTTCACGCCGCCGTGGCTCTTGAGCGCGCGCACCGTGGCCACTATCACCACGCAGTCGGGCTGTATGCCGGTCAGGCGGCACTTTATATCTATGAACTTTTCCGCGCCCAGATCCGCGCCGAAACCGGCCTCGGTCACGGTGTAATCCGACAGCCGCATCGCCGTATCGGTGGCTATGAACGAATTGCAGCCATGCGCGATATTGGCAAACGGCCCGCCGTGTATCAATGCGGGCGTATGCTCGAGCGTCTGCACCAGGTTGGGCATCAGCGCGTCCTTGAGCAGCGCGGTCATGGCGCCCTGGGCATTTATGTCGCGGGCGTACACCGGGCGCTTGTCAAACGTCCAGGCCACGAGCAGCCGCCCCAGCCGCTGCTTGAGATCGGCTATGTCGCGCGCCAGGCACAGCGTGGCCATGACCTCGCTTGCGGCGGTTATGTCGAAGCCGTCCTCGCGCGGCATGCCGTTTGAGCGCCCGCCCATGCCGTCCAGCACATTGCGCAGCTGACGGTCGTTCATGTCCATGCAGCGCCGCCATACCACGCGCCGCGGATCGATGCCCAGCGCGTTGCCCTGGAATATGTGGTTGTCCACCATCGCGGCGAGCAGGTTGTTGGCCGCGGTTATCGCGTGCAGGTCGCCGGTGAAGTGCAGGTTTATGTCCTCCATCGGCACGACCTGGGCATATCCGCCGCCTGCCGCGCCGCCCTTTACGCCGAACACCGGCCCCAGCGACGGCTCGCGCAACGCCAGCATTGCGTTTGCGCCCAGCCGGCACAGTCCGTCCGCCAGTCCGACCGACACGGTGGTCTTGCCCTCGCCGGCGGGCGTGGGGTTTATAGCGGTGACAAGTATCAGCTTTGCGCGGCGTGGGCGCTCGCCCAGCGCACGCATGTCTATCTTAGCCTTGTAGCGGCCGTATGGTATAAGCGCCGCATCCGGTATGTTCAGGTTCGCGGCGATTTCGGTTATCGGCAGCATTTGCGCCGCCTGGGCTATCTCTATGTCAGTTGGCATTTGCACACCTCTCCTCGCTCCGTCATATTGGCTTTATTATACCATGAGCGTGCCGGGTTTACAACCGCGCCGACTGAGCATATGGCATGCCTTTTGCGCTTTTGACCGGCATGCGCCGCCGCCAGCTCCGAGCGCCCGCGATTACATGGTTCGCATATCGCATAATGTACGCGGACAAGGTCTTCGGCTCAATATGCTCACGTTTGCTCTACCTTGCGTTTCCTGCGTTCGCACTTGACTTAACGCGCGCGTAGGCATACAATAACATCAATACGAATGACCGCCGCGCGCGGCCAAATATACATCTGGAGGTCATGTAAATGGACACAAACCGCGTCGTCGACTGGATACGCGCACTGTGCGCAATCGAAAGCCCCACTGGCATGGCAAACGCCGCAGCCGATTACGTCGAGGCCGAACTGACCGCGCTGGGCTATGAGCCGTGGCGCACGCGCAAGGGCAACGTACTGGTATGCCTGGGCGGAGAAGGCGCGCCGATAGCGCTGTGCTCACATGTGGACACGCTGGGCCTGATGGTCAGCGCGATAAAGCCCAACGGCCGGCTCAAGTACTCGCACATAGGCGGCTTCTCCGAGCACACCGTCGAAACCGAAAACGTGCGCGTGCACACCCGCGACGGCCGCGTATACGACGGCACCGTGCAGTGCGTAAACGCCTCGCGCCACATATTCGGCGACAAGTGCGACATAGAGCGCAACCCCGACACCATCGAAATAGTGCTGGACGAGATAACCCATTCGGCCGAGGAGACCCGCGCGCTGGGCATAATGAACGGCGACTTCGTGACGCTCGACCCGCGCACCCGCGTCACTCAGTCGGGCTTCATAAAGAGCCGGCACCTCGACGATAAGGCGTGCGTGGCGCTGCTAATGGAACTGGCGCGGCGCGTGAAGATTGGCCAATTCACACCCGCGCGCAAGGTGTACCTGGTATTCACGACCTACGAAGAGGTGCTTCACGGCGCGTCAGCCGGCCTGCCCGACGACGTGGTCGACTTCCTGGCGGTGGACATGGGCTGCGTCGGCGGCGACCTGATGGGCGACGAGACACGCGTGTCGATCGACGCCAAGGACGGCTCTGGCCCCTGCGACTACGCAATGACCACGCGTCTAATCGAACTGGCGCGCGAGCATGGCCTGGACTATGCCGTGGACGTGTTCAATTCGTATTCGTCCGACGCCATAACCGCACTGCGCGCCGGACGCGACCTGCGCCATGCCGTGATAGGCCCCGGCGTATTCGCCTCGCACGGCTACGAGCGCACCCACATACGCGGACTTGAGCAGACATACGCACTCATCGAGGCGTTCCTGGGAGATCCGGCATGAGCGCGCGTGGTATGAGCTGGTCGCGGGCCGAGTTGGGTCGCGTCGCCCATATCGCCTGGCCCACGATACTTGAAAACATAATGGTGATGCTGGTGTCGTTCGTGGACACCGCGATGGTCGGTCAGCTTGGCGAGGACGCCACCGCCGCAGTCGCCGTAAACGCATCGCCGGGCTGGCTGCTCAACGGCGCCTGCGCGGCGATACAGGTCGGCGCGACAGTGCTGGTCGCGCAGGCGGTAGGCGCTGGCGACCGCGAGGGCGCTAATCGCGTCGCCCGTCAGGCGCTGACGCTGGGCGCGCTGCTGGGCGCGACGTTCATGGTGCTCATGCAGGCGATAGGCGGCGTGCTGCCGGTATTGCTGCGCGCCGAGGCGCACATAGTGCCGGTCGCCTCACAGTACATACGCATTGTCTCGTTGGGCTATATACCGCACTTCATGGGGCTGGTGCTGTCGGGCGTGCTGCGCGGCGCGGGCGACACACGCACGCCCATGAAGGCCAACCTGATGGCCAACGTAATAAACGTCGTGGGCAACTTCTTTCTCATCTACTCGCCGCGCACGGTCAGCGTGTTTGGCCTGAACGTGCCGATATGGGGCGCGGGGCTGGGCGTGATAGGCGCCGCCATACCCACCGCGATAGCCACGGCCACGGCCGGCATGTTGATGCTGCTGCGGCTCAAACGCGGCTGCGGCGACATACGCTTTGAGAGGGGCCAATCTTACAGGCCGCGCTGGAGCGTGGCCAAACACATGTTGCGCATAGGCATGCCGGCCGCGCTGGAGCGCGTGTGCGTCAACACCGGCCACATGGTGTTCCAGACCATGGTCGCCGGGCTGGGCACGGCGTCGCTGGCCGCGCATCATCTGGCCACGACCGCCGAATCGCTGTCGTATATGCCGGCGTACGGCTTCAGCGTGTCGGCCACGACGCTGGTAGGTCAGGCCGTGGGCGCGGGCGATCTGCGCTCTGCGCGCAAATACGGATATCTCACGATACTTATCGGACTTATAGGCATGACGCTGACCGGCCTTGTGCTGTTCTTCTTCCCGGAGTGGCTGCTGGGCATATTCACCGGCGCACAGGATGTGATAGCGCTGGGCGCGCCTGCGCTCAAAGTGGAGGCGCTGGCACAGCCGTTCTTTGCGCTGTCGATAGTAGCTTCGGGCGCGCTGTCGGGCGCGGGCGATACCCGCACGCCCATGATAATCGGGCTGTCGTGCATGTGGGGCGTCAGGCTGTTGGTCGCGGCGCTGTGCATATACGGTTTGGGACTGGGGCTGACCGGCGCATGGATTGGCATGGCCACCGACCTGACTGTGCGCGGCATACTCACCAGCCTGCGCTTTAAGTCGTCACGCTGGGAAAGGGTCGCGCTGGCTCGCCGTATAACGTAAAATTATCCTTATAGATGCGCGCAATGCTTGAAATGTTGCGCGGAATATGGTAAACTATAAGGCGTGTCTAAAAGACCTGTTAGCCCCGGGTCTGACATATATGGCACAGGCGACTGACCACCGCCGGGCCGGGCGCGTAATTTGCGCCATAAGCGCGGCATGTGCCCGCGCTGTTTCAGGGCGACATCGCCCGCAACCTCTATCAACGACCTGAGGAGGAGTAACACGTGAAAACGTTTATGGCAAAAAACGAGACCCTGCAGCGTCAGTGGTATGTGATAGACGCCGACGGTCTCATACTGGGCCGTCTGGCCAGCCAGGTGGCTTCGATACTGCGCGGCAAGAATAAGCCGACCTTCACGCCCCATGTGGACGCGGGCGACCACGTCATCGTTATCAACTGCGACAAGATCAAGCTGACCGGCGCCAAGCTGGACAAGAAGTTCTACCGCTATCACACCGGCTATGTGGGCCATCTCAAGGAGATCCCCTACCGCAAGCTGATGGCCACCAAGCCCGAGTTCGCGCTTAAGGAAGCCGTGCGCGGCATGCTGCCCTCCGGCGCGCTGGGCAACCACATGCTGACCAAGCTGCGCGTATACCGCGGCCCCGAGCACGAGCATCAGGCCCAGAAGCCCCAGGAGCTCAAGCTCAGCAAGTGACGTATGACGCCATGCGGCGTCGTTTCCGGCGGACAGGCTCCGCAGGCCGCGCAGAGGCGTTTGCCCCGTGCGGCGCAGTATGAAGGGAGGACTTTCAATGGCTCAGGTATGCTACAATGCCGTTGGCCGGCGCAAGAAGGCTGTTGCCCGCGTGCGCCTGGTACCCGGTGATGGCAATATAATCATCAACAAGCGCGATATAGACAACTACTTCGGCGTTGAGACGCTGAAGATGACCGTGCGCCAGCCCCTGACGCTGACTCAGACCACCGGCCGCTTTGACGTGCTGGTAAATGTGTACGGCGGCGGCTTCACCGGTCAGGCGGGCGCTATCCGTCATGGCATAGCCCGCGCGCTTATCAAGGCTGACGAGGACCTGCGTCCCGCGGTCAAGAAGGCCGGTTTCCTCACCCGCGATCCCCGTATGAAGGAGCGCAAGAAGTACGGCCTCAAGGCTGCCCGTCGCGCGCCTCAGTTCAGCAAGCGCTGATCAACGCCCCAAAAGCATCAAAAAAGCTCGGAAAACCGCGGTTTTCCGGGCTTTTTCTATTTCAAAAGTTCTGTCTCGTTTGACGAATTTTGGAGTAGTCTGACCCGTTTTGAACCAATTTTTATGGGTTAAATAAAGGACAACCGCCCCAAAAATGAGGGCTAATGGGTTAAATCATAGGACAACTTTTTTGCCCCTTGACCCACCCCGAAGGTCATTTTTGTCTTTTGGCCTCTCTGCATTTTTATGCAAAATCGGTTTGGCATAGTTTGACCAAATCTGAACAAATGAATATGATTTTATTGCGAAAGCGCTCAGTGT
>DSLFC04102__coassemble_1403_pt1 | contig 14222 bp, 10 predicted proteins | sample DSLFC04102__metabat2_low_PE_005 | metagenome-assembled genome bin DSLFC04102 | reverse complement strand
GCGCTTTGTAAGCCCGCATAGAGGCACAAAAACGGAGCGCCGCAACAAACTGCGTCGCCCCGTCTGTATTTACCAAACCGCCTCTCCAATCAGTTTAAATGCATGCCTCCTCACTTGATCTGACGCACAGCATCGACTATTATTTGCGCCGCGCCCTCTATGCCGAAGAGTTCTGTATCTACGCACAGATCGTACGACTCCGCATCGCCCCAACGGCCATCGGACAGGCTGGAGTAGTATTCCGCGCGTTCCCGGTCTGCCTTGCGCAATTGCGCCTGCGCACGCTCGGGCTCGATACCGTCGCGCTGCACGATGCGAGCCGCGCGCTGCTCGACCGGTGCGGTCACGAACACGCGCAGCAGATTGCTCCGACCTGCCAGTACCTGATCGGCGCGGCGGCCTACAATCACGCAACCGCCCTGAGCCGCTATCTGCTCTATGACTTCGCGCTGTGCCCTATCGGCGATGCTGTGCAGCGGTTCCGGCTGGTCCAGCGTGTAGATCTGTTCCCAGGACGCCTGCGCCTTTTCATCTATGCTGGCCAGGTATTGCACGGACAGTCCGCTGCGCTGCGCCGTTGTCGCCAGCAGGTTCTTATCATAGAACGGTATGCCCAGCTTATCAGCGACCAGCCGCCCCACCGAGCGTCCGCCGGCGCCATAGCTGCGTCCAATGGCAACTACCGTCTTGACATCAGGATTATAGGCTTGCTGCACCGGTTCGCTCTCATCGAAGACCGCCGCGGGTATTTCTGCATTCTGCTGGCGCTGCATACGCCTGTAATAGAACAGGCACAGCGCTATGCCGAATACCGTGGACAGCGGCACCGCCAGGCCCACGCCGGTCAGCGATGCGCCGGGCTGTATGCTCATTACATACGATACCGGCAGTCTTATCAAAAACGCCTGCGCAATGCCCTGCGCCATCACGAAATTCGAACGCGAATGCCCGTTGAAGTAGCCCAGGAAGCTGAACAGCACGCAGGTCAGCACTGCCTCGGGCGCAAATCCGCGCAGGTATTCAAATGCGCGCGCGATGTCCTGAGCATTGCCCGAAAACAGCGACGCCAGCCAGTCGCCCTTGAACAGCGCCAGCGACGCTATCACCACGCCTATGCCAGCGCCGACCGACATGCCGTATATCATGCCCTTGCGCGCGCGGTCCTCCTTGCCGGCGCCCACGTTCTGCGCGACAAACGACGCCATGCACTGCATGATGGACGAAGGCACCAGCATTACAAACGACTGTATCTTTTGCGCTATGCCATAGCCATTGGAAGCGTCCAGGCCCAGCCGGTTTATGAACGCGCAGATCGCCAGGAACGATATGTTGGTCAAAAGCTCCTGAAGCGCCAGCGGCGCGCCGACGCGCACAAAATCGCCGACCTCGCTGCCAAACCGAATATCCTTCAGCGAGAATTCAAACGGCTGCTTCTGGCGGCGGATTATCAACAGCGACAGTACGACGCTGACTGCCTGTGCGGCTATCGTCGCTATTGCCGCGCCGGCTACGTTCATGTTGAACACCGCAACCAGCAGCAGATCGCCAACGATATTCACGACGCACGCTATGCCCACAAACAGCAGCGGCAGCCGCGAATTGCCCAGTCCACGGAATATGCAACTTATCAGATTGTAAAACACCACAAACACGCAGCCCACGCCGCAGATGCGTATGTACTGCGCCGTCAGTTCCACCGCCTCGGCGGGCGCCTGCATCAGTATCGCAATCTGCTCAGCGAACACTATCAGCACGACCGTCAGTATCGCCGCGACCGCCAGGAAGAACGCCACAGCGGCGCCTATCAGCTTGCCAATCCGGTCATTGCGCCGCTCGCCCAGATAGCGGCCGATCAATATCATAACGCCCGCAGCCAGCTGGCTCAGCACAAACGTCACCAGGTTCATTATGCTGGAGCCCGTCGACACGCCCGATATGCCCGCGTTTGTGCCAAAGTGGCCCACGACCAGCATGTCCACCGCACCGTACATCGCTTGCAATATCTGCGCGCCCAGTATCGGTATCATGAACTGCATCATCTTGCCGAATATGCTGCCGCGCGTAAAATCCTGCTTGTTGTCCATAAGTATCCCTCCGGTATGACCCTATTTACCTTGCCATTCATTGTAAACCCTGTTACAATGATAGAGTCAATAGGAGGGATGCGCATGAACCATTATTTTACGATAAGTCAATTTGCGCGGTTGCGCGGCGTAGACATAAACTCACTGCGCTATTATGAGCGTCTGGGCATACTCAAGCCCGCATATACCGACCCGGATACGCATTACCGCTATTACGACGCAGAACAGCTCTACATGCTGGACACGATACTGCTGTGCGTAAATCTGGGCATACCGCTCAAGCAGCTGTCCACATATACCGATGAAAACGGAAATTACCAAAATCAGGCGCTGTTTAAAGAAGGTCAACGCCGCGCGCGCGAAAAGATGCTGGAACTCCAAGGCAGCATGCGCTGCATAGACCGCACGCTGAAGTATCTGGAGGACACCGATCATTACAAGGGACTGAGCGGCAAATACAGCCGCGTGATACCGCGGCGCCGCATAGTGACCGCCAAATTCACCGGGCGCATTACCAGCGTGGACGAACTGGAGACCGCTTTTTCAGAGCTGCACCGCAGTGCGCGCGAACGTCAGCTGTATCCGGTGATGCCGATGAGCCTGCTGTATCTGTATTCGCGCGATGGACTCACCCGCCGGGTCTGTTGGGATATAGCCGACGAATGCGCAGCGGACGAGCGCATAGTGACGCTGCCTTATGCCGAATATAAATGCATTCAGGTGGACTGGAACGCCGGACTGGAACTGCGTCCGCTCATTGAGCGCGAGTTCGACGTTACGGGCGGCGCTACCGTCATAGTATCGAATATGGGGCCCAGTCGCAGTCATAGCGGGCTGCGCATCGGCGAGATTCAGGTATTGCATGAGCCGGTCAAAACTCCCGGAGAATAGAGCGCTTACGCTGAAATAGTCTCAATTACATTGCGGCAATGCGGCTTTCTTCATTATATGAGACAACACACCTCCGTGTTTCAGCCACGGAGGTGTGCTCATGTCTATTAAATTATCATAATGCAGTTCAGATCCCACGGCTTGTGACGCCGGCAGGTTCGCGCCAATCGTATCCGCGCAATATCCGCCAATACGCAACGCACACCGCCACGCCGGCAAAGCCCAGCAGCAACAGCATCAACGCCGCGCCCGAGCCCTTGCCGCTGCCCAGCAGCCGGACCAACACGCTATCCGGACCAAGCGTTGCCATCAGCGGTTCGCACACCTTGTCTATCAGCAGTCCGCCGAAAAAGTATCCCAGCGGTATAGTGAAGAATTGCAACGCGTTGCGGCACGAATACACGCGCCCCTGCATATCAACAGGTATCGTTGAGCGATTGATCACATCCAGCTGCGCGTTCATTATCGGAATGGTGATCCAGCCCAGCACGCTGCCCACACACCATATCAGCGGAGTTCGCCCCAGCGCAAGCATGAAGTTCTCTGTACCCATCGCCACCATCAGCGCCAGGCACAGCGCGCGCACCCGATTTCGAGGCGCCGGCAACAGCGTCGCCGCCAGACTTCCCAGCAGCATCGCCACTCCTCCGCATGAATTGACCAGTCCCAGCACCGTCTCGCCTCCGCCTGCGCGGGGCAGTATCATAGCCGGCAGCGCGGCCTCGTACGCCGATGCAACCAGGTTTATCCACGCCAGAAACATTATAAGATGCAGTATCAACCGATTGCGGCGAAGCCAGGCCAGCCCCGCGCGCGCCGAATCGAGCAGCTTTTCGCGCGCCATATCGACTTTGGCCGCGTCGGGTATGCGAATGAACAGCCCCAGCGTCGCGAACGCTATCCCAAACGTTATCAGATCGACCGCTATCACCAGCTCCATGCCCGCAAACGCAAACAGCGCCGACGCCAGCGCAGGCGTCAGTATCGTGTTGAGCGATTGCGAAAACGAGCGCAATCCACAGGTCTGCTGGTAGTACTCGCGCGGCACCAGCCGGGTCGTAGCCACGTCGCTGGCGGGCTGTTGCACGGTGTTCATGAGTCCGCTTACCGCATTGAGCACGTACATATGCCATGGCTGCAGCGCGTCTGCACGCAACAGCAACAGCACCACAATCGTGCACAGCGCCGCGCTCAGGTCGCACGCCAGCATAGTGCGGCGCTTATCCCAGCGGTCGCTCAGCGCGCCGGCAAATATGCTCATCACGACATACGGCGCATACGAACATATCGACAGCATTGCGGTCTCCAGCGCCGAACCGCTGCGCTGATACAGCCATATGACCAGCGCAAAACTGGTCATCGAACTGCCCAGCGCCGACAGCGACTGCGTGCTCCACAGCATCAGGTAGGGTCTGAGTTGCCTATATTGCTTGATATTCAGTTTCATATAGCTTTGCTCCTTTGATTTAAAATTCAAATGAGCAAAGTCTGAGGACATACTTATCCTCCATGCAGTGTCCTCAAACCTTGCATGGAGCCTCGGCTATCGCAAGTTTCATGTGCGTCGCCTCCTTTGCAATGACGTTATACAATAGTATAGCATATCGCAGCTGCTTGTCAAGGCCAACGCATGCGCCCGCAGCTCGTCTATGCGCGCAGCGCTCCGACGGCCGTATGCAGCTCCGGCTCGTCGTTCGCGTTCAACGCCATCTCGCAATGCTAATGTCCAAATAGCGTTCAACGTCATAGCAGCAATGTTTATGTTCAAACAGCGTTTAACGTCCCGGCAGCAATGCTAATGTCCAAATAGAGTTCAACGCCCTGCCAACAGTGTTCATGCCCCAATAACGCGCTGACATGTAATGGTCGACGGCAGGCACTTGCCTGCCGTCGACCTAATGCGCCCGGCATAACGCCAATGTAGGCAAAACGCCAGTGCCGGCAAAACGCCAGTACCAGCGCAAACAGCCAACCAAACCGCAAGCCCGACGCCTCTTGAGGCCATGGGATTTTCAAAGATATACTGTCCACGCAATATTGGCGGACGCATTTGAATCAGCTTACTCCAATTCAAACGCGCCGGTATAGAGCTGATAATACTGTCCCTTCTTATCCAGCAGTTCCTGATGCGTGCCGCGCTCAATTATACGGCCATGGTCGAGCACTATTATGACGTCAGAGTTCTTGACTGTCGAGAGTCGGTGTGCTATCACGAACACGGTTCGCCCCTCCATCAGCGCATCCATGCCGCGCTGGACTATGGCCTCGGTGCGGGTGTCTATCGACGACGTAGCTTCGTCAAGTATCATGACCGGCGGATCAGCCACGGCTACACGCGCTATCGACAACAGCTGCCGCTGGCCCTGGGACAGGTTTGCGCCGTTCTCCGTCAGCATCGTCTGATAGCCGTTGGGCAGGCGGCGTATGAAGTCATCCGCACCGGCCAGCCTTGCCGCCGCGACGCATTCCTCCTCGGTGGCGTCGAGCTTGCCATAGCGGATATTGTCCAGCACCGTGCCGGTGAACAGGTTCACATCCTGCAGCACTATGCCCAGCGAATGCCTCAGGTCGCTCTTGCGGATCTTGTTTATATTGATGCCGTCGTAGCGTATTTTGCCGTCGGCTATATCGTAGAAGCGGTTCAGCAGGTTGGTTATCGTGGTCTTGCCCGCGCCGGTAGCGCCCACGAACGCAACCTTCTGACCCGGCTTGGCATACAGCGTTATGTTGTGCAGCACAGGCTTGCCCGGCTCGTACTAGAAATCTACGTCGAGCAGTCTTACATCGCCGGTCAGGCGCGTATACGTCGTGGTGCCATCCGCCTGATGCGGATGTTTCCAGGCCCAAACTCCCGTGCGCTCGGCGCATTCTACAAGTCCGTTTGGAGTCTCTTTCGCATTGACCAGCGTCACATATCCGTCGTCCTGCTCGGGTTGTTCGTCCATCAGGTCGAATATGCGCTGTGCGCCCGCCATGCCCATGACCACCGCGTTCACCTGATGCGACACCTGATTGATGCTGCCGGCGAACTGCTTTGTCATGTTGAGGAACGGCACGACTATGCTTATGCCGATCGGCAATCCCGACAGGCTCAGGTTGGGCGCGCCGCCAAGCAGCAGCAGTCCACCGGCTATCGCGACCAGCACATACAGCACATTGCCGATATTGTTTAGTATCGGGCCGAGTATGTTGGCATAGCGGTTTGCGTTGCGCGACTGTTCAAACAGCTCGTCATTGAGCCGATCAAACGCCTGTTCGCTCTCACGCTCGTGGCAGAAGACCTTTATAACCTTCTGACCGTTCATCATCTCCTCGACGAACCCTTCCACGTCGCCTATCGCGCGCTGTTGGCTGATGAAGTATGATGCCGACTTGCCGCCGATCCGGCGAATTATCAGCGTCATCAGCGCTATGCCCAACACCACCACCAGCGTGAGCCACACGCAATAGTATATCATTATGCAAAATACCGTTATGACCGTGACCGCCGACACCAGCAATTGCGGAAAGCTCTGCGAGATCATCTGGCGCAGCGTGTCGATGTCGTTGGTATAATAGCTCATAATATCGCCGTGATTGTTTACATCAAAGTACTTAATCGGCAACCGCTGCATGCCGCCAAACATGCGTTCACGCAACTTCATCAGCGAGCCCTGTGTGATAATCGCCATCAACTGGTTGAACGCAAAGCCCGCCGCCAACGACAGCACATAGAATACCGCCAGCAAGCCCACCAGGCTCATGATCTGTCCGCTGACCGGCGCCCAATCGCCTGCCTCAAAGCTGTCCTCGACAATGGCAATTACGTTTTGCATGAAGACTGACGGCAGCGAACTTATCAGAGCATTCAACACTATACAAATCACCGCAACCGGCAACATGACCGGATAAAACGATAGCATCGTCTTGAGCAACCGCACAAGCGTGCGGCTGCGGGAAGTACTGCGCCTCACCTCACTGCTCAATTTGATCGCCCTCCTTGTTCTGGGAGGTATATATCTCCCTGTAAATCGCGTTGGAGCGCAGCAATTCGGCATGCGTGCCCACTGCGTCTATGCGACCGCCATCCATGACTATTATGCGGTCGGCGTCTTCGACCGAGGCGGTGCGCTGAGCGATTATCAGTTTGGTCGTCTCAGGTATGTACTCGCGCATCGCGCGGCGGATTTTCGCATCGGTACGGGTATCCACGGCGCTGGTTGAGTCGTCGAGTATCAGTATCTTGGGGTGCTTCAACAAAGCGCGCGCTATGCACAGCCGCTGCTTCTGCCCGCCGGATACGTTGGTTCCGCCCTGCTCTATATAGGTATCGTAACCATTGGGGAACTGATTGATGAACTCGTCGGCACACGCCAGTTTGCAGGCGTGCACTATCTCCTCATCGGTTGCATGCTTATCGCCCCAGCGCAGGTTTTCCTTGATCGTGCCCGAGAACAGTACGTTCTTTTGCAGCACCATCGCCACCTGATTGCGCAGCGTGTCCAGGTCGTAGTCGCGCACATCTCGCCCGCCCACCTTTACTACGCCTTCGCTGACGTCGTATAGCCGCGATATCAGCTGCACCAGCGACGACTTCGACGAACCCGTGCCGCCGATTATGCCTATCGTCTCGCCCGAGCGGATGTGCAGGTCTATGTCGTTGAGCACCATGCGCTCGGCGGTCTTTGAATACTTGAAGCTGACGTGGTCAAAATCAATGGAGCCGTCGGCGACTTCGTACACCGGCTTGGGCGGATTGGACAGCGTGCTCTGCTCATCGAGCACTTCGGCTATGCGCCTGCCCGACTCGCCAGCCATGGTTATCATCGCAAACACCATCGACAGCATCATAAGGCTGTTGAGCATCATAAAGCTGTACGTCAACAGCGCCGACATCTGGCCCACATTCAGATCCAGCCCACGCGAGGTTATTACCGTGTACGAGCCAAACGACAACACAAACACCATGACCGTATATATGCAGAACTGCATCATGGGACTGTTGAGCGCAAGTATGCGCTCGGCGCGCGTAAAGTCGGCGCAGACGTCGCCAGCCGCCGCGTTGAACTTGGTCTGCTCATAGTCCTCGCGCACAAACGACTTGACCACGCGCATGGCCTTGACGTTCTCCTGTATTGAAGCGTTGAGCCGGTCGTATTTTTGAACACCTTGCGAAACAGCGGTATGGTCTTGTGTATGACCAGCGCCAGCCCCACGCCCAGCACCGGCACCACAAACAGGAATATCCACGCCATGCGCCCGCCCATGTAAAACGCCATCGCAAACGCAAACACCAGCATGAACGGCGCACGAATCGCAGTGCGGATTATCATCATGTACGCGTTTTGTACATTGGTAACGTCCGTGGTCATGCGCGTCACCAGCGACGACGTCATAAACCTGTCTATGTTTTCAAACGAGTAGCCCTGCACGCTATAAAACATGTCGCGACGCAGGTTGCGCGCCAGCCCGCACGACGCCGTCGAGCAGGTCATGCCCGCCAGCGCGCCAAACATAAGCGACAGCGCCGCCATGCATACCAGCAGCACGCCATAGCGCAATATCATGTTCATATCGCAGCCGGCGCTGACCTCGTTTACCAGATACGCTATCAAAAACGGTATAATGCACTCCATGATGACCTCGCCGCTCACCAGCAGCGGCGTAGCTATCGAAGCGCGCTTGTACTCGCGTATGCTCCTTGCCATCAGTTTTATCATCTGAATATCATCCCTTTCCCCAAAACAAAGTGCAGCGTGTATCGACTGGATTTACGTGATACACACTACTCGTCGCAAAATCGGCTATTTATTTTGTCGAGCCCGCGCGTTGCACACGCCGGCAGTCCATATCGTCCTGCAATCCATGTTGCCGGACCGGCTGATTGCGCACGCGGCATATATGACTGCAGCCGCCTCAAACCGCGCCTATCTGCGCAACGAGCGAACTTCAGCGCTTCAGACAGCCTGCGCTTACCGGCGCGACATGTCCTTCATTTGGCACATATCGACATGCGCATGTGCACGCCGGAATCCATATGCAACATCTGGCTTTACCTTGCGCTGCATGATGACCTCCTTTCAGCCGTTTCCCCAATTATATCGCTAGCTATGTAAAATGTCAAGGCACCTTGTAAATAAGGCTTTTGCGTTAACGTCCGGTGACATATGAGGCAAGTATGTTATTTGAACGGCGACACGTCGGATGAGCTGCAAAGCGATCCACGCGCTTGAGCGTGCGGGCGCAGCAAAAGCCCGCAGTTCGGTTCAAGCCCAAACTGCGGGCATATTACAAATGATTAAGCTGAAATCAAAACTCACGGCGCGGCCGACTATACGCCGACGTCACACGTCGATGCAAGTACGTATACTGCGCCGCAATCTAACGGGACACGTTTGCTACTGCGGGGCTGTATAACATATTTTCGAGCACGTCGGCGGAATATACCACCTGCCTCAGCACGCTTTCGCTTCGTGCCAGCACTGGCGATAACGCAACCCGACGCGCGATCTACGTCGGCTTGCCAGGCGCAACCGATTTAGCTCTACGCTGTCAAACAAATATGCAATCACGCGGCGTCTCACTGTCATTGCCACCGGATTCCACCATTTGACACCGCGCGCATATACAATTTCTCACTATCCCAGGGCGATATCAGGCCGCATGCAGCGCAACCAGCGCGCGCCCTTGCCGCCATACCTGAGCTGCATCGTTTGATTGCAGCGTCCCGGATGCAGATAACACGAGCACTGCCTTGATAGCCGGCTAAGCGTCCTGACAGCTTCCAAGCAGTTCATCGGTGCATAGTTGGTTTACATCCGCTCATATGAGTGCCGCCAGAGGCCTTCGCATATCCGCCCAATGCCATTCGATGCAAATCGCCTTGCCGTCAGTGCAGTTTCAGGCGGCCGGGTTCGGATGCGTCATATGCCTTCCTCAGGGTTGAGCATGCGCCTCATCGTAGAGCCGCTGCACGTCTTCGGGGAGCTTATCCGGCAGCATCGCGTTCAGGCGCTGTTCATCGCCATCGCGCAGCGCCTGCTCATAGTACCAGCACTTGAACTGTATCATGGCCAGCGTTTTGTTGAGCTTGCGCAGCTCTGCCTCCACCGTATCGCGCTGCCGCTCGAACAGCTCCAGCCGCTTGGAATATGTCGCGCTGCCCTGTTGGCACCACTGCATGAACTGCTTTATGTCCTTGATCTCGAGTCCCGACTTTTTCAGGCATTCTATCACCCGCAGCGCCTCCAGCTCGCGCTCGCTGAACTTGCGTATGCCCGACTGACGCGCCATGTCCGGAAACAGGCCCTCCTTGTCGTAGTATCGCAACGTAGATATCGGCAGTCCGCTCATGCTGGCCACCTGTCCTATCGTATACATATCACGCCTCCATATGTAAATTTTAGGTGTAACCATTGACCTGAAGTCATGTTTAGGTATTACAATAAGCATACCACAAAACCGTCCGCCTGTCAACGCAGTGGTTCAGCACGACAGCGCTGCGGGCGGCGCAATCACTATGACAAACCTGCGCCGGGCTGTATAAACATTGCCCGCCAGTCTGCGATCGGAAGGAGCAACCAATGACGCAGCTAAACCTTACCCAGCAATGGGACAAGACATTCGCGCTCAGCGACGACGTCATCCACAGCAAGACCACATTTCACAATCGATATGGCATAGAGCTGGCGGCAGACCTCTATCTGCCCCGGGGCACAACGGGCGCTTTGCCGGCAATCGCAGTATGCGGGCCGTTTGGCGCAGTCAAGGAGCAATGCTCGGGACTGTACGCACAGCAGTTGGCGTTGCGCGGCTATGCGGCGCTGGCATTTGACCCATCGTTCACCGGCGAGAGCGGCGGCGTCCCGCGCAACGTTGCCTCGCCCGACATAAACACCGAGGACTTTCAGGCAGCCGTGGACTATCTGTCGACGCAGCCCGGCTTTGACGCTGAACGCATAGGCATACTTGGCATCTGTGGCTGGGGCGGCATGGCGCTCAACGCCGCGGCATTGGATACGCGCATAAAGGCTACCGTCGCATCGACCATGTACGACATGAGCCGCGTTATCGCCAAAGGCTACTTTGATGCCGAAGACTCCGAGCCTGCGCGCTACGAAAAGCGGCGCACGCTCAGCGAACAGCGCACGCGTGACTATGCCAGCGGCGAATATGCGCGCGCGGGCGGAGTAGTCGAGCCGCTGCCGGCTGACGCGCCCGAATTCGTGCGCGACTACTATGACTACTACAAGACGCCGCGTGGCTATCATCCGCGTTCGCTGAACTCAAACGCAGGTTGGAACTCGACGTCAGCGCTGTCGTTTTTAAATATGCCGCTGCTCAGTTACAGCAGCGAAATACGCAGCGCGGTGCTGTTGGTGCACGGAGATAGGGCGCATTCATGCTACTTCAGCCGCGACGCTTTCAAGACGCTGACCGGCTCAAACAAGGAGCTGCTGCTGATACCCGGCGCGGTTCACACCGATCTGTACGACCGTCTGGATGTGATACCCTTTGACCGCATAGTGGCATTCTATGACCGTTATCTGCGCAACAAAGCGACTAAGGAGGTGTGAGCATGCGCGGCTTAGTCAGCATTGTGCTCTGCGCGGCGCTGCTGGCATTGAGCGCATGCAGCGGACATGCACCTGGCGCCACAACCGTCACGTCCACGCAGTCAAGCAACTACGAGCCGTCAACCACGCCGCTTGATGCCAGCAAAGCAGATGTCACAGCCATGCCGACTGGCAACGAAGCTCCCGAGTCAACCACCGATCAAAGCGCTCTGCCTGCGGCTGAGCCTACTAACACCACCGATCAGACAGGAGTTGAAGATATGCTGATATACGCGTACACAAGCGCCGGCAAACTGACGATTCAGCCGGCTGACAACACATCAGCCGAGGCATTCATTGAACTGCTGAAGCATGGCGATATAACCGTATCGATGCACGACTACGGCGGCTTTGAGAAGGTCGGCGCACTGGGCGCTGAACTGCCGACAAATGATGAGCGCATTACGACGCAACCCGGCGACGTAATACTCTATCAGGGAGATCAGATAACCATATACTATGCCCAAAACACATGGCGCTTCACCCGGTTGGGCAAAGTACTGGGAATGACTCAGGCCGAACTGCTTGAAGCGCTGGGCGACGGCGATGTGGACGTCAGGTTTTCGCTCGACAACGCAAATTAAATGCATGCCTGACCTACATCGGAGCGCCAAATCTACCTGATACAGCAACTGCATATTAATAACGAAAATGCCCTGTGACGATAAGTGCACAGGGCTTATTTGCAATACCGCTCAACAGTCCAATAATCGCCCTGCGCTCACCAAAGCTCAGGAGCGGTTTTGCGTATCAAGTTCAGATGTATCTACATAGATAAACTATGGGCGGTTCATACATTTGGATAGTTCTTCAGATAAACCCACGACACTCAAAACATCTGCCCATCGTCAGACATTGCGCCCTGCATAAAGACGCCACGGCCAGCCGCACGGGCACAAACTTCCAAACAGCCGTCGCGCTCATCAATTTCGGCTTAAATCGTAGCATCCCACGCCAAAGTCGTCTTCACCCACAATGCTGCGCTGGCATAAGAACACCACAGTCTGCCGCACGCCCAAACAGACGTCGCGCCCCATGCCTTCGGCCTAATTCACGGCGTTCATTACGCGTCAAAGTGTCTTCTTCCACAAAGCCGTGCTGGCATAAGAACAGCACCGCCTACCGCATAGACTCTGCACGGCCAAACAGCCGTCGCGCTCCACGCCTTCGGCTTTCATCACGGCGTTCATTACGCGTCGAAGTCGTCTTCATCCACAATGCCGCGCTGATATAAGAACAGCATGGCCAGCCGCATAGGCTCAAACTTACAAACGGCCGTCTCGCCCCGCGCCTTCGGCCTAAATCACGGCGTTCAATCTGCGTCGAAGTCGTCTTCATCCACAATGCCGCGCCCGGCAAGGCGCGTACGGCGCAGTGCAGTCAGGCGCGCCAGCGTCGACTCGCCCCAACTGTAATTCTGCATGTACAATCCTGCAAACTGATCGAGATAGTCCTCGCTGCCGCTGAGGAAGTTGTACAGGTCACACTGTATAAGCTCCGGCCTGATGCGGCGACGGCCGTTGCGCGACTCGATTATCTCCTCTATGCCGTACTCGGCCAGCGTCGCATTGAGCCGCATCGCCAACTTGCGGTATCGGGCCAGCGTAGTCTTATTGGCGGGCTCGTCTTCCCACAGGCAGGCGATGGCGGCTGACGGCTCCACATATCCGCCGTGCCGGTCAACCAGCAGCGCCAGCAGTTCCTTGGTCTTGGGCACTGTAAACAGCAGCGCACGCCCATCTACAAACACGTCAAAGTATCCAAACGTGCGCATAAACACGCTGTGCGCCGCGCGCATCTCGCCCGATTCGACTGCGCTTTGAAGTGTAACAGCGTTAGCCGCCGGAGGTTCATCGGCGTCAAATACCGCAAAGCCTTCGCCATTCTGATTGCGCGCGTGATCGAGCGCCGCGTGCGCCCGGCCATGCAGCACCGCAAACTCCTCGCCTGCTGTTCGCGCAATCGCCACGCCCACGCATGCGCTCAACTGCGTATCGCCGCCCGGCTCTCGCCGCAGCGCCCGGCACAGCGCCTTCATGCGCTCGCGCAACTGGCCGGACTCGGCATGCGATGTATACATTCCGAACTCCGCGCCGCTCATACGCCCTATCAGCTCATCCTGTCCCGCTATCGCTCGCAGCGCATCCGCCACACCCCGCAGTACGTTGTCGCCAAATGCCCTGCCATGCCGGCGGTTCACTTCGGACATGCCATTGAGCGCTATTATGGCCAGCGCGCCTTTGCCCGTGCCGCTCTCGCCCGATTCATTCATGCGCCGGCAGCGCCGTTCAAACTCATCGCGGCGCAAAAGGCCCGTGACCGCGTCATGATTGAGCATTTCGTCGCGGCGCTGTTCTGCATGCTTTTCAGCGTCGATATCGTATGCGTATATCAGCACGGTAGCGCCGCCGGCATTGTGCGCACAGACATATGCCAGCCTGATCCAGCGATACCCTTCAAACCTGCCCGACATCGAGCGCACGCGGCACTCCAGCGTCACCGGCGTGCTTCCCGCATCCTGATCCGGCGCATACTTGCGCAGTTCAATGTATTTTCCAATTATTACGTCACGTTCGTCAGGGTGTACGGACAGCGCGCACATAAGTTCAAACGCGTCGCTCAACGACAGATCTCGGAATGCCGCCACTTCGGT
>DSLFC04102__coassemble_1366_pt1 | contig 14487 bp, 9 predicted proteins | sample DSLFC04102__metabat2_low_PE_005 | metagenome-assembled genome bin DSLFC04102 | reverse complement strand
CACTTGATCCGTACTATAACCTTGCGCTGGAGCACTGTCTGTTTGAGTCGATAGCTCCGGGCGATGCGGCGCTATACCTGTGGCAAAACCAGAACACTGTTGTGATTGGGCGCAACCAGAATGCGTGGCGTGAGTGTCGCTGCGAACTGCTCGAGCGCGAAGGAGGTTGTCTGGCGCGACGGCGTTCGGGCGGCGGCGCGGTGTTCCATGACGTGGGCAATCTCAACTACACGTTTGCGGCCAGTTCGGACCGATACGACCTTGAACGGCAGTTGGGCGTGATAATCGACGCGTTGAACTCCGTGGGCATACGCGCCGACTTCACCGGCCGAAACGACATAGCCGTCGATGGGCGCAAGGTGTCGGGCAATGCGTTTGAGCATAGCCGGGGCCGCTCATTGCAGCATGGTACGCTGCTGATATCGGTTGACATGGAGCGCCTGTCGCGCTATTTGAATCCCAGTCCGCTCAAGCTGCGGGCCAAGGGTGTCGAGTCAGTGCGCGCTCGGGTAATGAACCTTGCCGAGGCGGCGAGCGGCCTGACTCCCGATGCGCTCAGGCCACTGTTGTGCGCGGCGTTTGAGCGCGCGTATGGCAGCGCGGAGCGAATAGATGCGAATGCGTTTGATGCCATGGCGCTGGAGGCCGGGCGCGCTCAGATGGCATCGTGGGAGTGGCGGTTTGGCCAGACGCCGCGGTTTGACGCGCGATTCGAGACGCGGTTTGACTGGGGCGAGGTCGAGCTGCTGCTGGAGCTGCATGAGTGCCGAGTGGCGGGCTGTGCGCTGCACACCGATGCGATGGATGCGCGGCTGGCGGAATGCGTGAGCGCGGCGCTGGACGGCGTGGAGTTTGGGTCGCGACTGCCTGAGGCGCTGGCAGCGCTTAACGACATGGGCGTAGCGCCCGACCAGGTAAGTCAGCTGCAGACCTGGCTGGCAGGTGAACTGGCGTGACGGCTGCATGGCCGGAGTGGCGCGGCATATGACGACGCCGCCGTTATAGTGTTTGCCGCAGGGCTGCAAGGCGATATTCAGTATCAACAGGCGTGGCGCGATGTGTGCCGCGCCTGTTTTTGTGTGGTCATGCGGCCGATATTCATTTTTGTTTTCCGGTTATGTAACGCGCGGCGATATCCGCTGCGGACGCATTGATTACATTGCTCATAATGAATCTCGCGCCGCTGTGCGCTCCGGCTCGATTGCGCCGGGATTTGCACGGCATATGTCAACTTGAATATAAATTGATGCACATGTTGATTAGATGATTGACGCGCATAACGTTTCATGGTAAAATTGCGTTGTGTAATTGTGAAGTATGTAAACCCGGACACAGAGCGGAATTAGACAGCGAGGTTGATAAAATGAAGGCAATTTACCTGAACGCAAACATAAAGACGGTTGACTGGGTGTACTCGCCCGAAGTGCAGCAGGCGCTGGCGGCCAAGCTGGATGTGCTGGGCAAGGTCACGCCCGCCGAACTGGACGCGCGCGCCGACATATGCGCGCAGGCCGAGTGCATATTCTCGACTTGGGGCATGCCGTCGCTTACCGGCGAGCAGATCGACAGGTACTTTCCGAATCTGAAAGCGGTGTTCTATGCGGCGGGCAGCGTGCAGTACTTTGCACGGCCGTTTATTGAGCGCGGCATACATGTGCTGTCGAGCTGGCAGGCTAACGGCATACCGGTGGCCGAATACACGGTGTCGACGATACTGCTCAGCAACAAGGGCATGCTGAGGCGCGCCGACGATTACCGCGCCGACAAGAGCAAGTCCACGCCTAACGACTACCCGGGCAACTTCGGCTGCAAAGTCGGCCTTATAGGGTTTGGCGCGATAGGCCGCAAGGTGGCTGAATACATGAAGCCGTATCGCGTGGAGCTGATGGCCTACGATCCATATGTGCCCGATGAGGTGCTCAGCGGCCTGAATGTAAAGCGCGCGACGCTTGATGAGATATTTGAGACCTGCCAGACGATAAGCAATCATCTGCCCAACAACGAGCAGACCAAAGGCATGCTCAACTATGATCTGTTCCGGCGCATGAAGCCCAACGCTACGTTCCTGAACACCGGCCGTGGCGCTCAGGTGGTTGAGCCCGACCTGGTGCGCGCGCTGACCGAGCAGCCGCGCCGCACCGCTATACTGGATGTGACCTGGCCCGAGCCGTGCCCGGAGGACTCGCCGCTGTGGAGCCTGCCCAACGTGCTTATAACGCCGCACATCGCGGGCAGCGCCGGCGATGAGGTCATGCGCATGGGAGAGTACATGCTGGGCGAGTGCGAGCGCATGCTTGCGGGCGAGCCGTTTGCCTATGATGTGTCGATGGATATGCTCGAGCATATGGCATAAGTAATTATTAGGGGGAGACAACATGTCTTACTCGACCGGACGGGCCGCGCTGAACCTCGAGATGCCCGAGCGCGTGCCGCGCACTGAGTATTCGATAGCGGAATACCATTGGCTCCTTATAGAGCGAGTGACGGGTATACACGTGACTCAGCACAGCCCCGTCGAGGAGCGTCGGCGCGCCACTCAGGCGTTGCGCAAGGCGTGGACGTTCGATTTCAACTGGAGCACGCTGTTCAGCGGGCAGATATTCGGCGGCTATCATACTACTATGGGCCATGCCGACTATGCCGAGGGCGGCGCCGACTTCGATAACGACATACACTGCCCATTCGAGGAACCCGAGCAGGTGCTCGATTTCGATCCGTGGAAGCAGTACGGCGAGATAGACAAGGCCGACGTGACGCGCCAGTTCGAGGAGCATTACCGCGCAAATCGCGAGTATCTGCCCGACGAGGTGGCGATGACCGGCATATATACGACGCTGATAAGCGGACTTATCGACATATTCGGCTGGGACATGCTGCTGATGGCGGCCGGCATAGATCCGCAGGGATTTGGCGAGGTGGCCAACCGCTATGCTTCGTGGATGCAGCAGTATATGGACGCGCTGGCGGCGGCCGATCTGCCGTGCGTTATGATACACGACGACATAGTGTGGACATCGGGCGCGTTTTTGCATCCTGAATGGTACCGCAAATATGTGTTCCCGAATTACAAGAAGTACTTCCGGCCGATACTCGACAGCGGCAAAAAACTGATATATACGTCGGATGGCAACTATACCGAGTTTATCGACGACATCGCCGACACTGGAGTGAACGGTTTTGTAATGGAGCCCTGCACCGACATGGCGTACATTGCCGAAAAATATGGGCGCACGCATTCGTTCATAGGCAATGCGGATACGCGCATACTGCTGACCGGCACGCGCGAGGCGATAGAAGCTGAGGTCAAGCGCTGCATGGACATAGGCAAGTCGTGTCCGGGATTCATAATGGCGGTGGGCAATCACATACCGGCCAATACACCCGTTGAAAACTGCCTGATATACGAGGAAGCGTATCGCAAGTACTGCCGCCGCTGAGACCGGCGGCATAAGGAGGCGTAAGTATGCGCATATTATCCAGGAGCGAGTACGAGGAGCACATCGCACAGACGCGCGACGCGCGCATGGACTGGTGGCGCAAGGCCAGGTTTGGCATGTTCGTGCACTTCGGCCTGTATTCCCAGCTGGGGCGCAACGAATGGGTGCAGACGCTTGAGAACATACCCGTGGACGAGTATGCCAAGCTCGCCGATACGTTCAACCCCAAGCCGGGTGCGCCGCGCGAGTGGGCGAAGCTTGCCAAGGCCGCAGGCATGAAGTACATGGTGTTGACTACGCGCCACCATGAGGGCTTTTCGCTGTGGGATTCGAAGGCCAACCCGTTTAACTCGGTCAACTATGGGCCGCATCGCGATATAGTGCGCGAGTTCGTAGACGCGTGCCGCGAATTCGACCTGAAGATAGGCTTCTATTCGTCGCTGATGGACTGGCATCATCCGGATGGCTGGCGCTGTGCGTTTGACAGCGAGGCCCGCAAACGGTTCACCGACTACATAGAGGCGCTGAACACCGAACTGCTGACCAATTACGGCAAGATAGACATACTCTGGTACGACGTGAGCTGCCCAATGGAGAGCTGGGAAGGCTGGAATTCGCTGGAGCGCAACCAGCGCCTGCGCGCGTTGCAGCCCGACATAATCATCAACAACCGCAGCTGTCTGGCGGAGGACTTCGGCACGCCCGAAGGCCACATAAAGGCCGAAGACCGCGATTGGGAAGCGTGCATGACGTTCAACGACATATCGTGGGGCTATGTGGACGCCGAGCAGGCGCTGCCGCATGCGTATACCGCGCCGCGCATACTCAAGATGCTCAACACCTGCACGGCGGGCGGCGGCAATCTGCTGCTAAACATCGGCCCGGAGCCGGACGGTTCAGTGCCCAAGGATGCCATAGCGCCGCTGGAGCAGGTGGGCCGGTGGCTTGAAAAGCATGGCGCGGCGGTGTACGGCGACAAGGGTGGCCGGCTAAGCGATGGATGGATGGGCGGCGGCAATGGCGTGTGCGGCACGTCGATAAGCCGGGACGGCACGCATGTGTATCTGTGGAACTGGATCTGGCCCAAGGCGGGCGAGATGGGCTTGGGCGGATACATGGATGCGCCGGTCGCAGTCAAGTTGTACGTAGACGGTCAACCGCAGGATGTTGATTTTGAACTGCGCGGCCAGCGGTTGCTGCTCAAGAACCTGCCCGCGCGCACGCCGGATAAAACGGCAGGAGTGGCGCTGTTTGAGCTGATATTCGATAAGAAGCCGCGCTATCACGCGTTCAGCTATTATCCGCAGCTCAGCGGCGGGCGCGACTACTCGCCGGAAGGCAAGATCTGAGTTACAATATTTGCACACAGGCAAATTGCGCAGCCCCGTGTAACGCGCGGGGCTGCTTTGTGCGCCGGGGAGACAGCATGAAGATTGCGACGTGTGCTGAGGCGGCTGAGCTGGAGAATGCGAGGCAACTAAGCCGGCATGCGCAAGGTGGCTGAGCCGGAGAATGCAAGCCAGCTAAGCCGGCATGTGCAAGGTGGCTGAGCTGGAGAATGCGAGGCAACTAAGCCGGCATGTGCAAGGCGGCTGAGCCGGAGAGTGCGAGGCAACTAAGCCGGCATGTACAAGGCGGCTGAGCCGGAGAGTGCGAAGACACCAAACCAGTATGTGTCAAGGCGTCTGAGCATGTGATGCTGCCGAGCCAGCATGCGCCCCAAATGCGCCCAGCGCGCAGAGTCAGCGCATGGTAGAATGCTGAGCCGGTGCATTGCGAGGCAGTTGAAACCAGTATTCGGGGCCACCGAGTCATTGCGCCCGAGTGGTCGAGTCTGAGCATCGGATGCCGCCGAGCTTGATTATACAATACCGCCGCGCCAGTGCGTGATCAGGCTGCGACTTCAGTGAACGATCAGCCAAAGGCATCGGATAAACGCGGCCGAGTGCAAACTGCGCGTCGCCAGTGCCGTGGTCGGTGCGCACCGCGCTGGTCACGGCTTGGATTGGGTTCGCCTTTATGCCGGCGGTTGTAAGAAATAACCGTCAATGGCGCAATAAGTGCTTGCAATTTTGCGGCATAGGCGTATAATGAATGTGTTTCTGGCTTTTGCCAATAATGACCATGGAGGTTAGTTCGATGAGCGAAAACTGTTCACACGATTGCTCCAGCTGCTCGCTGGACTGCTCTAGCCGCAAGAGCGAGAGCTTGCTTGCCGAGCCGCATAAGGGCACGCATGTAAAGAAGGTAATAGGCGTAGTAAGCGGCAAGGGCGGCGTGGGCAAGTCGATGGTTACGGCGCTGCTGGCGGTAGGCGCGCGGCGCATGGGACTGGAGACTGCGGTGCTGGATGCCGACATAACCGGCCCCTCGATACCCAAGGCGTTCGGCCTTAAGGATAAGGCGTATGGTTCGGAAGACGGCATATTCCCGGCTCAGACCAAGACCGGCATAAAGGCGATGTCGTTGAATCTGCTGCTGGAAAACGACACCGATCCGGTAGTGTGGCGCGGCCCGATAATCGCGGGCACCGTAAAGCAGTTCTGGACGGACGTGCTGTGGGGAGACTGCGACATAATGTTCATAGACATGCCTCCGGGAACCGGCGACGTGCCGCTGACGGTGTTCCAGTCGCTGCCGCTTGACGGCGTGATAATCGTGACCTCGCCGCAGGAACTGGTTGGCATGATAGTCGAAAAGGCGGCCAACATGGCGGCGATTATGAACATACCCGTACTGGGCCTGGTTGAAAACATGTCGTATATCGACTGCCCGGACTGTGGCAAGCGCATATACCCGTTCGGCGAGAGCCATCTGGCCGAAATAGCGGCGCGCCATGGCATAACCTGCACCGCACAGTTGCCGATCAATCCCAAGCTTGCGGCAGCGTGCGACCGCGGTGCGATAGAGCTGTTCGAAGGCGACTGGCTCGACGCGATGCTGAACGAGATCACCAAGTAAGCGTAATGCCGGTTCAAAAGGGCATGTAAAGCAATGCGAGGACGCGCTTCACCTTGACCGTAATGGCCGAGGTGGAGCGCGTCTTTTGGTCATGCGCCGAGCGGGATATATCGCATGGAGCAGAACCCTGAATGCATGGAACATGGCCGCAAATGCATGAAGCAATGCTATTGTGCAGGGGATATTGCCGCCTGCGCCAAATTATGCGGTACATTTTTAAGCGCCGCCTCTGGCAAAAACAAGCCGACTGCGCGAAGCTGGAAACGGCGTTAACGCCAAAGCCGGCGTACATGGCGGACGCTGTCATGGTACTGGCAGCATGCTCAGCGTCGTGCGGCGATGTCGCGTGCGATCTCCTCCATGCGCGGATAACTGTACTCAAAGAATTCCTTGAACGCCTCGCAGAAGCGATTGAGTCCTGGGCGCATGCGAACCTCGCCGGTTACGGCATCGGTCACCGGTATCATGGGCTCGCGGTCCCGCTTGCAGCCGCCGCGACACAGCCCGGCCCATTTGCAGCCTGTGCATTCGGGTGAAGTATAGTGCGACTGCGTGCGGAACTCGTCGGCTATGGGACTGCGCGAGAGCGCATGGAATGAGGACGCATTGATATTGCCCATGCGCCAGCGGTCCAGCACGTAGAAGTCGCATGGATATACGCCGCCATCGCCTTCTATCAGATAATACACGCCACAGCGGCCCTGCATTGCGCAGTTTTCGGGCGTTTGACCCAGCAGTATGCCTATGTAGTTGTCGAATGTGCGCACCGAAACGTACTTGCGATGGAAGTACGCCTCGTAGTACAGGTCAAACGTGGTCTTTAAAAAGCCCAGATAATCCGCCGCGTTGAGCGAGTAGTCCTGAGTCTGCCCGTCAAAGCCATCCAGACAGGGTATGAATTGCAGGTATGTGTGCGGTGCGAGCGCGCGCCAGACCTCGTGCGGCGCGCGGGCTATGTAGCCGTTTACGACGCAGAGTATGTTATACTCGACGCCGGCAGTGCGCAGGCGGTCTATGTTGCGGGTCACGGTAGCGTACGTGCCGGCTCCACGCGCATCTATGCGCATCAGGTCGTGTATCTGCGCCGGGCCGTCCAGCGACACGCCGACCAGAAAGCGGTGCTGCCGGAACAGTTCTATCAGCTCGTCGGACAGCTCGAACGCGTTGGTTTGAATTGAGTTGTTGACCTGTATGTGGCGCGAGTTGTAGCGGCGCTCAAGCTCGACAAAGCGTCGGAAAAAGTCTATGCCGGCCAGCGTGGGCTCGCCGCCCTGGAACGCGAAGTTTACGCTGCCCTCTGCGTAAGTGAACGCACGGCGCACCAGCTTGTCGAGCGTATCTGTTGACATGACGCCATATGATTTAGTCTCGCGATGGCTGGTCACGTCGGCGTAGAAGCAGTATTTGCAGCGCATGTTGCACATGCTGGACACGGGCTTTATCATAAGTGAGAGTGGCGGCATGTTGACCTCCTGTGGCTCAGGCCGGTTGATATACTATATTATATACGATATCGGCTCCGTGTCAAATGTTCAGTTGCAGGTATATCATACAGGAACCGCATTGGCGATGAGAATGGCGAGGCAATGGCAATTGCGCGCGCTGAGCGATGCCGGAAGCACGGCTGTTAAACGGAGGTTGCGCAACTGTTGGCAAACGTTTAACGCCGGGAACGGCGCGCTGTAAAGCGGCGAAACGTTGTCGCTTTGATAGCGCGCGGGCTGCTTGACAGAGTGGCGCGTGCGAATTATACTATTTGATGCAGACATACATTAGCAAGAGGTGAAGGCGATTGGATACGCCTCTGGTGATAGACCTGCAGCGTTTTTCGCTGCATGACGGCGACGGCATACGTACGACGGTGTTCTTCAAGGGCTGCCCGCTGAGCTGCGAGTGGTGCCACAACCCTGAGGGGCAGCGCTTTGAGCGCGAGTGGATGTTCTACAAGGACCGGTGCATAGGCTGCGGCCGGTGCCGGGAGGGCGAGCTGACCGAGGATACCTGTCCCAGCGGCGCGCGGGAACTGGTGGGACGCGTGTATACGCTGGCTGAGCTCATGCGGTTGCTTACGCGCGACAGGCAGTGCTATGAGGTATCGGGCGGCGGCGTTACGCTGTCGGGCGGCGAGGTCATGGCTCAGGACATGTACTATGTCGCAGAGCTTGCCCGGCGGTTGGCGCGCGAGGGCATATCGGTAAACATAGATACATGCGGACTGGCGCCTTGGAGCGCGTTCGAGCGGATCATGCCGTATGCGGATACGTTTCTGTACGACATAAAGGCCATGGATCCGCAGGTACACGCGCGCTATACGGGCGTGGACAATGCGCTGATACTGGACAATCTGAAGCGGCTGAGTGCGGCGGGCGCGCGGATCAACATACGCGTGCCGGTGATACCGGGCGTGAACGACACTCCGGATGAGGTGCGCGCCATGATAGAATTTGCGCGCGCAAACGTCAAGGCAGTGCGTGTGAGCCTGTTGCCGTATCACCGATTGGGCAGCGACAAGTGCGAGCGGCTGGAAGGCCATCAGGCGCATGAGTTTGCAGTGCCATCAAATGAGCATATGGAAGAGCTTGCCGGCCAATGGCGCGCGGCGGGCTTCGCTGATGTCAGGATTGGAGGATGAACGGTCAAATGGAGGAAAGAGGCATGAACGAGCGCGTGCGCAAGCTGCGCCGGGTTAGCGTGGACACTCAGCCGCGCATAAGCATAGAGCGCGCGCGCATAGAGACCGAGACGTATAAAAAGTACGAGGGCACGATGTCGGTGCCCGAACTGCGCGCGACGGCGCTCTACGAGTACATGCGTCAGCGCAAGCTGTACATAGGCGAAGGCGAGCTGATAGTGGGCGAAAAGTCGGAGGGCCCGCAGGTCGCGCCGACGTTCCCGGAGCTGTGCTGCCACACTCTGGAGGATATGCACATAATGAACGACCGCGAACTGATATCGTTCAAGGTCGATGAGGCTGCGCTCGACTACCAGCGCGACACGGTCATACCGTTCTGGAAGGAGCGCTCGATGCGCACGCGACTGCTGGGCGCCATGACCGACGAGTGGAAGGAAGCGTACGCGGCGGGCATATTCACCGAATTCATGGAACAGCGCGGCCCGGGCCACACCGTCGGTTCCAACAAGATATACGAAAAGGGATTCCTGGATTACCAGGCCGACATAGACGCAGCGCTGGCGGCACTGGACTACATGAACGATCCTACCGCGTCCCAGCGCGCCGAGGAACTGCGCGCGATGCGCATAGCTTGCGACGCGATAATGGTCATGGGCAGCCGCTATGCTGAGTTGGCGGACGAAATGGCCAGGCAGACCGCTGACCCGGCGCGCCGCAAGGAACTCGAGCAGATAGCCGAAAACTGCCGCGTCGTGCCCGCGCATAAGCCGCGCACGTTCTGGCAGGCGATACAGATGTACTGGTTTGTGCATCTGTGCGTTACGACCGAGCTGAATCCGTGGGATGCGTACAGTCCGGGGCGCTTTGACCAGCATCTCAACCCGTTCTACAAGGCCGACACCGAGGCGGGCATACTCGACGATGCGCATGCGCTGGAGCTGCTGGAGTGCCTGTGGGTCAAGTTCAACGATCAGCCCGCGCCGCCCAAGGTAGGTGTAACGCTCAAGGAGAGCGGCACGTATACCGACTTTGCCAACATCAACACCGGCGGCATAACGCCCGATGGCGAGGACGGCGTCAATCCGGTCAGCTACCTGATACTGGACTGCATGGACGAGATGAAGCTGCTTCAGCCGTCGTCGAACGTGCAGATCAGCCGCAAGACGCCGCGGCGGTTCCTCAAGCGCGCGTGCGAGATCTCGCGCAAGGGCTGGGGCCAGCCCGCGTTCTACAACACCGAGTCGATCATCTCGGAGCTGATGAACGCCGGCAAGAGCCTGGCGGACGCGCGCAAGGGCGGCACCAGCGGATGCGTCGAGACCGGCGCATTCGGCAATGAGGCGTACATACTGACGGGCTACTTCAACATACCCAAGATGCTGGAGCTGGCGTTGCACGACGGCGTGGATCCGCGCACCGGCAAGCAGTTGGGCCCGCACACGGGCACGCTCGCTGAACTGGATAGCTATGACAAGCTGTACGCGGCGTTCACTGCGCAGATGAAGCATTTCATTGACATCAAGGTGCGCGGCTCGAACGTGATTGAGTCGCTGTATGCGCGGTACATGCCGGTGCCGTTCCTGTCGGTCATAACCAATGACTGCATAGCGCGCGGGCGCGACTACAACGCGGGCGGCGCGCGCTACAATACCAGCTATATACAGGGCGTGGGCATAGGCACGATAACCGACTCGCTCGCGGCAATTAAGAAGTATGTTTACGAGCGCGGCGACGTGACGCTGGAGCGGCTGGTAAACGCACTGGAGCATGACTTTGAGGGCGAGGACTGGCTGCTGGCGCTGCTCAAGACGCGCGCGCCCAAGTACGGCAACGACGACGACTATGCCGATTCCATAATGAGCCAGGTGTTCCACGACTACCTGGGCATGATAAGCGGCCGGCCCAACATGCGCGGCGGCATGTATCGGGTGAACATGCTGCCGACGACGTGCCACGTGTATTTCGGCGAGGTCATGCAGGCTACGCCCAATGGCCGGCGCGCTGGCAAGCCGCTGAGCGAAGGCATATCGCCGACGCAGGGTTCGGACTCGTGCGGCCCGACGGCGGTTATACGTTCGGCAGCCAAGATGGATCACCTTATGACTGGCGGCACGCTGCTGAATCAGAAGTTCACGCCGTCGGTGGTCAAGGGCGAGGCAGGGCTGGATCACATGGCCGACCTGATACGCGCGTACTTTGACCTGGATGGCCATCATATACAGTTTAACGTCATAGACCGCGAGACGCTGTTGGCGGCGCAGCGCAATCCGGATGATTACAAGGATCTGATAGTGCGCGTCGCGGGGTATTCGGATCACTTCCGCAATCTGTCGCGCGCGCTTCAGGACGAGATAATCGCGCGCACCGAGCAGAGCTTCGAGTGAGCCGCGAACGCGTGAAACGCATGCGCCCGTGCGGCGATATTCAACGCATGCGTTCGCACGGGTGAAGACGCGGACAACTGCAAATGCGGTAAGCGCGCAACCAATGCGCATGCGATCAGTTGCGTATGAGCGCACGCGCATGCATCAATCAATTACAGCCATAGACACGTAAAGCACATACGGTCGCGCGGCGCATCTGCGCCGCGCGGCGTTGGAAAGGGATGGGCAAGATGGACAAGAGCTTTTACATCGCAAATCGCAAAGAACTGTATAGCCGCGTAGGCGAAAGCGCGCTGATAGTGCTGCTGGCGGGCCATGCGCCGCGGCGTTCGGCCGACGCGTACTATAACTTCTACTGCAACCGCAACTTTGCCTACGTGACAGGCGCGTGCGACGCCACTACTCAGGGGTTCATCTTCATGGCTGAAAAGCACGGCGAAGATGTGCATGAGACGCTGTTCATACTGCCGCCCGACGCGCATGCCGAGCGCTGGACCGGCCGTCGCATGAAGCCCGACGAGGCGCGCGAGCTGACCGGCATACAGGACATAGCGTATCTGAGCGAGTTCGAGACGCGCTTCCACAAGGCAGCGAGCGCCGCTGCACGGCTTGAGCTGTGGACGGACATAGACCGGCTGAGCTTTGCCGAAGCGGACAATGAGTCAGTAGAGTTCACCAACCGCGCGCTCAAGGCGTATCCGGCGCTGGAGTCGCACAATCTGCTGCCCTTGCTCAAGTCCATGCGCACGTTCAAGAAGCCGTGCGAGCTGGAGGCCATGCGCAAGGCCATGACGATAACCCGCGAGGGCATATTGGACATGATGCACGCGTCCAAGCCCGGGATGTACGAGTATGAGTACAAGGCCATATTTGACGCGGCGCTCACGCGCAACGGCGTGCTGGAGCCGGCATTCCAACCGATAATATCCGCGGGCAATAACAACTTCTGCATACATTATTACTCCTATACCGGTCGCGCGCAGGACGGCGACATGATACTCAACGACGTGGGCGCTTGCTGGGACAACCTGGGCAACGACGTGTCGCGCGGTTTCCCGTGCAACGGCAAGTTCTCCGAGAAGCAGCGGCTGCTCTATACCTGTGCGTACAACACGTCCAACTACATGTTCTCGATAATAAAGCCCGGCATGCCCATGGCGTCGGTCGATCAAACGGCGCGCCGGTACTGCTTTGAGCAGCTCAAAGGCATCGGCCTGTGCGACAAGTATGAGGACGTGGGCAAGTACATGTGGCATGGCGGCGCGCATCATGTGGGCTTTGACACGCACGACGTCGTGGACATGGCGCATCCGGTCGCACCGGGCATGGTATTCTGCGTGGACATTGGCATCTACTGCGAGGAGTGGGGCATAGGTTTCCGGCTGGAGGACAACTGCCTGGTGCTGGAGGACGGCTGCGAGAACCTGTCGCGCGACATACCGCGGTCGATAGATGAGATAGAGGCGGAAATGGCCCGGCGCTGAGCCGGAGTTTGATACAGGGTGGCGATTGGATATGAATGCAAATCGGGCATTTGAGCTGCTGGGCAGGCTGGCGTTCACGCGCATGAGCGGCACTGACGAGGAATTGAAGGCGGCGCAGATACTGGCGCAAGAGGCGCAGGCGGTGGGCGTAGAGCATGAGATAGAGCCGTTCACCGTGCGCGACGGCGTGGTAGAGCGCGCGACGCTTGAGGTGCTGGAGCCGTATCGGCAGACGTATGAGGTTACGGGCATGCGCCGCTCGCTGGATACCGGCGACGAGGGCATCGAGGCCGAACTTGTATATGTCGAAAATGCGCTGGATGCGAACCTTGTGGATGCGAAGGGCAAGATAGTGCTGTACAATGGCTATCTGAACTATGATCCATATGAGCGCATAAAGCGCGCGGGGGCGCTGGGTGCGATAGCGTTCTCGGGCAGCATACAGGATACCCCCGAGGATATGGAACTGGCGCTGCGCATGCTCCGGCCCAAGATGACCGACGCGTTCGGCGATCTGTATGCGGTGAATGTGCGCGCGGCGGATGCGCTGGACATGGTGCGTCGCGGTGCAAGCCGTGTGCGCATGGTGGTACGCGCGCGCAATGTCGAGCTGACCAGCCATAATGTGTATGCGACGATACCGGGCACGACATACCCTGACGAAATAGTGTCGCTGGGCGCGCACTACGACAGCGTGGAGTATTCCAAGGGCGTTTATGACAACGGCGCGGGCAGCGTGATATTGACCGAGCTCATGCGTCACTTCAGCGCGCATCCGGCGCGGCGGACGCTTAAATTCATGTGGTTCGGATCGGAGGAAGTCGGGCTGTGCGGCAGCACGCACTTCTGCGAGGCGCACGAAGCTGAGCTGAAGCGCCACAAGATCATGATAAATGTGGATGTGGCTGCGCCGATACTGGGCAGCGACAAGTGCATAGTCATGGGCGACGATGCACTGGAACACTATGTACGCGGCATGATGCGCGAGAACGGCTTCCCGGTGGATGTGTCGTCCGACACGTATTCCAGCGATTCGATACCGTTTGCAGATCATGGCGTTGCGGCGGTCAACTTTGCGCGGTTTGCGGCGCCGGGCGCGGGGTTCATACACGACCATCGCGATACGATGGACTTCCTGTCGGCGGACGCATTGGGCAAGACGCTCAGGTATGCGTTCACGTTTACCGACAAGGTGGCCAACGCGCCGGTTTTCCCGTTTGATGGCAAGGTGTCCGATGACATGAAAGCCAAGGTCGACAAGTACCTCAAGCGGCGCAAGTAAATCCAGGCGGTTCAGCATCGACTGATATCGTCTAAGCATATAATGGGGCGCGGATCGCCGGAAGCGGTTCGCGCCTTTAAATTGCTCCAGGCAGCGTGAGCCCGGCGCAGCGCGCCATATGATGAGATGTCAGGCGCTAAATGTAGTAGCGCCATGTGCAAGCGCTCAAAAAAGCGAAAAAAATATTCTGCAAGCTATTGACAAAATCCGCGATCCATGGTATACTTATTTCCGTTGCCACGCTCTACGGCAAAGGTACTCAAAGGTGATGCTGATGTAGCTCAGTAGGTAGAGCGCATCCTTGGTA
>DSLFC04102__coassemble_1362_pt1 | contig 14543 bp, 10 predicted proteins | sample DSLFC04102__metabat2_low_PE_005 | metagenome-assembled genome bin DSLFC04102 | reverse complement strand
TGTACCACATCGTTCCACGAAAATCCACTATCCTCCATACTTTTTCTTATTTTTTTCATAGCGGTTTTTCTTTGGGATGATGCAGTCCTGGCCTGTACTGTGGCATTTCCACGTGTGCAGTCGGCGTATGGCAAACCTGTGGCGACTTTGCGCCATATTAACGTTATGCATCAAGCGTCAAGAATTTTGCGTGCATATCTGTGCGGATTACGTTAAAATGCCTTTGGGCTACTCGCGTCTGACCGGTAGTATTGAGTTGGCGCTCCGGTGCGAACATAGGATCGCATTTTTGCTAAATTGAAGGAATGCGAGTGCCAATATTCACAATGCGGCGCAGCGCACTCCAACAGGCGCGCATAACGCAGGTATCCGGCACGCTGGGCGCACATATCCCGCATGACAGCGGTTGCGTTCGCCGCCGTCTAAAGTCACGCGACCATGATACGCGCATCAATGGCAGGTCGGCATGGGATTTCGCGCCACTTTTTTGGGGTTTTTGTGGTGTGCGCTGCGAGGCCAGTCGTTTTCTATGCATATATCTTTTATGTTTTTCGTCATAATTTTAAGTATCTAACAACATGCCTTGTTTATGGGAATGCGCACCACTTTTTCGGCCCATCTGCGCGTGGGATTTCACACCACTTTTTTGGGTGTCAGTTATTGGGCGTCAGTTAATGCGCGCATTGCCCGTCATTTCAATCACACGCGTCTGCGCAGGCATTCTCCCAAAAATAAAAAAACGCAACGCCCTGCGCTGCGTGAATAAACCATATGTGCAATACTGTATCCGACCTGCGGTTTCCAACGCTGCCCAACACAGTTGCCGCCGCTCCGGCATTCAGTCGGGCAGCCGCAACAGCTTGAAGTCCAGCCCGTCGCACGACACCTGAAAGTAGTCCACGCCGCGCAACCGACCGCTGAAGGCATAGCGCAGGCTCTGGCCATGCAGATGGCCATACACGACGCGCGATACGCCATAGCGCTCCATCAATTCGGTAAAGCCCGACTCGCGCTGGCGCTCGTCAAACGGCGGATAGTGTATCAACACGCAGACCGGTCGCCCCTGCGCCACGCGCTGCGCGCTTTTGAGCGCCATCTCCAGGCGCATGACCTCGCGGCGGTACAGCTTGGCGTCCTGGGCGTCCTCGCCGACTACGGTCCAGCCGCGCGTGCCGCAGTATACCCAGTCATCCAGCGCCACACAGTCGTTTTGCAGCGCATACATGCCCTTGCCCAGCGCGGTCCGCACCTGCGTAACCGACGACCACCAGAAGTCGTGGTTGCCGCGCACCAGCACCTTGCGGCCTGGCAGCGCGGCCACCGCCTCTATGTCGGGCATAGCCTGCTGAAGCGTCATCGCCCAGCTGAAGTCGCCGGGCAACAACACCACGTCCTGCTCGTCCACGCGCGCGCGCCAATCGGCGCTTATGCGTTCAAAGTGATTCGCCCAGTGCTCGCCAAACACGTGCATGGGCTTGGCGCACCAGCCGGACAGGTGCAGATCGCCTATCGCATAGACGGCCAATACCTTCACCTCCGCTTGTGCGCCGGGTCGCGCCGACTCAGTCGGCCTCCAGCGCGTCGCGCCGTGCGCGCTTGTTCTTTACCGTGGGCTCATCCTCGTCCTCGTCCTCATCCTCGTCGTCATCGTCCGAGCCGAACGCGGACTCCATCTCGTCGAACTCGCGCGGCGGTATGTCGTCGCCCAAGTCGTCTATCTGTATTTCGTCCATCGTGCTCACCATGTCTATATCCAGCGGCGACGTCTCTACGGTACCCTCGTCGTTGTCGGACTGAGCGTTGGCGGCGTTGCGCCGGCCCATCTCCTTGAGGCACAGCAGGCAGTACTCGCTGCCAGGCACCGCCGGGCGCTCGCCACACTCAGAGCACAGTTCGCTCAGCGTATCGCGATCGTGCTCGCCCTTGACCTCGCGGCGGCATACCGAGCACAGCTTCTCATCGTCGGTTATATAGTTAAGCTCACACCTGGGACATTTCCGAAATGCCATATTATACCCTCCCCCAACGTATGACCTGAAGAGCACAGCATGTTACGCCGATTTGCTTCAATCGCCGTACATTATAACCCACCATAATACCGGTATGCAAGGGTCTGAGATAATTTTACTGTTAAAGATAGTGCAAATTATCCTGCTCTCCAGCCCGCCAGGTCAAATACGTCCCGCACGCGTCCGCCCGGCGCGACTTGCCCGCGCGCAGCCAGTCCGCTTTTCAGCCACACGCCGCGCCTGTTTCAAAGCGGCACATGCATCAACGAACATCCACGGCGGCTTTAATTGTCCATCCACGATCAAAACGACGGGCTTCGCCGCACATGCATCCGCGCATATCCACGGCGAATCGTCATGCACGATCAAAACGATGGGCTTCGCCGCACATGCATCCGCGCATATCAACGGCAAATCGTCATCCGCAATCAAAACAACCGGCTACGCCGCACATGCTTCCGCAATTATCAACGTCGAATCGTCATGCACGATCCTGTGCCTGACCGCCACTCCGCATGTCAGCGGCATCAGTCGCAGCTACTGCTTCCGGCGCCTCCGTCGGCATCAGCGCATCCAATCGCTCAAGCAGCTTATCCATACCCTGACGGCTCTGGGCCGACACCGGCAGCACCTCCCAGGGCTGCACCTGCAGCGCGCGGCAGATCGCCTGCACCGAGCGCCCCACCTGCGCGCGGCTGAGCTTGTCGGCCTTGGTCGCCACGACGGTGAAGTCCAGTGCATAGTGGCGCAGGTACTGCACCATCAGCGCATCGTCAGCCGAAGGCTCATGGCGGCTGTCCACCAGCATCAGCACGTGTTTAAGCCCTGATGCGTTGCTCAGATAACCCTCGATCATGCCGCGCCAGCGCTCCTTCTCGTCGCGCGACACGCGCGCAAATCCATACCCGGGCAAGTCGACCAGCACAAATTCGCGTCCGTCCTGCGCATAGAATTTAAACAGGTTTATCAGGCGCGTCTTGCCCGGCTCTGACGACGTGCGCGCCAGCTTCTGGTTGTGCCCCAGCGCGTTTATCAGCGACGACTTGCCCACATTAGATTTGCCCGCCACCGCCATCTCATACGCGCCGCCCGCGGCCAGCTCGTCGGCCTGCGCCAGCGATGTCATGAACTCCGCACGCTTTATTACCATCTGATTCCTCCATCTCCATATAGACCGCGCCGCCCGCTGGGGCCATATGCCCGGGCGGGCGGCGCGCTGTGCCCGGCTATTGACCGGGCGTACATCCGCATTTAGTTCGCAGTTGTGCCGATGTGGCGCCGCGCTATTGCGGCTTTACCAGCACCGTGTCCAGCGCCTGCTCGACGCTGCCGATCAGCTTTACGTCCAGCTTGGCGCGTACCTCGCCGGGTATCTCGTCCAGGTCGCTGGCGTTGTCGCGCGGCAGCAGCACGGTATGTATGCCCATTCTGTGCGCCGCCAGCACCTTTTCCTTGACGCCGCCTATCGGCAGCACCTTGCCGCGCAGCGTTATCTCGCCGGTCATGGCCACGTCCTGGCGCGCCGGACGGCCGGTCAGCGCCGAAGCCAGCGCGCACGTTATCGTGACGCCCGCGCTCGGGCCGTCCTTGGGCACCGCGCCCTCGGGCACATGTATGTGCAGGTCGCTCTTCTTATAGAAATCGCTGTCCAGCCCCAGCGCGTCCGAACGCATCCGTATCACGCTCAGCGCCGCGCGCGCAGACTCCTGCATTACGTCGCCCAGCTGGCCGGTCAGATCCAGATGGCCGTTGCCCGGCATGACCGCAGCCTCGACCGCCAGCGTCTCGCCGCCGGCCGCCGTCCACGCCAACCCGTTGACCGTGCCCACCTCGGGCTCCCGGTCGGGCTCCTGGCGATGGTAGCGCGGCGTACCCAGCATGGGCTTCAAGTCGTCGCAGGTGATCGTTATATGCTTTAGGTCCTTGTCCTCTATGAACCGGCACGCGGCCTTGCGGCACAGCGCGCCAATCTCGCGCTCGAGCTGGCGCACGCCGGCCTCGCGCGTATAGCCGTCAATCAGCGCCTCTATCGCGTCGTCGCGCAGCTTCACGCGCCGCTTGTCCAGGCCGTGTTCCTTGAGCTGCTTGCCCAGCAGGTGGCCGCGCGCTATCTCCAGCTTCTCGCCCGACGTATAGCCCTCTATCTCAATTACCTCCATGCGGTCCAGCAGCGGCCGCGGTATCGTGTCCAGCGAGTTGGCCGTCATTATGAACAGCACCCCCGACAGGTCGAACGGTATCTCCAGATAGTGGTCGCGGAACGCAAAGTTCTGTTCGCCGTCTAGCACCTCCAACATCGCGCTGGCCGGATCGCCCTTGTAGTCGGCGCCCATCTTGTCTATCTCGTCCAGCAGGAACACCGGCGTCATGCTGCCAGCCTGGCGTATCGCCGAGATTATGCGCCCGGGTATTGCGCCTACGTAGGTGCGCCGGTGGCCGCGTATCTCAGCTTCATCGCGCACGCCGCCCAGCGACACATGCGCCAATGGCCGCTTGAGCGCCCGCGCTATCGACTGCGCTATCGACGTCTTGCCCACGCCGGGCGGGCCCACCAGGCACAGGCACGGCCCCTTCATGTCGTTTTTGAGCGCGCGCACCGCCAGGTACTCTATCAGGCGCTGCTTTACGCGCTCCAGGCCATAGTGATCCTTGTCCAGCGTCTTGCGCGCGCGCACGGTGTCTATCGGAGCCAGCTGGCGCTTGCCCCACGGCAGGCTCAGTATCCACTCGACATATGTGCTGGCAATCGCTATTTCGGGCGTGCCCGGCGCCATCGACTCCAGCCGTTCCAGCTCGCGCTCGACCTTGTCGCGCGCCTCTGCATTCAGCGGCAGGCGCTTGAGCTTTTCGCGGTACTCGGTCACGTCGCCGGCCTCGCGGTCGCCCAGTTCCTTTTGTATCGCGCGTATCTGTTCGCGCAGATAGTATTCCTTCTGGCTCTTGTCGATCTGCTCGCTGACGCGCTTTTGTACGCTGGCCTCGATCTCGATGAGCTGCTGAGTGCGGTTGAGCATGCGGCACACCGCGTCCAGCCGCGCGCCGACCTCGGCCGTCTCAAGCAGCTTTATGCGCTCAGGCACATGGTTTATCATGTGCGTCGCCAGCATGTCCGCCAGCCGCGAGGGATCCTGTTCACTTTCGAGTTTGCGCAGGTAGTGTTCGGGTATCGTATCCACGGAGTCGGAGATGCGCTTGACCAGCGAGCGCGCGACGTTCATGTACGCTTCCAGCTTGACCTCGCTCATCGCGCGGCGATCGGCCACGCGCTGTGCGCGCGCTATCTCATACGGCCTGAACCTGCGTATGTCCACCAGCACCGCGCGCGATATCCCCTGCACCCCAATGCTGAGCACGCCTCTGGGCAATTTTACAACGCTCATTATATTGGCAATCGTGCCCACCATATACATATCCTTCAGCAGCGGCTCCTCGACTTCGTCGTCGCGCTGCGCCACCAGCAGCACCGGCTGCTTGGCGGCAAACGCGGCCTCGACCGCCGCGCGCGACTTCTCGCGCCCGACCTCCAGCCGCACCGGCTCGCCCGGGAACACGACCATGCCCCGCAGCGCTATCATGGGCAGCACCTCGGTGCCGTCGGGCTGCGGGCCGAACTCTATGCCGCTGTCAGGCCCGTCCTGGCCCGCGTCGGGGGCGTCGGAGGCTTCGGGCGCTTCAGGCGCTTCGGAGGCGTCCGCACCGGAGCCCTGCTCCAGGTCCAGCGCCGCCGCTATAAGTTCATCCAGTTTATCATCCAACCTAGATTCGTTTGGCAAGACCGTTCCTCCTTCCAAAGCGCGTCATGCGGCGCGCCTTGGCCATGTCGCTATGCGTATATCTATTGTACTACTTTTTTGCGTCATGTAAATAGGCCATGCGCTTGGAATTTATGGCTCAGGAGCGCACTATGCCCACATTGCTCATCAGCGGCCCGCGCAGGCAGATCGCTCCGGCAAGGTAGTCCACCCGCTCCCCGTCAAAGTAAAACCTCACGCTCTTTATATCCGGCAATTCGCACATGGTGTTGACTATCGAGTACACCAGCGCGCGCGCCTCGTCGGCGCTCATGCCCTGGCACGCCTGATAGAACGCGCCCGACAAGTTGATGAGCACCTGATCGCTGTCCACGCGCACGCCCAGCACGTCCGCATCGGTCACGCCCTGGGGCATCGCGCGGCGCGCCCCGCCGTCTTCGGGCGCCTCCATCAGGAGCTTGAGCAGCGCGCGCGGATTGTCCACGTCATAGCGCGACACCGCGATATCGTACGGCTTGAGCACCGCAGGCTCTCCGGATGGATAGTAGACCCGCGCCACTTCGCCCACCAGCGAGTCAAAGTCGCTGCGGCGCATTATCCCGTCGTCAAACGTGTACACCACTTCGCCGTTTATGTCAGTAAGCTCGGTCAGCGTTATGCCGTTTATGTCGCACAGCACGCCGTCGACCTCGGGCACAAAGCCGCAGATACTGCGCGTAAGCGCGCCCATCGCCAGTGCGGTCGATATGCCGTTGCGCTCAAAGTACTCCATTATCTTGCCGTTGAACGACAGCACCGCTATACGGTTGCCGTCGTCGGATACGACTATCGCCGGCGTTCTGCGCAGGTACTCGCTGTCCGACGGCATCAGCCGCGAATACGTGAGCGTATCGTCCGGCCCGCGCAGCAGCTGCTCCACCACCGCGCCCAGATAGTCGTCGCCCTCGATGCGCACCGAACGCACCTCGGGCAGAATATACTCGCCACCCGCGGCGCCAAAGTACAGCGTCATATACCGCTCCAGCACCGCGCTCTCGTCGCTGTCAAAGCGCGCCTGTTCGGAGGCGGCCTGCGTCCACTCGGCGTCCAGCTCCGTGCCAAACCGGTTCAACGTGCCCGTGGGCAGCTGTATTATGCATTCTTCGCGGTCGTTTATCAGCACGTTCACGTAGTCCATGTCGCTCAGCTCCAGCAGCGAATTGACCAGCGCTGCACGCAGCGAATGCAACTGCTCAGGATCCAGCATCCGCGCGTCTATCGACAGGTTGACGGTGGCCACGCGCTGACTTACCTCCAGCGAGAGCAGCTGTATGTCGTCGGCGTCGGCTCCCAGCTCATCCAGCACGGCCTCGACCACGGCCTCCTCCAGCGTAAGATCGCTGCCATACGTGACCTCGCGCACGTCGGTCACCAGGTTGAGCCCAATTGCATCGGGGTGATATATCACGACGCTGCGCACGCGGTCGGCGCGGCTATCGCCTATCGGCGCCAGCGGCACCGCCGCCTCGGGCTCGGGTATCTGGCCCACCACGTCGGCATTGAGCACGACCTGGCGATTGCTGCGCAGCATCAGCGCCACGCCCGCGACCACGGCCAGTAACACCACCGCGCCCGCTATCAGCCAGGCGGTGCGCTGGCGGTGGTTCAGTCCATCAAACAACTTCACTTGACGCTATCCCTCCAGCAGGGCGCTCAGCGACGCATACGCTATCTTCCACACTTCGCCCTCGCGATGCAGCCGCACCGGGAACGACAACAGCTCGCGCGCCGAACCATCGCCCAGCGTAAACGTCGCGTCGACGCACACCGTCGCGCCCTGTCCATCGTCGGTCACCATCGCATCGCCCACCGTATACTCGGTCAGCGCGAACGTGCGCGCCTGCATGTCGGCGGTGAACTCGTCCAGCGTGGGGCGATTGCCCGACGCGTCCTGGGCGGCTATCAGCTGATACAGCTCTTCCCAGCTCTTGGACTGCAGCTCGGCCAGCGCCTGACCCAGCGCGTTGCGCGGCGTCAGCACCAGGCTCTGGTCGCGGCGCACCACATCCAGCATCAGGCTCGGATCGCCCAGCGCGTCGGCGTAAAAGTTAAGCCGCGGCACGCGCTCGCCCGGGCGATTGCCTTCGCCATCGTAATCTATAAGCAGCTGCACGCGGTCGTACTCGCCCAGGTCGGTGACCGCGCACACTATCGACTGCAAAGCCAGCAGTCGCCGCCGCGGCACCTCGCTCGCCCAGTATTCGTCGCCCTGCCATGCGGCGGGCGCATCGCCGGGCAGATCCATGAACTCCTTTGACAGCGTCACAAACAGTATGCCTTCGCGTTCCTCCACGCCCAGCACCTGCGTGCCGGCCGGCACCAGTGCGGTCAGCTCCGGATGATCGGCGCTGGGGCCTTTTATCAGTTCCTCGATTATGTACTTTTCAACGCGCGTGTCCATCGCCGACTCAATCGTGCGGCACTCAGTGGACATAAAGCCCGTGTCCTGAAATTCGAAGTACAGCGTGACCGACTGTTCCTCGCCCAGCGCGCTGTCGGCGTTGGGCGATACGGGCTGATATGTGGGCTGATCGGGCGCCTGGGTCGTCAGATGCCCGCTGAGCGGATCCAGCGAGCAGCCCGTCAGCAACAGCGCCAGCAGGCCCAACGCCAGCGCGGCTATGCGTTTTGTGCGTTTCAATTGATACCATCACTCCATGCGCCCGGCGCGGTACAGGCCGCGCGCGGCGTTATTTGGGCAGTGTGACCGTAAACACCGAGCCCTTGTCCTCGACCGACTGCACGTTTATCGTGCCGCCGTGCAGCTGCACTATCTGACTGACTATCGACAAGCCCAGGCCCGTGCCGCCGGTCTCGCGTGAGCGCGCCTTGTCCACCCGGTAGAACCGGTCGAATATATGCGCTATGTCGGCGGCAGGTATGCCTATGCCGGTGTCCGACACCTTGATTATCGCGCTGCGGGCGTTTTCGCCCAGCTCCACGCGCACGCGGCCGCCCGCCGGCGTATACTTTATGGCGTTGTCGATGAGGTTGTAGAACACCTGCTGTATCTTGCTGGCGTCGCCCTCGACGACCGGCGCGGCATGCGCCTCCAGCGTAAGGTTTATCTCGCGGTTGCGCGCCAGCGGCGTCAGGCGCTTGACCGTGTCGGCCAGCATCTCGTCCAGCTGCAAGTCGCCCAGCCTCAGCCGCATCTCGCCGCTGTCCATGTTGACCAGCGTCAGCAGATCGACTATTACCGAGTTAAGCCTGTCTATTTCCTTATTTATGTCGGTTAAGAACTCGCGCGTCATCTCGGGCTCGAACGTGTCCTGATATATAAGCGATTCTATTAGTATTTTCATCGTCGCCAGCGGGGTCTTGAGCTCGTGCGACGCATTGGACACGAACTGGCTGCGCGAGCGGTCCAGGTTTTCGAGCTTTTCGCTCATCATGTTAAACGCCGCCGCCAGCTGAGCGTACTCTGAATGGCCGCGTATTATCACGCGGTGGCTGAAGTCGCCCACGCTCATGTGCTCTATGCCCTCGCTGAGCGCCTTTATTGGCTTGGTCACCATCCGCGACAGCAGCAGCACCATCAAAAGCGTCACCAGCGCCACGCCTATCAGCCAGTACACCATCTGAGTCTGCATATACGTAAGCCGGCTGTACAGCTCCTGCTCGTTGACCGAATAGAGCAGCACGCCTATCACCTTGTCGCCCGACACTATGCTGGACGCGTACAGACCGTATATCGACGCATCGCCGGCAAACCCCAGCCGGCTCAGCAGCCAGTTGCCGCTGGGCTGAGTCTCCTTATAAAAGCTGTATGCGCTGGACTTTTCGCCGCTGAGCACCGCTACGACCTCGGGATGTTCCAGCCGGGCGCCATTGAGCTGCGAAAACGCGTCGGCCTGCACCGTGCCATACGCGTCCAGTACCAGCACGCGCCCGCCGTACTCGCGCGACGCGGTCACAGCGGACTCGTACAGCGCGCCGGCGTCCTGATCCGCCAGGTCGGACGCCACGCTTATCGCCAGTTCCTCGGCGATGCGCTGCTCCTCCTGCACGCGCTGGCTGAACATATAGTCGCCCACCAGCTGTATCAGCGACGCCGCGACTACGTAAAACGCCACGCCTATTATCAGCAGATACAGCAGCAGCAGCTTCCAGCGCACCGACGCGACCAGGTTTTTAATCCTTGTCAGTGAAATAGTAACCCACTCCCCACTTGGTGAAGATGTACATGGGCTGCGCCGGGTTCTTCTCTATCTTTTCGCGCAGGCGGCGTATGTGCACGTCCACCGTGCGCAGGTCGCCCAGGAACTCGTACTTCCATATGCTCTCCATCAGCATCTCGCGGCTGAACACCTTGCCGCGATTGGTTATGAACAGCTGCAAGAGGTCGAATTCCTTGGCGGTCAGGTTGACGTCGCGCCCGGCTATCGACACAGAGCGGTTGTTGAAGTTGACCGTCAGGTCGCGCACGGTTATCTGCGACTGCTTTTCCTCGGGCTTGGACGCGCCCACGCGCCGCAGTATCGTCTTTATGCGCGCCTTGACCTCCAGTATGTTGAAAGGCTTGGTCATGTAGTCGTCCGCGCCGTACTCAAGGCCCAGGATCTTGTCCATGTCCTCGCCCTTGGCGGTCAGCATGATTATCGGTACAGTGCTCTTTTCGCGTATGCGCTGGCAGACCTCTATGCCGCTCATGCGCGGCAGCATCACGTCCAGCAGTATCAGATCGAAATCCTCGCTTTCGAATTTGGCCAGGGCCTCCTCGCCGTCGGCTGCGGACACCGTTTCATATCCATCCTGTTCGAGTGAGAATTTGAGCCCCTTGAGTATCAACGGCTCGTCGTCAACGAGCAACAGTTTTTTTGCCATATATAAACCCCTCTCCCGCGCCGCGCACCGGCGCGTCCTGAACGGGCGCGGCTTTGACTTATCGCCGCCGCGCGTGCCTCCGGGCAATCTAAAAATACCCATATATACCTTTATTATAGACAAATCTGCCGCCAATTACAAGCCCTGGCGCACTCGGAGCATGATTTAACATGTCTTTATGCACACACGCAGGCAAAAGTGTTGTATAATCCTGATATATGCAACTCGTCGCCCGACTCACCCGGGCAGGGACAAAAAAAGGAGTTTTGATTATGGCTTCATCGCAAACGCGTACGCGAGTGCTGGCCGTGCTGCTGGCGCTGCTGCTGATGCTGGCAAACGCCGCGACCGCACTGGCTTACGATTCGGATCACCCCGAGGTGTTGACCGACTCCGACTTGGTCGCCGCCAGCGCGATTCTGATAGACGGCCACACCGGGCGCGTGCTCTATCAAAAGGATCCCGACACGGTGCGATACCCGGCATCGACTACCAAGATAATGACGCTGCTGCTCGCACTGGAAAACGTCGACGACCTCGACGCGACGATTACCATACCCAAAGAGGCCAATCAGTACCCTGAAGGCTCGTCGCTGGTGGGCCTGTACACTGGCGAGGAGATGACCTGGCGCACGCTCTTGAACGTATTTTTCATCTGCTCGGGCAACGACGCCGGCATAGCGATTGCAGTGCTCATTGCCGGCAGCGAGGAAGCGTTTGCCGACATGATGAACGAGCGCGCTCAGGAGATCGGCTGCACCAACACCCACTTCACCAATCCCCACGGCTTCCACGACCCCGACCACTACACCACCGCGCGCGACCTGGCCATGATAGCGCTGGAAGCCATGAAAAATCCGGAGTTCCGCACGATAGCTTCCACCACCAATTACACTATACCCGCCAACAACAAGCGCTCCGAAGCCACCACCAAGTGGACCAAAAACCAGTTCATAGCCCGCAACGATCCCGCGATGCAGTACAAGTACGTCTACGGCACCGGCATAAAGACCGGCTATACCAGCAAGGCCGGTCAGACCTTCGTGGGCTCAGCCACGCGCGACGGCGTGGATCTGATAAGCGTGGTGCTGCTGTCCTCGACCGACGGCAAGTGGATAGACTCGATAAGGCTGATGGAGTACGGCTTTGCGACTTACAAGAGCTACGATCCGGTCGCGCTGTACAATCAAAGCCCGCTGGACGTGTCGGTCAGCGATTTCGCATCGGACGATCCCAGCGGCGGCCTGGTGCGCCTGAACATTTCGTCCAGCTATACCGACCCCATATGCGCCACATCTGAGGAAATAGAGGCCATCAACTCCGGCTTTGCCTCGATGCTGTCCACCAACTTCACGCGCGAACTCAAGGCGCCCGTGTCTGAGGGCGAGGTCATGGGCACGCTGACTTACACCGCGCCCAGCGGCGACAAGTACTACTTCACCATGACCGCCGCCAACTCGGTCGCCGCCGCGCCCGCGACCGACCTGCCCTCTATCGACGAGCTTATGCAGCCCGATGAGGCCGCCGGTGAAACCACGACCAGCCCGCTGATCTGGATAGTGCCGCTGGCCGCCGTGATAGGCGTGATGCTCATCATGATCGCAATCAACAACGCGCGCACGCGCAGTCGCCGCCGCTCGGCTTCCCGCCGCAGCTACGGCTCCTATGACCCATACCGGCGGCGCAAGTGACACGCCCCGCCAGACCTTATTATTTCGAACTTATATTTACCGGCAGTACCGTCTCTGCGCGGCCGCCGGCTGGCGCGCCCTGCTGACTCGGGGCGCGCATTGCTGTAATATTTGTGTGAAATCTCATATTCTCACATATATTAGCCGGAATTTTGAAACTTGATGTACTTTTTACAGTCTAAATATACGTAAGCTCCGCGCTGACGCGGGCCCCGCGCCGACGCGAAATAATACGCAATGGAGTGATAGCATATGCACCGCAGATTAATCACGGCCCTGGTCGCGATATTGCTGGCGTTTGCGCTGGTCATACCCAGCGCGCTGGCTGACGATTCAGTCGGGCTCATCTCGCGGGCCGCGCGCGCCACGGCCACAGCAACCGATAAAGCCACGCCTGAACCGGACAAGCCCGGCTCCGCGACCGCCGTGCCGACCATAAAACCTGTCTCATCAACCCGGCCCACCGCAACGGCTAAGCCCACCGCGACCAGCCGGCCGACCGCCAAACCCACCGCGACGCCCACCGCCGCTCCCACTGAAGAGCCGACGATTGCGCCGACCGCGATACCCACGCTCGAGCCTCAGCCCACGGCGACGCCGCTACCGCTGCCGTTGCGCGAGGATGATCGGGGCGACCTGGTAAAGCAGATACAGACGCGGCTGAGAGAGCTGGGCTTTCTGAACGACACCGCCGACGGCATATTTGGCCCCAACACGCTCAAGGCCGTAAAGGCGTTCCAGGAATTCGTATACGAATACCTCTCGCTCGAGCTGCACTACATCGACCCCAATGCAACTCCGGAACCCACAGCCGAGCCGACTCCTACCCCGGAGCCGACCGAGGAACCCACCCCAACGCCCACTGAGGCGCCTACCGAACGGCCCACTGCGATGCCTTCGCTCGCGCCCGGCGAGTCGGCCGCGCCCGGCACACCCGTGCCCGCCACCGCCGCGCCCGCTACATCCACGCCTGCGCCCACGCCCGCGCTGCCCACTGCCACGCCCTATGTGGCGGACGGCATAGTCGACGAGCAGGGCTACGCGCTGCTGACCGGCGATGACTTCCCGGCGTACGTATCCGACCTGGAAAAGGGCGCAGAAGGCACCGACGTGCGCCGGCTACAGACCCGCCTGACCACGCTCTACTACCTGACCGACGGCATAGACGGCATATTCGGCAGCAATACGCAGTCGGCAGTCAAGTACTTCCAGAAGCACAACGACCTGGAGCAGACCGGCATAGCCGACGAACAGACCCAGCTGAAGCTGTACAGCTCCGACGCCGTGCCCACCGCCAAACCCACGCTCCAACCCGCCAGCCGCGACTCCAAGGGCAACGGCAAGTCGTACAGCAAGTACAAGCTGGTCATAGACGTGTCCGACCAGCGCGTGTATGCCTACGGCTACGAGAACGGCGCATACGGGCCGCTGGCGCGCGTTATGGTGTGCTCCACCGGCACCAAGTCCGATCCTACGCCGCTGGGCACGTACACCTCGACCGAACGGCTGGGCAAGTGGTACTACTTCACCAAGTTCAAGTGCTGGGCTCAGTATGCATACCGCATAACCGGCCCGTACTACTTCCACTCGGTGCTCTTTAACAACAAGGGCGACTCCAAGCCCACTTCCAGCTCAGTGCGCAACCTGGGCAAGCGCGCCTCGCACGGCTGCGTGCGCCTGAGCGTGGAAGACGCCAAATGGATCTACAACAACTGCGACGCCGGCACCACAGTCGTCGTGCGCGAATAACCCGTCTATGCGCTCCCCGCTGCATGTCATGCGGCGGGGAGCGCGTTTTGTGTGTCACATGATAAAGGCGCGCCGCAGTTGCAATGCGGCGCGCCGCAGACCGCTGGCAAAGCGCACGAGGCAAAGCCGCGCTTTTCGCTGGTCCTCAGTTCATGGATTTACGTATCAGGCATACAAAAATACTAAAATGCAAGTCCACCATTGCCGGCACGCAAATGTTGTTTGCGAGTCATAACAATGTAATGTGCATATCAGCCTTATGTGCGGGTTTTATGTTCTGCTGATTATAAGTTGCGGCGCACCGCAGTTGCAATGCAGCGCGCCGCAGACCGCTGGCAAAGCGCAAGATGAAAGACCGCGTTAGTCGCTGGTCAATCCATGGATTAACGCGTCAGGCATACCACAAGGCAAGTCCACCATTGCCGGCAAACGCCCGTTGTACGCAAGTCATAGCGATGTAATATGCATATCATCCT
>DSLFC04102__coassemble_1358_pt1 | contig 14644 bp, 9 predicted proteins | sample DSLFC04102__metabat2_low_PE_005 | metagenome-assembled genome bin DSLFC04102 | reverse complement strand
GGACCAGATGGCATTTGTGCATCACTCAAATTACATACGCTGGTTTGAGGAGGCGCGCATGTGGTTCATGGAGCAGGTAGGCGCGCCGTATGACGCGATGGAGGCGCAGGGTTTTATAAGCCCGGTGCGCACCGTGCAGAGCAAGTTCTTAAAGGCGGTCAGGTTTGGCCAGACAGTTGAGATTACGCCTAAGCTGGTCGAGTTTGGAAACATACTGTATGGGTTTGAGTATGAGGTGCGCGACGCGGCCAGCGGCGACCTGTGCACAGTGGGTGCGAGTACGCACTGCTTTATAAACAGGCAGGGGCGAGTGATCTCACTGCGGCGCGAGGCGCCGGAGTTGTTTGAAAAACTGCGCAGTTGCGTCAGCAAGGGAGAGGAGGCGAAACCGTGATGGAGTACAGTCCACAGGTTGCGCGCTACGGTATGCAGGAGATACGGTTGACGGGCGAATCGGGTGGCAATCCATATATCGAGCGCGAGGTGTTTGGCGAGTTCACGGGCGCGCATGAGTCAAAGCGCGTGCGCGGATTTTACGATGGCGAAGGCGTCTACAAGGTCCGGTTCATGCCGGAGTTTGAAGGAGAATACAGTTTTCGCATAACCGGCAATTATGTGGACAGGGCCGAAGAACATGCTGGTCGATTCGATGTCGTACTGCCGCGCTCAGGCGAGCATGGTCCGGTGCATGCGGTGGGCACGCGTCTGTACTATGCAGATGGAACTGCACATGTGGACATAGGTACGACCTGTTATGTATGGACCTGGCAGACCGACGCCATGGTCGAGCGCACGCTGGAATCGCTGCGACGTGGACCGTTTAACAAGATACGCTTTTGCATATTCCCCAAGCACTACGACTACAATTATCGCGATCCGGTGTCGTTTCCATATGAGGGCACGCCCTGCGACAATTCGGGCATAGATAAGTTCACATTTTCGGACTACAATCCCGACACGCCGGGCAACAGTTGGGACTTCAGCCGGTTTAATCCGGCGCACTTCCGGCGGTTTGAGGTATGCGTGGAACGGCTGCGTGACATGGGTATACAAGCCGATGTTATACTGATGCATCCTTATGACCGGTGGGGTTTTTCGCGCATGCCGGCATGGGCGAATGACCTTTATCTGAGATATGCAGTGGCTCGGCTGGCCGCGTATTCAAATGTGTGGTGGTCGCTGGCCAACGAGTTTGACTTCATGCGGTATAAGACGGCGGCGGATTGGGAGCGGTTTGGGCGCCTGGTCACGGCGGAAGATCCGTACCGGCATATGTTGGGCGTACATAATTGCTTTACAATGTTCGACCATTCACGGCCATGGGTGACGCATTGCAGCGTGCAGCGCATAGAGGGCTTCCATGAGTTGACGTCGATACCGGACTATCTTGAGATATACAAAAAGCCCGTCGTGATAGATGAAATGTGCTACGAAGGCAATGTGCGCTACGGGTGGGGCAATATAAGCGGCCGCGAGCTCACACGGCGCAGCTGGACAGCGCTCACCAAAGGCGCATGGCCGGGGCACAGCGAGACGTATATACAGCCGGGCGAGAATCTGTGGTGGTCGCATGGCGGTGAACTGCGCGGCGGGAGCGTGGCGCGATTGGGGTTTATGCGCAAGTTTATCGAGCAGCATGTTCCGGGATGTGCGCTGAAGTCCTGCGGGCTGTATGCGATACCTGCGGATGGGCGAGTCGACGATGGATCGTGGCGGCTGTATTACTTTGGCGCGGCGCGTCCGTCGGATCAGGTATACAGGTTTAAGCCGGGCGAGGCGTATCGCGCGACGTTGATAGACACATGGGGCATGACATATAAAGACCTGGGCACGCTTCATGGCAATTGTGAACTGGCGCTGCCGGGCGACGAGGACATGGCATTGCTGCTCGAACGCTTATAACAGCGCGGTGCGGCGTCGATTTGTGCAACAGAACGGCGTTTTGATACGAACCAAATTCAGCGCGTCAGCAATAATCTAAACGCGCAGTATCAGGAGGATATATGCTTTATACAACATTGGGTAAGACTGGACTCAAGGTGAGCCGGGCGACATTCGGCGGCATAATAGACATGGATGAAACGCCTGAAGATGCGGTGCGATATGTGGCGTATGCGGTGGAGCAGGGCGTCAATTATTTTGACGTGGCGCCGTCGTACGGCAATGCCGAGGAACGGCTGGGCCCTGCGTTAAAGCCATACCGCAAAGCAGTGAATCTGGCGTGCAAGACCGGCAAGCGGGATGCGGCGGGCGCACGCGAGGAACTGTTGAATTCGCTCAAAATGCTGCAAACAGATCATTTCGACGTATATCAGCTGCACAGCATGACTACCGAAGAGGATGTCGAACGCGCGTTTGGGCCGGGCGGCGCTATGGAGACCATGGAATGGGCGTGGCGTGAGGGCCTGGTGCGCAACATAGGTTTCTCAGCGCACAGCGAGGATATAGCGGTAAAGCTTATGGATCTGTACGACTTTGACAGCGTGCTGTTTCCAATGAACTGGGCGCTGGGCATAAACACTGGCTGGGGCGACCGGATAAGCGAGCGCGTAAAGCGCAGCGGCGCGGGCCTGCTGGCGATGAAGACCTTGATATTGCGCACCTGGCGCGAGGGTGAGGAGCGCATATACCCCAAGTCGTGGTGCCGCCCGATACATGATGATGACGCGCTGGCTGTAGCCGCGATGAAGTATGGCATATATAAGGGCGCTGACACGCTGATACCGCCGGGCAATATACATCATTTCAGGCTTATGCTCAAGTATATCGACCGCGTTGCCAGCGAACCGCTCACAGATGAAGAATGGGCGCTGCTGCGTGAGCGCGCTGCACAGGTCAAATCGGAGCCGATATTCAAGGCCTGACAGGAGGACAGCCGGAACATGAAATACCTGCGCGATGCCTCGCAGGATGAGATGATATATGCGTTCCTTTGCGGCGAGTATGGTTCAACGCGGTTTGGCAATGAACTGCGCACGGCGATGCGGCGCGTGGGTTGCCCGGAGGAGTATCTGCTTTCGGCACGGTTGGACGACATGGTAGAATGCGACGTTCGTTGGCGAGTGCTGGCCGAATATAGAGACTGGGGCAAAAATACCGGACTGTTTGAAAGATTCCCCGACCGTGTGAGGTGGCTGCTTGCGCAGTGCGAGTCGAGCGACCTGGATGCGATACGGTACATTAGGTATAGCTATTGGGACGAACTGTCAAAGTGGACAGGCCTGGCGCGACAGGCAGCGCAGAGTGTGCGCGAAGGGCATAAAGTGTTTGGTGTGTCGAACGCGGCATTTATTGAGGGTGCAGAGTTGCTGCGCGCCGGAGGCACGTTTGCGCCAATGATAGCGCTTTGCAGCGCTGCGCCGCGGGTTGTGCTGTTGGAGGGGCATTCGCGGCTGACTGCATATGCGCTTGCACCGGAGCGTTTTGAGGGCGCGCTGTGCTATATGGGCTGGTGTGCGCGCGCGGCGCTGGACGACTGGGCTGGACCAGAGCTGTGCGGCGCACCCGGACGGATATTGCGATGAGTGACAAGGGCGCGGAGATCATATATCATCCAAAACGGATGATATTTAAGGAGGAGATAATATAAGCGACATTACAATAAAAAATGAGCAATTGACCGTGACCATATCTACGTTGGGCGCTGAGATTCAATCTGTGGTAGATGCAAACGGCATCGAACGCATGCATGATGGCAATCCCAAGTGGTGGAAGAGCCATGCGCCGCTGCTGTTCCCGGTAGCGGGCGGACTGCGTGATGATGAGTATCTGCTGGATGGCAAGGCGTATCCAATGCCCAAGCATGGCTTTGCCAAGTTGCGTGAGTTTGAGGTGGAGAGTGCTGGCGCTGACAGGGCAGTGTTCGTGCTGCGCGGCGAGCAGGCGCAGGATGTGGGCTTTCCTTACAAGTACGAGTTGCGCGTAAAGTATGCGTTGTGCGGGCGGCGGCTCACGGTGGCGTATGTAGTCGACAATCTGGACGAGCGCACGATGTACTATGGCATAGGCGCGCACGAGGCTTATGCCACGCCCGAGGGCATAGAGCAGTACTATGCCGAGTTCGATGAGCCCGAGACGTTGAAGAGCAATGTGCTGCATGGCAATCTGCTGGGTCATGAGACGATACAGCTCAGCGATAATTCGACGCTGTTGCCGCTCAAGTACGATTACTTTGCAGTCGATGCGATAGTATTTCGTGGCATCAATTCTCGGGGCGTGACGCTCAAGTCGCGGGCGCATTCACGTGAGATACGCGTTGAATTCCCGGGCTTTGATTATCTGCTGTTCTGGACCAAGCCCGGTGCGCCGTACATATGCATAGAGCCCTGGTGCAACTTCCAGGATTGGGTAGATACCGACAAGGACATCACTCATAAGCCCGGCATAATAGCGCTGGAACCGGATGAGCGCCGTATACACACGCATATTATCGAGTTTATAGGATAACGGCATGAAAATAGCGCGCTATCGTGCAGCCTGAAAAGTATCCGGCCGCGCGACAGCGCGCTTTATATATATCCAGTTATCAACTTACTTCAGCTCAGACCACCAGCGTGCAGAGCAGCAGTACAGCTAGGAATGCAAAGTTGAGTACCAGGAACACGCGCATAAACCGACGCATATCAGAATTGGGCAAGCACATGTAGTACTTGAGTGCGATAAGGCTGGCCAGTGAAGCGACCGGAGTGCCTAATCCGCCCAGGTTTACGCCGCGCAGCAGCGCAGGTATGTCGCTGGCGAATGGCGCAAGCATGAACGTTGCCGGTACATTGCTTATGACCTGCGAAAGCAGCGCGCCCAGCAACATCTCGCGTCCGGCGATGACCTCGCCCAACAGTGTGCTGACCGCGGGTATGGCTCCCACATTGCCTACGAATATGAAGAAACAGGCAAATGTCGCCAGCAATGCATAGTCGATTTTTGCGAGCACGCGTGGCGCGATGACCGCCAGCGCGACCAGTACGACCAAACAGCATACATATTTCGGTATGACTCTCATCAACGCCAACAGGCACACGACGGCCAGCAATGCGTAAGCGGCCATCAAAGCATTGCGGTTTAGCTTTAGCGGTGCGCGCGATGAATCAATACCTGGCACATCCTGTCCAGCGCGCAGATGAGCGGGCACGGTTAGCGGTTGCCTTTTGAGCTTTAAGCAACACAGTGCCAGCAGCACATAGCTCAATGCGGTCAGCGGCAACATTATACGTATGAACTCCGCGCCGCTCAGACCGTAAGCGGTGTATATGTAGAGGTTTTGCGGATTGCCCATAGGCGTCGCCATGCTGCCCAGGTTGGCGGCGATGGTTTCAAGTGTGACTATCGGTATGATAGCTTCCGGGGCGGTCATGGCGATGGCGCTGAGGGTAAGCGGGACCAGCGTGATCAGCGCCACGTCGTTCGTCACCAGCATCGACAGAAAAAAGCATAGCGACATCATTATGAACGCAAATCGCCGCACATTGTGCGCGCGAGCCAGCAGCGCCCGTGCCAGCGCGTCAAACGTGCCGATAGCTCGAAACCCTGCCACAACGCCCATTAGCGCAAACAGCAGCATTATCACGTCGCCGTCGATATATCCTACGTAAGGGAAACCGGATAGATTCAGCGGCAGCGAAACAATCGCCAGCACCAAGGATATGGAAAATACTTTTTCGCGCCTGAGAAAGCCAATAACCCGGCTCAAATTGCTCGCCTCCAACTACTTGACGCTGAACAGCATCTCGCCATAGGACGGATAGGGCCAGTACTTTGAAGCGGTGTGCACTTCCAGCGTATCTACGGTCTTGCGCAGCGCCTCCATGGCATTAAACACCGAATCGCGTGCGTACTGAGCGCATTCCAATTCGTTCGTGCATGAGGCCATGCCGTTTACAGCGTTATCCAACGCATCTATGCGGTCGACCAACTCAGCGGCCAGCTTGCGCAGTCGGGATATCAGCTTCACGTCAACATCGGGCTCAAGTCCCAGCTGCCGGATCTTCAATGCGGTTTCAGTGAGCTCGCGTATGTATGCGTAAGCAGCGGGGAGTATATCGCGACGCGCCATTTCGAGCATAGTCAACGCCTCGATATGTATTGTCTTATGATAGTTCTCGAGCAGTATATCAGTGCGTGCGCGCAGTTCGTCGGCTGAGAATACGCGGTGCGTCGCGAACAGCTCCAGATTTTCGGGTGTGTTCAGGCGGGTGAGCGCTTCGGGGGTGGAGCGCAGGTTCAGCAGTCCGCGACGCTCGGCCTCTTTGACCCATTCGGGCGAGTAGTTGTTGCCATTGAAGATTATGCGCTTGTGCTGCATTATCGTATCGCGGATCAACTGATTGAGGTCGTGAGTGAAATCAGTGCTGTTCTCAAGCAGGTCAGCGAACTGCCGGAAAGACTCGGCGACGATGGTGTTCAGCACTATGTTGGGGCCGGCGATGGACATCGACGAGCCCAGCATGCGGAATTCGAACTTGTTACCGGTAAATGCGAACGGCGACGTGCGGTTGCGGTCGGTCGTGTCGCGGGTAAAGCGCGGCAGCGTGTGCACGCCTATCTTCATTATCGTCTGATCTTTGTGATCATAGAGCGTGTCGTTCTCTATGGATTCGAGTATGTCGGTGAGCTCGTCACCCAGGAATATAGATATTATTGCCGGCGGCGCCTCGTTGGCGCCCAGGCGATGGTCATTGCCGGCGCTGGCGGCGGATATTCTGAGCAGATCCTGATGCTCATCGACGGCCTTGATTATCGCGGCCAGTACCAGCAGGAATTGAGCGTTCTCGCGGGGCGAATCGCCAGGGTCAAGCAGGTTTATGCCTGTATTGGTCGATATAGACCAGTTGTTATGCTTACCGGAGCCATTTACGCCGTCGAACGGCTTTTCGTGCAGCAGGCATGTCAGACCGTGACGGGCCGCGACGCGCTTCATCATCTCCATGGTGAGCTGATTGTGGTCGCAGGCAATGTTGTTGGTCGTGAACACCGGCGCGAGCTCGTGCTGCGCGGGCGCAGCTTCATTGTGACGCGTCTTGGCCAGCACGCCGAGCTTCCAGAGCTGTTCATCCAGATCGGACATATATTCGAGTATGCGGGGCTTGAGCGCGCCAAAGTAGTGATCGTCCATTTCCTGACCCTTGGGCGGACGCGCACCAAACAGCGTCCGGCCACAGTATATCAGGTCGGGCCGGCGCTCATAGACCTCCTTACTTATTATAAAGTATTCCTGCTCAGGACCTACGGTAACGCGCACGCTGGTTACGTCCTGATTGCCGAACAGTCGCAGTATGCGCAGTGCCTGACGGTTTATCGCCTCCATGGAGCGCAGCAGCGGGGTCTTTTTGTCCAGCGCATGGCCGCCGTATGAGCAAAAAGCCGTAGGTATGCACAGCGTGCCATCCTTGATAAATGCATATGAGGTCGGGTCCCAGGCGGTATATCCGCGCGCCTCAAAGGTATTGCGCAGGCCGCCGGACGGAAAGCTGGAAGCGTCAGGTTCGCCTTTGACGAGTTCCTTGCCGGAAAACTCCATTATCACGCCGCCCTCGGGCGTGGGGGATATGAAGCTGTCATGCTTTTCGGCGGTGATGCCGGTCATCGGCTGGAACCAATGGGTAAAGTGGGTAGCGCCCTTTTCGATAGCCCAGTCCTTCATCGCGTTGGCGACGACGTTGGCTACAGTCGGGTCCAGGCTCTTGCCATCCTGCATAGTCTTGCGCAGCGCGCGATAGGTTTCCTTGGGCAGCCGCTCGCGCATGAGCGCATCGTTGAATACCATCGAACCGAACAGCTCTGAAACCTTACTCATATATACACCCCTTGCCAGTTTTCGAGATACCGCCCTTGCAACGAAAAAGCGCGGCGGACAAAATCCACAGCGCCTTTACTTATCTGCGCACAAGTATATGCCATTTTTCGCGCTTTGTCAATACGCGGGCGCGTTAACTAATTGGAAGTATTTGCATCGCCTCAGCGGGCGCCGGCGATACGTTAAAAGCCCGCAAACATCTGCTTTAGCCAGTTCAATTAACGGTTAAGTCGCTTGACAGTACATGCACGCTGAGCTATACTATAGGGTAGTGCAAATGGACAGCCCTGCGCGAACATGCATGAAAATTCACGATAACCGCCATATAATGAATAATTATTGCATATTCGACAACCGCCAGGCATAATTGCGCGTTGCATGCGGATGGTCGTGCGCAACGCAAACGCGGACGAATGCGACGGACTGATAGACCGAAAGCATTGCGAACTGGCGCGCAAGGTTAATCCTGCCTGACTTACCCGCTGTACAAATACGCGGACGGAGGGATAGAATGGACAATCGAGTTTATCTGCTGCTTGAGAACGGCCAGGTGTTCGAAGGCAAGTCGTTCGGCGCCGAGGGGCGCGCCGAAGGCGAGGCCGTATTTACGACCGGCATGACCGGATATCTGGAGACGCTGACCGATCCTAGCTATTGTGGGCAGATGGTGGTGCAGACATTCCCGCTGATGGGCAATTATGGCGATATACCCGAGGATTATGAGAGCGACCGCGTGTGGCCGTCGGCGTATATAGTGCGCGACTATGCCGAGCTTCCATCCAACTTCCGTTGCCAGGGCACGCTGGACGCGATGCTCAAAGCTCACGGCGTGGTGGGCATGTACGATGTGGACACCCGTCGTTTGACCAAGACGTTGCGTGAGAACGGAACGATGAATGCAGCGGTTCTCACGTCGCTGGCCAATGTGCCCGTTGAAATCGAAGCGCTCAAGCAGCTGCGCAATGTAAGGCCGGTCGACAAGGTGACCTGCAAGGAGCCGATATATTGGGAAGAGAACCCCAGTGGCAAGCGCGTCGTCGTATGGGACTTTGGCGCTAAAAACTCAATGATTACCAAATTGCACACCAGAGGGCTTAACACGGTGCGCGTTCCGGCTAGTTACAGCTGTGAACAGGTGCTATCGTTGAAGCCCGACGGCGTGCTTTTGTCAAATGGCCCGGGCGACCCGACTGACAATCCCGAGATAATAGCCGAAATAGGCAAGCTGTTTGAGTCCGGCGTGCCGATAATGGGAATATGCCTGGGACACCAGCTGATGGCGCTTAGCCAGGGCGCCAAATCGACGCGGCTGCTGTATGGACACCATGGCGCCAATCAGCCGGTTATGGATCTGAAGACCGGACGGGCGTACGCATCCAGCCAGAACCATAACTATTCGATCGTAACATCATCGCTGCCGCGCCATGCCAAACTGCTGTTCACCAACCTAAACGACGACTCCTGCGAGGGCATAGACTATCCTGGACACAAGGCCTTCTCGGTGCAGTTCCACCCCGAGGCCGCGTCCGGCCCAATGGATACGGGATATCTATTCGATAGGTTTGTTGAAATGATGGGAGGTGCCCACAATGCCTAAGAACCCGCAGATACATAAGGTACTGGTAATCGGTTCAGGCCCGATAGTCATCGGTCAGGCGGCTGAATTCGACTATGCGGGCACGCAGGCCTGCCGCGCGCTGCGCGAGGAAGGTCTGGAAGTGGTGCTGGTAAACTCCAATCCCGCGACGATAATGACCGATACGGCGATGGCCGACGAGATATACATGGAGCCGCTAAAGCTTGAGACGCTGGAGCGCATTATACTCGAGGCTAAACCCGACAGCATACTGCCCACGCTGGGCGGTCAGACCGGGCTTACGCTGGCGATGCAGCTGGCCCGCAGCGGCTTTTTGAAGGAGCACAACGTAAAGCTGCTGGGCACCAACCCGCAAACGATTGACAAGGCTGAAGACCGGCAGATGTTCAAGGACACCATGCTGTCGATAAATCAGCCGTGCGTGCCTTCCAAGGTCGTCACGACCACGCATGACGCGTTGGAATATGCGCAGGAGATAGGATATCCTGTCATCGTGCGCCCGGCATTTACGCTGGGCGGCACCGGCGGCGGCATAGCGTCCACGCCTGAAGAGCTGGATGAGATAGCGACCGGCGGGCTGCGCCTGTCGCCTATAACCCAGGTGCTGATCGAAAAGTGCATAGCGGGCTGGAAGGAAATAGAGTTCGAGGTCATGCGCGACTCCAAAGGCAACGCCATTGCGATCTGCTCGATGGAGAACTTCGACCCGGTCGGCGTGCATACCGGCGACAGCATAGTTATAGCGCCGTGCGTGACGCTGGCCGATAAGGAATACCAGATGCTGCGCACCGCCGCGCTGAACATAATACATGCGCTGGGCGTGGAGGGCGGTTGCAACGTGCAGTTCGCGCTCAAGCCGGACTCGTTCGAGTACGCGGTTATAGAGGTAAATCCGCGCGTTAGTCGCTCGTCGGCGCTGGCGTCTAAGGCCACCGGTTACCCGATTGCTAAAGTCGCGGCCAAGATAGCGATAGGTTATACGCTGGACGAACTGCGCAATGCGATAACGCACAAGACCAGCGCGCTGTTTGAGCCGGCGATAGACTATGTGGCGGTCAAGTTCCCCAAGTGGCCGTTTGACAAGTTCGTATACGCCAAGCGCACGCTGGGCACTCAGATGAAGGCCACCGGCGAAGTCATGGCGCTGGGCTCGCGCTTCGAGGAAGCCATAATGAAGGCCGTGCGCGGCGCCGAGATATCCCAGGATACTCTGCGCATGAAGAAGTTCATGCAGATGACCGACGATGAAGTCGTGGAGCATCTGCACGACTGCACCGATGAGCGCGTGTTCTGCGTATATGAGGCGCTGCACCGCAATGTGTCGATGGACGTCATACACGAAATAACGATGATCGACAAGTGGTTCCTGGGCAAACTCCAGCGCCTGGTAGATATGGAGCGCACGCTTGCCAGCTCGCCGGTCGACAATGCGCTGTACCTGCAGGCCAAGAAGCTGGGCTTCCTCGACCGCACGATAGAGGCGCTGTCGGGCCAGAAGCTGCAAAAGAAGCTCTATGCAGGCTATGCGATGGTCGATACGTGCGCGGCTGAGTTCGCAGCGCAGACGCCGTACTTCTATGCTACATACGATGGCGTGAATGAGGCTGACGAGTTCATACGCTCGCATCCGACCGATAAAAAGACGGTTATCGTGTTGGGCAGCGGACCGATACGCATCGGCCAGGGCATAGAGTTCGACTATGCCTCGGTGCATTGCGTGTGGGCGCTCAAGCGTGCCGGCTTTGAGACGGTCATAATAAACAACAACCCGGAGACCGTGTCGACTGACTTCGATACCGCAGACAGGCTGTACTTTGAGCCGCTTACTCCTGAGGACGTGATGAGCGTCATCAATACCGAGCATCCATATGGCGTGGTCGTGGCGTTTGGCGGCGGCACGGCGATAAAGCTGACCAAGTTCCTCGAGGGCCAGGGCGTACGCATACTGGGAACCAGCGCTGATTCAATCGACCGTGCAGAGGACCGCGAACGCTTTGACGAGCTGTTGGAGGATCTGCACATAAAGCGGCCCAAGGGCGCGGGCGTCATGACCGAGGACGAGGCTATCGAGGCTGCGCATATGCTGGATTATCCGGTACTGCTGCGTCCGAGCTACGTGCTGGGCGGCCAGAACATGATAATCGCGTTCTCGGACGAAGATGTGCATGAGTATATGAAGATTATACTCAGCCACAAGCAGGACAATCCGGTGCTCATCGACAAGTACCTGATGGGCATAGAGGTCGAGGTAGACGCGATATCCGACGGCAAGGATATACTGATACCCGGCATAATGGAGCACATAGAGCGCGCAGGCATACACTCGGGCGACTCGATAGCGGTGTATCCGCCATGCAACCTGAACGGCGACATAACCGACCGCATCATCGAGCACAGCCGCCAACTGGCGTTGGCGCTGGATACGCATGGCCTGATCAATATACAGTACGTCATCTACGACCATGAGATATACGTAATTGAGGTCAATCCGCGCTCGTCGCGCACTGTGCCGTACCTGAGCAAGGTTACGGGCGTGCCGATGGTCGATCTGGCGACGCGTTGCATGCTGGGCGAGGCGCTCAGCGACATGGGCTATGGCACCGGACTTTACAAGGCGCCGCCGTATATCGCAGTAAAGGTGCCGGTGTTCTCGTTCGAAAAGCTGATGGATCTGGATACGCAGCTCGGGCCGGAGATGAAATCCACCGGCGAAGTGCTGGGCGTGGGCAAGTCGCTTGAAGAGGCGCTGTTTAAGGGCCTGACGGCGGCGGGATACAACATGCAGAAGCATGGCGGCGTGTTCATATCTGTGCGCGACACCGACAAGTTCGAGATACCCGACATCGCGCGCAAGTATGCCGAGCTGGGCTTTGAGCTGTACGCGACCGAGGGCACGGCGCGCGCGCTGGCAGACGCCGGTATAAAGTCGACGGTCATAGGCAAGATACATCAGAGCGAGTTCAACACCATGACGCTGCTTGAAAGCGGCAAGGTGCAATACGTGATATCGACGTCGGCCAAGGGCCGGCTGCCCAACCGCGATTCAGTCAAGATACGCCGCAAAGCGGTCGAGCGAGCAATACCGTGCCTGACTTCGCTGGATACGGCGGTGGCGCTGGCCAATTCACTGCGTTCGCGGTACTCGCTGATATCGACCGAGCTGGTCGACATTGGCCACCTGCGCACCGAAAAGACGCGGCTCATGTTCACCAAGATGCAGGGCTGCGGCAACGATTACATATACTTCGACGGCTTCAAGCAGCGCATTATCAGCCCGGAGTCGTTGGCGGTGCTGCTGTCCGACCGGCACTTCGGCATCGGCGGCGACGGCGTGATAGCCATGCTGCCGTCGGATGTGGCCGACGCGCAGATGCGCATGTTCAACTTGGACGGTTCGGAAGGCCTGATGTGCGGCAATGCGATACGCTGCATGGCCAAGTACCTCTATGAGAGCGGCACGGTGCCCAAGACTCAAATGGACATAGACACGCGCAGCGGCATAAAGCACATCGAGCTGTTCCTGCCGGCGGGCAAGGTTACGGCGGCGCGTGTGGACATGGGTCCGGCGATACTTGAGGCCAGCCGGGTGCCGGTAAAGCTGGAAGGCAATCCGGTCATCGATGCGCCGATAGAGGTGGACGGCAAGGAATACAAGATAACCTGCCTGTCGATGGGCAATCCGCACTGCGTGATATTCGTGCCGCAGATTAACGCGGTCGATCTGGAGCACATAGGGCCGATGCTGGAGTATAACCCGATCTTCCCGGAGCGCGCCAATATCGAGTTCGTGACGGTGGTCAGCCGCACGCATATCAAGATGCGCGTGTGGGAGCGCGGCTCAGGCGAGACCTGGGCATGCGGTACGGGCGCGTGCGCGGCGGCGGTGGCATCTGTGTTGCACGGTTATTGCCCCAAGGGCGCGGATATAAGCGTAGATGTAAAGGGCGGCCGGCTGGATGTAAAGTACACCGACGAAACCGTGTACCTGACCGGCGACTGCGTCAAAGTATTTGAAGGAGTTGTTGAGATCTGATGCTTAATAAAGAATACTCAAATCTCAAGCCAAGCTATCTGTTCAGGGACGTGGCGCAGCGGCGCAAGGCGTACCAGCAGGAACACCCGGACAGCAAGGTAATAAGCCTGGGCATAGGGGACGTAACGCGTCCCCTGCCTGCGGCGGTTGTGGCGGCAGCCAAGCGCGCGGCGGAAGAGATGGCGCATGTTGAAACGTTCCGGGGTTATAGTCCGGATCAGGGTTATGACTTTCTGCGCGAGGCTATCAAGAACTACTATGCGGGCCATGGCGTAGAGCTAAAGCTGGACGAAATATTCGTGTCCGATGGCGCAAAGTCCGACGTGGGCAATCTGAGCGAGCTGTTCGATTCATCGATAACAGCTTTGGTGCCCGACCCGGTATATCCGGTGTATGTCGACTCGAACATCATGTCGGGCCGCAAGGTTATATATGCGCCGGCGAATGCCGAAAACGGCTTCCTGCCTGCGCCGCCCGAAGGCGAACACGCCGACCTTATATACATATGCTCGCCGAACAATCCGACGGGCGCGGCGTACGACTTTGACGGGCTGCGCGCGTGGGTCGATTATGCCAATGCCCAGGACGCGGTGATTATTTACGACGCGGCATATGAGGCTTTCATAACCAGTGACGAATTGCCGCACTCCATATATCAGATACCCGGTGCACGCACCTGCGCAATAGAGGTTTGTTCGCTTTCCAAGACGGCGGGCTTCACCGGTGTGCGGTGTGGTTATACGATAGTGCCGCTGGAGCTGGTGCGCGATGGCGTGACGCTGCATTCGATGTGGCTGCGGCGGCAGTCGACCAAGTTCAACGGCGTATGCTATATAGTGCAGCGCATGGCGGAGGCCGCGTTCTCGCCCGAGGGCATGGCTCAGGCGCGCGCAAATCTAGAGTATTATGGTGAGAACGCGCGCATATTGGGCGATGTGCTGACGCGCCATGGCATAAGCTACTTTGGCGGCAAGTGCTCGCCGTACCTGTGGATGCGTTGCCCGAATGGCATGGGCAGCTGGGAGTTCTTTGACGCGCTGCTGAGCGGCTGCGAGATAGTCGGCACGCCCGGCGCCGGATTTGGCACACAGGGCGAGGGCTGGTTCCGGCTTACGGCGTTTGGCGAGCGCGAGAGCGTGCTCGAGGCGGCGCAGCGTCTGGATAAGTGGCTGGACTGAATTGAATAATGGGTTTATCGAACTGGCAGTGGCGTAGATCCGCTGCC
>DSLFC04102__coassemble_1351_pt1 | contig 14738 bp, 12 predicted proteins | sample DSLFC04102__metabat2_low_PE_005 | metagenome-assembled genome bin DSLFC04102 | reverse complement strand
GAAACCATGACGGTATGCGAATCATATTCCGGATATACCGCCTACATATTCGCGGTGCTCGAAAACACCGGCGACAAGCCCGTTGAGTTCAACGCCGGCCTCATAGAGCTGCTCGATGCCGACGGCGAATCCATCGATGCCGAGGATTATCTATACAGCTATCCCACTATACTTGATCCCGGTCAGAAGGCTTATCTCAAGGAGTACATAAACGTCGACGATGCCGAAAGCGCCGATTATATCGACGATTACACGCTCAGCGTCAGCGGCAAGTCCGCCTCCGAGAACACCAATGTGGCGCTGGACTGCACCGCTGAAGTCGGCATGAAGCCCTACTCCTACACTTCTTCGAGCGAATACCTGACCGCCACGATCACCGTCACCAACAACCTTGACGAAACCGTGCGCGAGATATATGCCGCCTACGCGCTGTACGATGCCGACGGCAAAGTCATGTACGTAGATTACGTGTCCCCGAGCTATGTCGGTCTGCCCGCCGGCCAGACCATCGAACTGGATAGCCAGATCGACTCCACACTGGTCGAGCAGTGGGAAAAGGATGGCGTTGAGCCCGCCTCGATCGAAGTGATAGCTTACTCGCGCCAGGGCTGGTAAGCTCCTGATATCGCACATTTGCAAAACGCCGCGCGGATGAATCTCCGTGCGGCGTTAGTTTATTCACAAATTGTATAATTTACACGAATATAAAATTAGCTTGCAATATAACACTATCCCTGCTTGCAATTGCAGGATTTCACAGCTAATGGCAAACTCATATTGCCACGCGACCGGCGCACGATTCAATAAAGGACTTGCGGTTATAATGAAACGCTGCGTTACAGGGTTCGTCAGTTATGTGAGATGGCAACGTCAAGGCGCCGCCCCGGATACCTTCCGTGCGGCACCTTGATGCGTTTGTGGCGTTTACATAATCTGTGCTGGATAACTTATACATTGCGTTCCGGCCTGTTCGTCTGGCCCAGCAGGTAGTCTATCGACACGCCGTACAGGTTTGCCAGGGCTATCAGCACCGCCGTCGGTATGTCGCGTTGACCCAGTTCGTAGTTGCTGTACACCTGCTGCGAACAGTGCAGGTAATTCGCTACCTCCTTTTGCTTCATGTCATGATCTTCCCTCAGATCGCGTATGCGCGTATACATGCGTTCATCCCTCCGCAGGCATATTACTGTACCGCAAATTGCAGTATTGACTTTTACCGCAATTTGCAGTAAAATAGTGTTGCCCTTGCAAGGGTACGCCATGCGCACATTGGTTGGACGCGTGGCGTCGGGCTGCAAGCGCGGCCACTGGTCCGCTCGCCGGGCATAACGCCCTGTACGGCCTGCGCGCATATCCGCTTAATAATCGCATTTCTTATGCCTCATCAGCCACCAGACGCGCGGCATGACGCGTCCCGGGCCTTAAAGCACATATCGACACGACCATATAACTTTAAGGCCTGTGCAGAGCTCCGGTTGCCCGGCGCGGCCGCTTTCACCAACGCCCGGCCGCGCGCAGCCAATCATACCTTCTATCTCGCAAAGCCGTCAGCGCCGTGCAGCACATGAGCCGCACGGCGCTTATGCGCCTATTCGGCAATTAAGGCGCGCGGAAACCGGGCTGCTCGCCCGTCAAGCATACTTTAAGCCATCCTCATGCCAAAAATCCGGCGCTTAATATAAACTTTCACATCGCCGCATTTGTAAAATGCGGCAAAACGTGCTACAATATAGTTCATTATAGCTTGCGCAATTCAGAGGGAGGCATCACTTATGCAGGACAATGCCGTTCATACAAATTTCATAGAGGATATCATCAATGCTGATATAGCTTCCGGTCGCGTCGTGGACAAGGTGCACACGCGCTTTCCGCCCGAACCCAACGGGTATCTGCACATTGGCCACGCAAAGGCGCTGTGCATCGACTTTGGCATAGCCAAGAAGTACGGCGGCACGTGCAACCTGCGCTTCGACGACACCAACCCCACCAAGGAAGATACCGAATTCGTAGAGGCCATACAGCGCGACATTCGCTGGCTGGGCTTTGAATGGGCAAACCTCTACTATGCGTCGGACTTCTTCGACAGGCTGTTTGAGATCGCCTGCGACCTGATACGCAAAGGCGTGGCCTATGTCGACGACCTGACGCCCGACGAGATGCGCAAATACCGCGGCACACTGACCCAGCCCGGCGTTAACAGCCCCAATCGCGACCGCCCGATAGAGGAAAGCCTGGATCTGTTTCAGCGCATGAAGGCCGGCGAGTTCCCGGATGGCAAATACGTGCTGCGCGCCAAGATAGATATGGCCTCGCCCAACCTGATAATGCGCGACCCCACCCTCTACCGCATACTGCGCCATCACCACCATCGAACCGGCGACAAGTGGTGCATATACCCGATGTATGACTTCCAGCACCCGCTGCAGGACGCCATTGAGGGCATAACCCACTCGCTGTGCTCGCTGGAGTACGAGATACACCGCCCGCTGTACGACTGGGTAGTCGCTCAGGCCGGCTTTGAACATCCCCCGCGCCAGATAGAGTTCGCGCGACTCAACATAACCAACACCGTCATGTCCAAGCGCTACCTGCGCCGGCTCGTCGAGGAACACTTTGTCGACGGCTGGGACGACCCCCGCATGCCCACGCTGGTCGGCATGCGCCGGCGCGGCTATTCCGCCGCGGCCATACGCGATTTCATGGAGCGCGTGGGCGTAGCCAAGGCTGATTCGACCGTCGACGAAAGGCTGCTTGAGCACTGCGTGCGCGAGGACCTCAACGGCTCCGCCAAGCGCGTAATGGCCGTGCTCAATCCGCTCAAGGTCACGATAACCAACTGGCCCGAAGGCGAGATGGACGAGCTGGATATGGAAAACCATCCCGATCACCCCGAATGGGGCACCCGCAAGGTGCGCTTTGGCCGCGAACTGTACATCGAGCGCGAGGACTTCATGGAGGATCCGCCCAAGAAGTTCTTCCGACTGGCGCCCGGCCGCGAAGTGCGCCTAAAGGGCGCGTACATCATCCGCTGCGACGAGGTCGTAAAGGACGAAAGTGGCAACGTCGTCGAGCTCAGGTGCTCCGCCGACCTGACCAGCAAGTCCGGCTCCGAAGGCGCCGCGCGCAAGGTCAAGGGCACGCTGCACTGGGTCGCCTGCGCCGACTGCATCGACGCCGAAGTGCGCCTGTACGAACAGATGCTCAACCTTGACGAAGCCATGGAGGCCGACGCAGCCGCCGAAGCTGAAGCCGATGCGGCCGCTGACGTCGAGGTCGATACCGATGCCCGCCCCGCCAAGCGCGACTTCACCGAGATGTTCAACCCCAATTCAAAGCAGGTGCTCACGGGCGTCAAATGCGAGCGTTCGCTGCTGGACGCACAGCCCGGAGACCGCTTCCAGTTCCTGCGCATGGGCTACTTCTGCATGGATCCCGACTCGCGCGAGGGCGCGCCGGTATTCAATCGAGTAGTCGCGCTCAAGGACTCCTGGGCCAAGGAAGTCAAAAAGTGAGCCGGCGCGCAAACGGCGAGATGTCCTTATAACATTTACTAGGAGGAACCAGTGATGATACGCACACGTTTTGCGCCCAGTCCCACCGGCTATATGCACGTGGGCAACCTGCGCACGGCGCTGTTTACCTACCTGCTGGCCAAGTCGCAACCCGACGGCCGCTTCATACTGCGCATAGAGGACACCGACCAGGAGCGCGAGGTGCCCGGCGCTGTCGAACTGATCTACAAGACGCTGCGCGAAGTGGGCCTCAACTACGACGAGGGTCCCGACGTCGGCGGCGATTACGGCCCGTATATACAGTCCCAGCGCCGCGACATATACCGCGAGTACGCCTGGAAGCTGGTCGAGCTGGGCGCAGCATATCCGTGCTTCTGCACCAAGGAGCGCCTGGACACGCTGCGCGCCGAGTGCGAGCAGCGCGGCGAGACGTTCCGCTACGACAAGCACTGCATGAACATACCGCTGGATGAGGCGCGCGCCCGCATAGCCGCCGGCGAGCCCTATGTCATCCGCCAAAACATCCCCCAGACCGGCGAAACATCGTTTGACGACGAGCTGTACGGCACGATAACCGTCGAAAACTCCACGCTGGACGACAACGTGCTGCTCAAGAGCGACGGCCTGCCCACCTACAACTTCGCAAACGTCGTGGACGACCATCTGATGGGCATAACCCACGTCATGCGCGGCATAGAGTACCTGTCGTCGTCGCCCAAGTATAACCTGCTCTACCGTGCGTTCGGCTGGGAGATACCGCACTATATACACGTGACGCCCGTAATGCGCGACGCGCACCACAAGCTGTCCAAGCGCAATGGCGATCCCACGTTCGAGGATCTGCGCGCGTTAGGCTATCTCGACAGCGCAATAATCAACTACATCGCGCTGCTGGGCTGGTCTCCCGGCACCGATCAGGAGTTCTTTACGCTGGACGAGCTCAAGTCCGCGTTCTCGCTCAAGGGCCTGAGCAAGTCGCCCGCGATATTTGACATTCAGAAGCTGCGCTGGTTCAACGCCGAGTACATACGCCGGCTGTCGTTTGACGACTACCGCGCGATGGCGCTGCCGTTCCTGCGCGCGGGCATGCGCAATGCCGACGCTTTCGATACCACCCGCATACTCGAACTGCTGCACAGCCGCACCGAGGTTCTGGGCGAGGTTGCCGGCATGGTCGACTTCCTGGAGGCAATGCCCGACTACGAACTCGACCTCTACACTCACAAGAAGATGAAGACCAACCCCGAGATAGCGCTCAAAGCGCTTAACTGGGTGCTGCCGATACTGGAAGGCATAGACGACTTCTCCGAGCAGACGATACACGATACGCTCATGCCCGCCATAGCGCAAAGCGGCATGAAGAACGGTCAGGTGCTCTGGCCGCTGCGCATCGCGATCACCGGCAAGGCTTCCACACCCGGCGGCGCAGTCGAGATAGCTTACCTGCTGGGCAAGGCTGAAACGCTCAAGCGCGTGCGCGCGGCTATCGAGCGGCTCGCCTGACGTCCCGGCGCACATACGCTCACCACGGGAGGGCCGCGCGCCTTCCCGTTTGCTTTTTCAGCAGCAATTGTGAAATCACGCCCTCAATTGCGGCGTTGCTGGCAAAAATCGTTAGCTTTAGCGAAACCTTATCGCCTGGCATATTGCAAAACGCTGAATTTGTGGTATCATAATAATGGAATACTTTATAGCGGGTGATTTTATTGGATGCTGAACAAGTAAGGCGCGACTATATATCGCGCGCGCTGGACGGGCTGCGCCGCGACCGCCGCGCACTGCACCGCATACCCGAGCTGGGCCATACCGAGTTCAAGACCCAGCGCTACATATTGGACAGTCTCCGGCCGCTTGCGCCTGACGCGCTGCACCCCATCGCCGACACCGGCGTGCGCTGCGTTTTCATGGGCCGGGCGCCGCTTGAGGAGGGCGAACGCCGCCGCACAATAGCGCTGCGCGCCGATATGGATGCGCTCAATGTCGCCGAGACGACCGGGCTTGACTTCTGCTCGGAGCGCCCGGGCTTCATGCACGCCTGCGGTCACGATGGCCATATGGCCACCATGCTTGCAGTGGCGCGATTTTGCGCCGAACAGCGCGATCATCTGCGCTGCAATGTGACGATACTGTTCCAGCCCGCCGAAGAGCTGGACGGCGGCGCTGAACGCATAATAGCCCAGAACGGCATGAAAAACCCCGATGTGGACGAGGTATACGGCATGCACGTTATGCCCTCGCTGCCGTCGGGCAAGGTCGCATGCCCTGACGGCCCGCTGATGGCCTCGACCTGCGAGCTCGACATTACGATATCCGGGTTGGCTTCGCACGGCGCGCTGCCGCATCTGGGTCATGACGCGCTGGCCGCGGCCGTGGCTTTGTACGGACTGCTGCAGACGGTATTCACGCGTCAAACCGACCCGTTTGACCAGAAGGTGCTGACGATAGGCGCTATGGAGGCCGGCGAACGCCGCAACGTAGTCGCCGATAAGGCCGTGATGCATGCGACATTGCGCACTTACGACGAAGCCGTCGAGGCACGCTGTCTGGAGCTGATGCGCAACCATATGCGCGCGATAGAGTTGGCTTATGGCGTCAACTGTCGCATGGACATACTCAGCCGCTATCTGCCGGTCATAAACGACCATTACGCCGCAGAGCGGGTGCGCACGGTCGCAGGCGACATGTGCGTGGACGTAAATCCGCTCACCATTGCCGAGGACTTTTCGTTCTATCAGCGCCAGGCGCCCGGTGCATTCTTCTTCTGCGGCATAGCGCAGGGCGATATGTATTCTCACTCGCTGCATGCGTCGGATTTTGACCTGGACGAGTCTTCGCTGCTCAATGGTCTTAAAATATTCATTGGCCTTATCGATATTGGTTGACCCAACTCGGGCAATACAACAGGAGGGTATACGATATGGGGCTGTTTCAGAGATTCTACTACGGCAAGGCCGGTCAGGCCGACTTTAACCCGGAGGACTTGCCCAAAAATCGCAAGGAACTTTTCATGGCCATGTTCAGGATCCGCTTCAGCGGCCTGATAACTCAAAACCTTATATATCTGGTGTTCTGCATACCGGCTATAATCATCTGTTTCCAGGCGTTCATACTGCTAAACAGCATAGCCGCTGCCGCTGTGGAGGATGCATCGCTGCTTGAACAGTTCTCGCGCGATTGGTTCTCATATGCAGTCATGCTATTGGCGATACTAATACCGTGCATGGGTCTGGCGGGCGTAGGCGCGTCGGGCTGCATGTACGTGCTGCGCAACTGGGCGCGCGACCAACACGCGTTTGGGCTGTCCGACATAAAGGACTCGATCAAGGCCAACTGGAAGCAGGGCCTGGCGTTCGGACTGCTCACGGGCGTAATCGACCTGGTGTGCTTTGTGGGATGGTACTTCTACCGCCAGCAGGCCGCAACCGCAGGCAGCATGACGCAGTCGGTCTTCATGAGCATACTCGAAGGCCTGATGATAATCATACTGTGCGTATGGTGGCTCATGAACATGATCGCATACCCGATGATGATAACCTACGACATGAAGTTCGGCGCGCTGCTGCGCAACTGCGCGATACTGTCAGTAGCGCGCCTGCCGCAGAGCGTGGGCATATGGCTGCTGTCGCTGGCGCCGACGATACTGTGCGTCGCCGCGCTATTGCTGACCGGTTCGAGCTGGGCAATACTGGCATGGGTGCTGATATACCTGCTGATAGGCTACTCGTTCAGCGGATTCCTGTATGCGTCCTACGCCAACGCGCTGTTTGACAAGTACATGAACCCGCGCATTGACGGCGCGCCCATGAACCTGGGCCTGCGCCCGTCCGAGTACGATTACGATGAGGATGACGACGATACCCCGGTCAATGCACAGCCCGGATACCGCCCCACTCCCGGCCCCGGCGGCACGGGTGAGGCATGGCCGCCCCGGCGTCCCGACAGCGGTTCATGGCTGGACGCTCAGGCCGAGCGCAACATGCCCGAACCCACTCCGGCGCAGTCCGAACCCGCCAAGAACGAGCCTGATGCGGACAAGTCACAGCCCGAGTTCGGCGCGGCGGATACTGCCGGTGTGGCTACGCCCGACAGTGCAGACGCATCCGAAAACGCGGCCGCCAGCGACTCAAACGAAACCGGTGATTCTGACAAGCGCGACTGACGCGCAATTATATCTGAATGCGGATTGAAGATGCGATTGTGACGCATACTGCATATGACGCGCCTACATCATGCGGCGCGCAGGGAGGCAATATATGCGCACACTCAACATTTCGCCACAGATGATGCGAGAAAAGCTGAAGTACGAGGCGGCCGAGGAACTGGGCCTGTTGGATAAGGTGCTTGAGGGCGGCTGGGGCGCGCTCACGGCTGAACAGACCGGACGCATAGGCGGTATAGTGGCGCGCCAGATGCGCGCCAGTACGACCAGCCCAACCGTCCTCAAGCGCGACTGACCACATGCCCCGCCGGTCGCGGCGGAGATACAGATGTACGACGAATTTGCAACAGTTTACGACGAGTTCATGGACGACTTTGATTACCCCGCCTGGGCGGACTACTACCTGGCGCTGCTGGGCAGCCGTCGCTGCCCGGGCGGGGAGATCTGCGAATGCGGCTGTGGCACAGGCTCGCTGTCGCTGGAACTCAAGCGACGCGGCGCTGAGCTGATCTGCTCCGACATATCCGAGAGCATGCTGCGCGTGGCCAGCGATAAGGCGCGCCGCGCCGGTTTGAGCGTGCGCTTTGTGCGCCAGGACATGCGCCGGCTGGCTCTCCCCCATCCGGTTGATGCCGTGATCTGCGCATGCGACGGCGTGAACTACCTGCTCAAGCCCGGCGACGTCAAGGCATTCTTCAGCAGTGCGCGCGCTGCACTAAAGCCCGGAGGCGTGTTGGCGTTTGACATATCATCGCGCTACAAGCTGGAGCACGTGTTGGGAAACGGCTTTTTTGGCGAAGAACGCCCGGACGCCGCCTACCTGTGGCAAAACACATTTGACCCGCAGCGCTGTCAGGTGACGATGGATTTGACGTTCTTTGTAAGCGCGGGCGGCGGACTGTACCGGCGCTTTGCCGAACGCCAGGTGCAGCGTGCCCACGACGCGCAGGAGATACTCTGCTGGCTGCGTGAGACCGGCTTTGAAGACCCGCAGGTATATGGCGATCGCACATTTGAGCTGCCGCGCGAAGATGAGCTGCGGCTGCATTTTTGTGCAGTGCGCAGCTGAGGCAGTATATTGAACATTTTACGAGGTTATTTCGTCTAATATTATTTGAAGGCGCACTTTGCCCGGCGCGCTATGCGCCGCACAGTGCGCAAGGAGTGCATATGGAGTTCATACCCAAATCTTACGGCGGCGACGAGCTGCTGCACATAACGCTTATGGATGGTCAGGCACGCGCGCTGCTGGTCAACTCGACCGCAATGTGCGAGCGCGCCCGGCAACTGCACACGCTGTCCAATGTGGCCTGCGCCGCGCTGGGACGCCTGCTCACCGTATCTGCGATGATGAGTTCCATGCTCAAGGTCGAGCGCGGCAGCGTAACCACAACAGTCAAGGGCGACGGACCGCTGGGCGCACTGGTGGCCGTGGCGCACGAAGATCTGACCGTCAAGGGATATGTGGACAAACCCCGCGTTGAACTGCCGTTGCGCAGCGACGGCAAGCTGGACGTGGGCGGCGCAGTCGGCAAGGGCCGGCTGACCGTGGTGCGCGACCTGGGCATGCGCGAGCCATACGTAGGCCAGGTCGAGCTTGTTAACGGCGAGATTGCAATGGATTTCACGTATTACTTTGCCACCAGCGAGCAACAGCCCACGCTGCTGTCGCTGGGCGTGCTGATGCCGGACGCTGCTCACAGCGCCGAGCTGGGCGTACTCAGCGCCGGCGGACTGCTGATCCAGCCGCTACCCGAATGCTCGGAAGAGCTGCTCAGCGAATTGGAACGGCGTGCGGCGGGGTATTCCGACATATCGCGCCAGCTGGTCGACGCAACGCCTGACGAGCTCTGTGCTCAGTTCTTTGACGGGCTTGAGCCGCGCATTATCGAGCGCCGCGTCCCCCAATATCGCTGCGACTGCGATCGTGAACGCATAGAGCGCGCACTGATCTCACTGGGCCCGGACGAACTCAACACCATTATAGAACAGGATCACGGCGCACAACTGGAATGCCATTTCTGCAATCGCCGATACCGCTTTAGCGCAGATGAACTCAAAGAGCTGCTGCGCCGCGCTACGGCAGATTGACTTTACGTAATCACAACCGGTCGCCCGCTTTGCGCGGCGCGGCCCGGTTCAAAGGAGTATCATGGGGACGAGTATCACAGGAGCGGTACTGGGGTTCAGACGCGATCCAGGCTTCATGCACCATCGCGCACAGACGCGGCGCGACGCCGGCGAGACGTTCGAAGCGCTGCAACTGTACCGACGCGCCAGCGCTGCCGCGCCCGAAGACGCGCGCTATAAGGCCGATATAGCCGATATGCTCAATCATATGGGCTGTGCCCGCGCCTCTTACGAGCTGATAGTACGAATGATCAACGATGGCGAGCTGAGTCACAACATGCTTGAGCACGGCCTGATTGACGGCGACGCCCTTTACATACAGGCATGCAACATGAGCGAGCTGGGGCTGGACAGGTCCGCCGGTCACATTCTGGACCTGGCGCAACACTATGCAGGCGATTCATACAACCGAGACAGCTATGACGAACTGCGCACGCGGCTGACCGCAAATCGACTGCTGGGCGATGTCAAGCGCCTGAGGATGCGTACGCTCAAGCGCATGGAACGCTATACCGCTTCAGGCAGTTCCGGACGCGCATATGCGCTTGCAAAGCGTTTTCTGCGCCACAACGACAGCCCGCTTGCGCATGCGATAATGGCCTGGGCTTGCGTGCTGCGCGGCGAACAGGCTGAATCGATGGAGCACCTGATAAAATCCCTGGCGATGAAACCACAGGACCCATGGATACTGTCTATCGCGGCGCGCATACTCGCCGGCGGAGATCGCAGGCAGGCACGCCCCGCATTGCAGGGCGCATTCGCACTCAGCGAGGAGCCCGAATGCGACGCCATGCTGCTGGGTCAGGCCGTGGCGTTGGGCATGGACTCGCTGGTGCTGGACATATCCGAGCGCTTGCTGGCCTGCACGCCATGGGAACCGCGCCTGTGCGCCCATCGCGCCGTTGCAATGATAAACACTGGAGTGCCCGCGCGGGCCACGCTGAACGCGCTGCGCCAGTGCCTGAACGTTTACCCCGGCGACCCAACCGCGCTGCACTACATCGAGCTGGTGCAGCAGTGGAAACCCGGTCAGCCGCCGCTCAACTACCCCGACCGCGAAATGCTGGAATTGTGGGCGCGCACAATCACGCGCGCACGGCTGCGCTTGATAACAGGCCGGCCTGATCCGGACGATATACAGCTTGTGCGCATGCTTGAATGGGGGCTTAACTTTGCCGATGCCGACGTGAGCGCATCCTCGGCAGCGCTGTTGGTTCACCTGCGCTTTGACGAAGCGCGCGACGCGCTATGGCGCTTCCTGGCTGCGTTTGAGTTGCCCGACAGCTTCCGATACGCGACGCTGGCGCTAATGGCAGCGGTGGACTATCCCCTGCCCCGACTGATGTTCTCGCGCGGAAGATTGCACCGGCTGGGTCCGGCCGCGCTATGCGAGATGCTGGCCAGTCGTGAACCCAGAGCCGATTTGCGCGCAGCGGTGCGGCGGCTGCATCGCTATCCGCTGGCAATATCCTCGCTGAAACCCATGCTGATGCTCTCCGGTGCGCACGGCAGCGCGCGGCTGATGGCCAGCGCACTCGAACTGGCCTATAAAATCGCCCAGGGCAAGGCGATAAACCTGCGCGCATATGCCCACAGGCGCAACCTGAATTGCAGACAGCTCACCTTGGCAGTCGACGAGCTGCTCTCCGCCGCACATCCTTCAGGGAGGCATGAACTATGAAGTGCATTGATTTTGACTCGCATTTTAATAAATATGTACAGCGCTGGATGACCGAAAACCGCGCCAAGTATAAAAACGTGGACGAGATGGAGGCGCAAATGCCCGACGTCTACCTGAAGTGGATCAACATACCCGCCGACTGGCTCGACGGTCAGACTCCCGCGCTCTACTTCGAGCAATACGACGATCCGAAGATGCTGTGCAAATGGATGCTCAAGTACATTCGCAGCAATATACCGCTGCCCGATCAGCTGCTGGAGCGCATTGCCGCACTGGGCGAAGCCGCCGTCGAACCGCTGATGGACATAGCGTTTGACCGCGATCAATCCGACGAGGCGCGCATGAGCGCAATGGGCACACTGGAGCAGATACAGTCGGAAAAGCCCATGCCCAAACTGATATCGCTGATCGAACATGCCCACGACGATGAGACCGAATTGAGCAACCTGGCAGGCGAAATGCTGGTGGGGTTGGGCCCGCAAGTGAGCGCGCCGGTCGTGGATGCGATGGTCGGAGCCCGGCCTGAGCATGGTCTGGTGCTGTTGGATGTGGCGTGCAATTTCCCGGGCGACCCACGGATATACGACTACGCTGTCCGGCTGCTGCGCGCAATGCCCGATCGCCGCGCGCTGATCGCCTCATATCTGGGCAAGCTCGGCGACGCGCGCGCTATCGACGAATTGATGCCGCTGTTGGAGCTCCAGGAGCTCAACTACCTGGATTACCTGGAGATACGCGACGCAATCGAGGAGCTTGGCGGCGAAGTCAAGACCGAACGCGAATTTGCCGGTGACGAATACTATGAATCGATGAAGAACATGTGAGCGCTTCCGGGCGCCTGCGCCGGGACACAGCTATACGGGGGTTATGACTATGAAATGCAACCGATGCCAGTTTGAAAACACGCCCACTGCGAGCGTATGCTCCAATTGCGGCGCGCCGCTGCATATGCAGCCCGGCGCGGGCGATACACAGGTGCTCACGCGCGCGCAGCTTCGCCGTGCACAGGAGTCTGCGCGCGCCAGCACGCCTCAAGCTGCGGCTGGAGCCAAGCCGCGACCCGCTGCGTCGGCTCCACAGCCGCAATCCACGCCGCAGGCTCAGCCTGCACGCCGCAATCCCCAGCAGGGCGCCGCTCAACATGCGCCTGAACAATCGGCCAACACGCAGCCTGCACGCCCTGCGCAACCCGCCCCGGCTGCACAGGCTGCTCCAACCCCGGCCGGACGTCAAGTACGTGCCGCTGGCAACCCGCAAGTGCCTGCGCCTGGTAACGCTGCCGCGCCGCGTACGCCTGGCATGCCTGTGCCGCGTCGAGTAGCGCGCGCATCTCAGGCAGAAGCGCCCGCGCAACCAGGCTCACAATCAGGCGGTGCGCAACCCGTAATGGCCCCGCAAAGCGCACCCAATCCCACCGAGCCGCAGCCAACCGCTGTCAAGCCGGATGCCGCAGCTCCAGCGCAATCAGGCGCCGTCCCGCCTTCAGCTGCACAAACTGCCGCGCAGACTGCCGCTCAAACCACGCGAGGAGTTCGCAAGCCAGCAGACAGCAGTCGTAAATCCCGCGCGCAACAGTCCGATGAATATCAGCGGCGTCGCCCAGCTCCACCGCCCAGCCAGGCTGAGTTGGAGGAAGACGAGGCGATATTCCGCGGCGATCGGCCATTAAACCCGCAGAAGAACACGCCGATGATAGCCGGCATATGCGTTCTCAGTGGTCTGGCATTGATTTTGCTGGTGATATGCTTCATGACTTTCACAAGCGTGGGACAGCGCTGGAAGGCCAGCATGGGCATGAATGCGCCTGCGGCCGTGTACTGGCAGCTGGGCGACGAAGCGCTGGCTGCTGGCGATACTGGCGGCGCCGCAGGCTACTACGAATCCGCATTCAGCCGCGATTCATCCAACTACGACGGCGCGATAAAGCTTGCCGACACGCTCAGTTCAGTTGGCAATACCGAACGTGCCGAGCGCGCCTATCGCAAGGCGATATCGCTCGACCCCACGCGCACTGAAGCTTATGACAGCGTCATTAAGCTCATGATTGCGCGCGGCGCAGACGACGCCGAAATGGTCGATATGCTAAAGCTCGCCTACCAGAATACGGCAAACGCTGAGTACAACACATTGCTGCTGACTTACGGCCCCAGCACCGTGCGCTTTGACCCGGAGGAGGGCACGTATGACTATGCAGTAAAGTTGCAGATGGCTTGCGACGATGGCGCGACGATTTACTACACGACCGATGGATCGCAGCCTACGATATACTCAAATAAGTACGTGCTGCCCATCGAATTGGGCGAAGGCGTGTTCACCGTGCGCGCGATAGCATATCGCAACGACCTCTATTCAGGCGAGACGAGTAAGACGTACACGATAGCCTTCCCCGCAGTACCGGCGCCTCAGTTCAATTCCATGCCTGGCAAGTACGCCGCCAACGAAGATGGTCGCAAGATCATAAACGTGACCGTGCCCGAAGGTTGCACAGTGTACTACACGACCGACGGCAGCGCGCCCACGACCGACTCAAGCGAATACGACGATGGAATTTCGCTCAAGCCCGGCACGTATACGCTGCGCATGATAGCCGTCAACTCCGACGGTCAGACGTCTTCTGAGACCAGCGCCGAGTACCAGATAATCGAGGAGCTGCAGGCCGCGTTTAACGATGAGGACAGCTTCCTGTCATTCCGCGTGGACGTCACGACTCAGGACGACGTAAACAAACAGTTCAAAAAGCTGCTTGAGACGACCGGCGATACCAGCACGTTCTTCACTCAGCATTATAGCTTTGGCGAAGTCGACTTTACCGTCAAGAGCGGCGTACCGCTGGTTACAGCAGTGCGCATCACCAATAACGACATAACCGGCGTGCGCGGCAGCAAAGTCGGATGGAGCGCGCAGGATGTGCTGGACCTGTTCCGCAATGAGCAGAACGAAATCGTCAATGGCGAACAGGTGCTCTACACGCTCGACAACGATCAATACGGCTGGGTCGAGTACACCTCAAGCGGCGTGATGACCAGCATAAATTACATGTACGTGCGCAATGGCTCGCAACTCGTCGAGCTGCACTACACGATTGAAGACAATGAAGTCGTCGGCATGGAGTACTGCATCAGCGATATGTGATTCTGATATGTTGGCGCTCGCAGGCATATTTACCTGCGAGCGCTTCTTTTTTCTGAATGCATGAATCGTGCGCCAACACAATGTCAGTCTGCAATTCGAACGATCGGCGTCCGCAAACTGCGTG